>Ga0209777_10006560_pt1 | contig 13090 bp, 13 predicted proteins | sample FrelakmetHBP12HB_FD_187147 | JGI IMG/M metagenome (GOLD analysis project Ga0209777, IMG submission 187147) | Freshwater lake sediment microbial communities from the University of Notre Dame, USA, for methane emissions studies -HBP12 HB (SPAdes)... | ecosystem: Environmental > Aquatic >...
CTACGCTCACTTCACCTTTTCTCTCTTCTTTAGGTTCTTTTTTATCCAGTTGAGTACCTCGTCCCCTCCGGTTTTCCCCAAGATCTTGATTCCTGCCAGGGGGGTACCATGTTTGTTCCGTTTCCCAGGCTAGTCGCACAAGGCTATTGACTTCTTTACCCATAGGAGTAAAATTTCACTGAATTTTGGCCCTGCACTGCTTTATTAACCCCTACCCCGCGAGGTGGGTTTATGTCCTGGAGATCACAGAGACCCCATTTCTGCAAAGAGATGGGGTTTTTTGTTTCCTAAGCCCTTACTTGAGGGAAGCAGGGCTGAGATTGGCATCCCGAGGCGCTACGATCTCCGTAGATAAGGCGGGAAGAAGCACATCGTCTGCTGCGGTGAAAGGAATTTGTTTCTTCTGGAATGCTTCCACCCAGCCGAGGCTGCGGGCTCTTATCGCCCGGGTCCCCGATCCACGTCACAGTGGACGCCGTCGAGTAAAGGCATTATGAATGAGCCATATGTAGGGATCATCGGGATAGTAATATTCTTGGGCCTTATCGCGATAAGAGTTCCGGTCGCTTTTGCCATGGCTCTGGTAGGGACCGCGGGCTTAGCCTATATTAATGGATTTAAAACCGTCTTCAGCTATATCCCCTTACAGATGTATAGCCATACTTCGAGTTTTTCCTTTGCCGCCTTACCCCTTTTTATTTTGATGGGGAGTCTTGGTTTTTACGCAGATATTGCCAAGGATTCCTATGACGCGGCGTTAGCCTGGTTTGGTAAAGTGCCCGGAGGCCTGGCGATCGGGACGGTTTATGCCTGCGCGATTTTCGGCGCCTGTTCCATATCGACCCCGCCCGCCTGAATATTGAGCTGAATCGCAACCTTCGCCCCGGCGGCGTGTACGGCCTCGGCCAGCTCGGCCAGCCCCGGTGTAAACTTGGGATCGGTGAGGCGAATCTGATGGGCCAGGCCGCGGCCGAAGCGGTCGTCGGGCTGGTATTCTCGACGATGATCAGGCCCGCTCCGCCCCAAGCTCGTTCGCGATATCAATCGATGAGCCGGTCCCGAACCGCGCCGTTCACGTCGGCGAGGTTGGTCCCCAGCGGAGCCATGACGATCCGGTTGCGCAGCTCCATGCGGCCGATCCGGGCAGGCGAAAAAAGCAAGGGGTATAAATTCATGGCATTCATCCTCTATCATCCGAAATGATCACTAACCGGGCAATGAAAAATAGGGGGAAAAAGGTCTCGTTACAAGTATCAGCAGGAACGTCCCCTCGGGATTTTTTCCCTTCAACCCTGAGCTCCGAGAAATCCTTCGCTTGACCTTCATCTTGCCCTAGATCTCGAATCTTTCTTCGTTATTTTTTTCCCCTCGGACCCTTGAACCCTGGGTCCCTAGAACCCATTCGTTTGTTACTTCAGACTTGCCAGGGACTCGGCCAATACCCGCTCCATGTCCAGGCCCCGGGCGAAGTAGTAGGTTTGGGCCGCTACGTGGTCCAGGTGGCGTAAGATTAATGCTTCCACGGTGACGGGTGGCGTCGGAGAGAATCGCCAAGAGTGGGCACCGATGATATGAGCCACGGATTCGGGAAGCCCTTCCATCAAGGCCATGGAAGCTCCCATGACCGCATGGGCGAACCTGCGCCCGGTGGCGGTAAAGCCGCCGGTCTTATAATCGAAGATCACGATTTTGTCCACATCGTGGAGGATGGCCCCGGCCATGAGGTCTTCGCGATTGATATCCTGGCCCAATACCTCCGTCAGCATTTCGGCCGTTCGGTCGCAAGCCAAGCATACATGGTTCGTGTGTTCCACATTCGTGTACGCAATGCGCGCCCGGGCGGGTTCAAACTGATGAAGAACCTCGATCCCCGGGAAATTGCTGCGCTTCCAGGCATGGTACCAGGTAGTGATAACCTTTTCTCGCAGGTCTGCACTCTTAATTTTTTCAATGGTCGGGAAAAGCTGGCGAATCGAATCTCGGTCTTTTTTTTCCATGGTTCCTCCCTCCTTAAGAGAATTCCTTGAAAGCCCACAACAACAAGAATGGCTAGTCCTCAGTTTAACTGTAAGGGCGATCCAACTTTAAAATGGGATCAAAAATTTTGCAAGAGAGGAATTCCTCGGCGGATGGCATATTATTGCTTGACAACCCCGATTACCTTTTTGTAACATTGGCCAGATCTATTTCCAAGGTTGCCGGGCATTGGAAAATAAACTCTGGCGATTCATTAAAGGAGGGGAAGATGAAAAAATGGTCCTTATTGGTGATGTTTCTTTTGGGGGCTTCTTTTTTTGCCCCCGTGCCTTCCCTGGCGGGGCAGAACCTTGATTTAGGGGATGCGATCGGAGGGCCTCCGGATGTTCCGCAGCGGATGATTCTGGAATATTTCTGCTCGGAGGTTTTGAAGAGGAGCAACGGCGAAATCACGATCAAATACCATCCCCAAACCATCGTCACCACCGAAACCAAAGCCGTGGAAATGACCAAGATGGGATCTCTGGCTTTCTGTGCGATCGGTGGGGCTGCGGGTACGATGTTTCCGAATACCCAACCTCTTCAAATGCCCTACCTAATTCGGGACTACGCCCATTATTTCGCGCTCGTGAAAAGCCCCATTGTCAAGGCAATGGAGGAGGAGATCGAGAAGAAGCATAATCTAAAGGTGGTCTTTTGGTTCGACTGGGGATTCCGCCAATTTGTCACCTCCAAAAAAGTCATTAACAAGGTTGAAGACCTACGAGGCCTGAAATTGAGGGTCCAGCCCTCTCCTCCCCTCGCCGATATGATGAATGCCTTTGGGGCCAGCGCGGTACCCATCAGCTGGTCAGAGGCGATCCCTGCAGTGCAGCAGGGAGTCGTGGACGGGATGGACGTTCCGGTGACCACCATCATCAAATTCAAGATCTATGAGATCACCAAGTATGCGGCCATTACCAACCACTATTTCACCGCCACCCCCCTTCTGGTGAACCTCAAGATCTGGAAGGGATTCACCGCCGATCAGCAGAAAATGATGACTCAGGTGGGTCAAGAAGCGGCCAATAAAGAGCGGGAGATGATGGAAAAAGCAGACGCCGATGGCAAGGGGACGATGGAAAGGTATGGCATGCAGGTAACGACCCCGGACCTGAATCCCTTCCGGAAAATTGCTCAGGAAAAAGTCTATCCCAAGTATTACGATAAATTTGGAAAGGAAGCGTTCGATAAAATCTGGGCCGTAAAATAGTCTTTCCTGCCGAAAGTCTTGGTCTAGGATTCGGATCGTTTTCCCTTGCGGTTCAGCGAGGAGGCGGCAGCCCGGAGGCTGATGAGGGCATCCAGGGCCTGCCCATCCTTTCCGAGAGAAGAAAGCCATTCGGCAGGGCAAGAAGGAGCCGGGCAAAGTGGAAAATCGCTCGCTCGAAGCGCCAAAGAAAAAATCCAGGTGGATGAAGGTCGTCTCCAACCTTCCCGAAGCGGCCCTTTTGGTGATTCTGGTCCCCACCCTGGTGGACATGTTCTTGGGGGCAGTCAGCCGTTATGTTGTGGGGAAAGCAATCTATTGGGCCGAAGAACTGGGGACTTTCGGGCTCGTCTGGTTGACCATGATCGGGGCGGCCGTGGCCCTAAAAAGGAATGCCCATTTTGTCATGCCAACCTTTCTGGGACGATTTTCCCCCCGGGTCCAATCCGGGATTGCTCTTTTCAATTTGTTTTTGATCATGCTTTTTGGCTTTTTAATGATTTTTGCTGGGATTGAGACCACTCTTTCCTCATGGGAGACGCCGTCTCCGGCTTTGGAAGTAAATTTGGGAATCATCAACCTCGCGGGGATCGTTGGCGGCTTACTGATTCTGATCTACGCGGGATTGCAGGGTAAGGCCATTTTGACTTCGGGGCCTTCCGCATCTCCGAAAACCCATTGATCGGAGGAGTCCATTCATGTTAACCCTTTTTGCCCTCGGGGTCGTTTTCATTGGTCTGCTGATTTTGGGGATCCCCATTGCCTTTGCCCTGGGGATTTCGAGTGTGGTGGGCCTGCTGGTGATGGGCAAACCGTTGGTCACCTTCTCGATTTCCATGGTTCAGGGGATTGAATCATGGGTTCTCCTCGCCATCCCTTCTTTCATCTTCTCCGGCATTGTTATGGAGCGCTGCGGTATCAGCTACCGATTGATTGACTTCGCCCGTTCCATGGTGGGATGGATCCGGGGAGGATTGGGAATGACCACCGTTGTAGGGGAGGTGCTCTTTTCGGGGGTCTCCGGCTCGACGATCGCCGATGTCTCGGCCATTGCCTCGCTCATGGCTCCGCCCATGACCAAGGCGGGATACAAGCCGGAACATACGGCGTCGATCATTGCCGGAGCGACCTGCCTGGGGATTTTGATTCCTCCGGCCATTTTCATGATCGTGATCGGGACGCAAACGGCCACCTCCGTCGTGGGGATCTTCCTGGCAGCCGTCCTGCCGGGGCTGCTGGCCGGGGGATTGCTCATGGTCACCATTTTTTTCCAGGCGATCCGCTTTCAGTGGCCGATCGACGCCAAGCCCAATCTGAAGTGGTTTTTCCTCGCTTTCAAAGGGGCTTTGGTGGCCCTCATTATCCCGATCGTGATCATCGGAGGTTTCCGCTTCGGGGCCTTTACGGCGACGGAGGCCGGAGCCATTTGTGCCGCCTATGCCGTGATCGCCGCCCTGTTCGTTTATCGCAACGTGTCCCTCAAAGAAATTGTCAAGATCAGCATTGATACAGCCGTCCTCACCGCCGCCGTAGTGTTCCTCCTGGGGACGGCTACGATTTATCAATATATTATGGCGTCTTTGGGGGTCCCCACGCTTTTGCTCGAATTATTCAAGAATCTGTCGCCCCTGACCGCCTTCTTCGTTGTCTCCTTCATTACCCTCCTCTTCGGCTTGGTCATGGAAGGACTGCCCGCAGCGGTGATTCTATTGCCGGTCGTCTTTCCCGTCATCATCGCCAAGGGTATCCACCCCATTCATTTCTGCGTCGTTCTCACGCTGGCGGTTTCCGTTGGCCTTTTCCTGCCCCCGACGGGCGCTGGGCTTTTACTCTGCCTGCGTTTGACGAACGTTCGGTTATCGGCATCGTTTCTCCGGACTTATGTCCCCTATCTCATCACGGTCATTGTCGCCTTCATCATTATCATTCTCTTCCCCTCGATCACGCTCCTATTGCCCCAAAATGCGGGAATTAAATGATGGGGCCGAACCCGGCGATGTCATCATCATCGACAATCGGGGGGACCTTTACAACAATTGCTGGGGGGAGATTCTAACCATGGGCGCCAAAATGAAGGGGGTGGCCGGGGTGGTGGTCGACGGTGCGGCCCGGGATATCGATGCCTGCAAGGAGTTTGGTTTTCCGGTTTATGCCCGCGGCACGGTCCCGATTACCGCCCGCGGCCGGATCATGGAAGAGTCTTTCAATGAAGTGATTCGCGTCGGAGACGTCCAGATGAGGCCCGGAGACATCGTGATGGCCGATATCAACGGGGTGGTGATCATCCCCGCGGAGAGGTTTGACGAAGTCCTGGAGGCCGCGGCCCAGATCCAGCAGAAAGAAGACGCCATGGTGGAAGAACTGCGGCGGGGGGTCCCGATCCTGGAGGTTGACCAGAAATATTCCTATGAAACGATGTTGAAGAAGTAAAGGGCGGATAAGGGAAAGGAGAGCAAAAAGATACCGACGATATCGAAAGACTTGGTCGAAAAATTCAAAAAAATGGATACGACCTCGGTTTCGGATGCCCTGGATCGTCTGGGAATCAAGGGAGGATGCCAGGGGATTCTCCCCCAGGTTTCAGGAATCAAGATGGTAGGTACGGCTTTCACGGTCCGCTACCGTCCCTGCGGGATGGCCAAAGGAACGGTGGGGGATTTCCTGGATGATGTTCAACCCGGGCAGGTAGTGGTGCTCGACAACGGGGGACGGATGTATGGGACGGTCTGGGGGGATATCATGACCGTCTACGCGCAGAAGCGGGGGGTTGCGGGGACGGTCATCGAAGGGGTTTGCCGGGATCTTCCTCGGATCCTCGAGACCCGGTATCCCATTTATACCCGCGGGCGATACATGGTAACCGGAAAAGACCGGGTGGAGGTGGACGGAATCAATGTGCCGGTTTCGGTCAGTGATGTCCACGTGAGACCGGATGATCTGCTGGTCGGCGATGACAGTGGCGTCGTAGTCGTCCCCTATGATAGAGCCGAAGAGGTGCTGCGAGCAGCCCTGGAAATCGATGAAGCGGAACGAAAGATTCTGGAAATGCTGGAGAAGGGGATAACCATGAGGGAGGCTCGCAAGCAATTGGGGTATCACCAACTTCAGTCCAAAAGGCCGTAAAGAAATTCGGAACCTTGGCCTTTTCCCACTTACCCTATTTGAGGCAGGATTCCTTTAACTCAAGAAGCAGTTTATCGTCCACGGTCTCTTCCCAGAACCAGTCTGCCAATTGGCTGCTGCCTGCCTCTCCGGGTTGGGCGGTCGCGACCTTTGGAGGACAAGCGCTCACCCAGGCACGTAGGCCCTGGCCTAACATCGTACTGGAGCCACGGGCGTTCTCGCTTTCAACTCTTAATCTTCAACTCCCTAAAATATTCCCTGTAATGGTAGGTGTAACCTTCAGAGAGAGGTTGTGCCAGATTGTGTGGAGAAAAATGTCCAGGTTTGAATAAACGGCGTAGTTGAGATCTGCTATATCTCCATCTGTTTCCCGATCACCCAAAAAGTTTCGATATAGATATCATTCATTGAATCGGGCTACGTCATTTCTACCCGTAATGAGCAATCCATAAAGCAGCCCTTGACTGAAGTGTAGGTGAAAGCTCAAAATCGGCAAATATTTGCAACTTGTTCCCGAACGGCCCCCCTGGCACTGATTTTTCCATCTACTGTTTTTAGATTGTTTTTAAAGAGAGGATTTCCGATATGAATCGACGCCAGTTTCTGCGTTACTCTACTACTTGGGGTGTCTCTTTAGCGGTGGGGGGTATTTTTTCTTCCTGCGCCCAAGCTCCGATTAAACCTGCCGATAAGGCTCTTTTCAAGGACCTAAGAATTATCGACGCCCACGCCCATCCCGATCAGTTCTTTGCCTCTCGGCCTCGAATTACGGATTCCTCTTCGACCCTCAAAGCTATTAAAGCAATGAAGATGGCCGCGAGCTCCTTTGCCGCGGTGGGCGATTTATCTTATTTGAGCCCAGGTGCAGGGCTGGGCCCTTATTACCAGAATACGAAAGCCCAGTTAATACGGGTCAAAGGCCTGGCGGAATCTGGCCAGGTCAAATGGGTATTAAAAGCTACTGATGTGCCAAGTGTGGTGGACTCTGACTTTCCACCCGGCGCCATTTTATCCATTGAGGGGGGGGATCCCCTGGATGGGAATCCGGACAGAGTAAACGAATTCTATCAGTTGGGAGTTCGGATGATTACCTTGGTACACTTTCACAACAATGAACTGGGAGATGTAATGGCTAAATTTGGGAAACGGGATCCTGGACCCATGCACAATGGTCTGACTCTGTCTGGCCGTAAAGTAGTGGAACGCATGCAGGAGTTAGGTATGGTGGTGGATGTGGCCCATGCCCATCCGGTCACCCTGAAACAGATCGCCGAAATGAGCCAGAAACCACTGCTAGATTCCCACACGAGCCCTTGCGCCGGAGAAGATCCTTCGCAATGTCATCGCTTTCGTACCTGGAAGGATATGGAAATTGTTGTCAAAACGGGAGGCGTGGTCTGCACCTGGCCCTTCGCTTATAAACGAGGTGCTTCCATCCGAAAGACTTTTTTGGATTGGGCCAAAGAAACTCTGGAAATGAAAACGCGGCTGGGAATGGACCATGTTGGTCTGGGAACGGATGGTGGGGGAAATATTCCCAGCTTCATTGACGGCTATCGCGATGTTCGCGATTTAGTCTATCTGGTCGCCGCTATGCAAGAGGTTGGACTTTCGTCTGAGGACATTAAATCTTATATGGGTGGAAATCTCTACCGGCTACTTCAACAATGCATCGGTTAGTCAAATCTTAATTTTCGACTTTGTTCCAAAAGTACGTGTTCAATCAATTTCAAGCAGGTATCCGTACATCGGCAGAGTCTCAGTCAAGAGACAAGATTTCCCCGTGGACTACGGGTCTACCAGAAATCCCCCCTGCCCCCCTTTATCAAAGGGGGAGGTTGGGGGATTTCAGAGACGAGTTGGCAATCCAAAATTCCCTACCAAATTTGGAATTCTTGGACGTTGATCCTGCGTATCGACTAATCACGTCCTTTTGAAACAAAGCCTAATTTTCTCAATTCAACGAAAGGGGAATAGGTGTAAAACAAGGTTCTTTCTAATTCTTAGGGGCGGGAGGTTCCGGGGAAACTTGAACTTCTTGGGAAAATTCACTTTCCTTCCCGGAAGTGTTCATAGCTTTCAGGCGGTAGATGTACGACTTTTTCGAGTTGGCGGTTGGGTCGAGAAAGTAAGGCTCTTTGATCAACTGGGGGTTGATTTTCCGGAAGGTTGTCTCCCCTTCCTCTTTGCGGTAAATATCATACCCGGCGAGGTCCGGTTCGGGGTTCTCATTCCAGCGCAGGGCAACCCCTCCCTCCTGAAAGGCGACCACGAGGCCAGTCGGGGGCGAAGGGATCGTTACCTTCTCCGGAACCCCTTCCGCTACAGCCGAAGCCGGACCCTCGACGAGCGTTCCCCGAAAATTGCGCACCGCTCGCACTTCATAATAATATCGCTTCCCGTTCTCCAGACCTCCATCCACAAATCGGGTTTCCCGAATGGGCTCGGGGTTCAAAGGAAAGAATCCAAAGCGTTCTCCCTCCATGCGGCGATAGAGGTTGAAACCCACAGATTCAGCCCACGCCTTTCCAGGGGCCGAAAACTTCCAGGTGATCTCGAGGGCCCGATCTTCGCTCCTTATGCTGACTTCTCCAGGGGCCGGGGGTGCTTCATCCCAAAAAACCGTCACCCGGTTTGATTCCGGGCTGGAGGATTTATAAAAATTGTAAGAAAGAACAAAATAAGTATATTCATGCTGAGGCAAGACCGACGTATCCTGCCACAATACCCTTCCCCCTTCCACCCGGGCCCCGCGGGGGTATTCTACATCAATTTCGGCTACAACCTGGAAATCCAGGGGACAATCAGAACAGGGGGAAGACGAAAGGGAGCGGCTCTGCCTGAAGACTTTGAACCCCAGAAGGTCTTCCAGTCGGGAGGTGTCAGTATTTTGGGTCGGCATGCTCCACCCTAAGAAGATCACCCCTTCCCGCGGCCAGGCACGGAGGTCGGAGATGGGCGCGGGAAAAGCGCTTCGAGGGGCCACGGGGTTCCCTTTCTTCCCGCATCCCCAAAATACCAGTGAGAGGAGAAAGATCAAGAAGAAGGCTGGAATTTTTCGTGATAAAAGGGATTGTCTCATGAGCCCGCGATGGGTAGCCAAAGCATTGGCCCGGTCATTTCGATGAGGAAAAAATAGAGGGGTAGCACGGTTCGCGTACCGCCCCTGCAGTCAGACCTCAATAAGACCAGCCTCTATGTCTTCTTCAGCAGACACCGGATCCGTAAACGCAGGGCGTTCAACCGGATGAACCCCTCGGCATCCTTCTGGTTGTAGACCTCGTCTTCTTCGAAGGTGGCAAAATCCGGACAGTAAAGGGATTCGCCAGACTTCCTCCCGATCACGATGCAGTTCCCCTTGAAGAGTTTCAGGCGGGCGGTCCCGCTGACCGTGCTCTGGGCTTCATCGATCATCTTCTGCAGGACTTCCCGCTCCGGAGCAAACCAGTATCCATTATAGATCATCTCGGCATAACGGGGGACCAGCGAATCCCTGAGATGCATCACTTCCCGGTCCATGGTGATAGACTCCACCGCCCGATGAGCAGTGTGGAGGATGGTTCCTCCGGGGGTCTCATACACTCCCCGCGATTTCATACCCACGTACCGGTTCTCAACGATGTCCACCCTTCCGATCCCGTTTTCTCCTCCCAGTCGATTCAACTCGGCCATCAAAACCGCAGGAGACATGCGTTGGCCATTCACCGCCACCGGGTTTCCCTTTTCAAAATCAATCTCCACGATGGTAGGCTTATCCGGAGCCTTCTCCGGCGAGCGGCTCAGAATAAACATGTCTTCCGGAGGCTCCTTCCAGGGGTCTTCCAGGATCCCTCCCTCGAAGCTGATGTGGAAAAGGTTGCGGTCGCTGCTATAGGGTTTTTCCACGGTCACCGGAACCGGAATCCCGTGCTTTTGGGCATATCGAATCAGGTCCGTGCGAGATTTGAAATCCCAGATCTTCCACGGGGCGATGATCTTGATGTGGGGGCTGAGGGCCAGGTAGGTCAGCTCAAACCGAACCTGGTCATTTCCCTTTCCCGTGGCCCCATGGGAGACCGCATCTGCCCCTTCCTTTTCGGCAATCTTCACTTGCTTCATGGCGATCAGGGGACGAGCGATGGAGGTCCCCATCATGTATCCGCCCTCATAGATCGCGTTACCCCGAACCATGGGGAAGATGAAATCGCGGACAAACTCTTCCTTCAGGTCTTCCAGGTAAACCTTGCTGGCCCCGCTTTTCACTCCTTTTTCCTTGAGGCCGTCGAGCTCTTCAGCTTGCCCGAGGTCGGCTACAAAAGCCACCACTTCGCATCCATAGGTTTCAACCAGCCATTTCACGATCACCGAGGTGTCCAGCCCCCCGGAATAAGCTAAAACTACCTTTTTAACTTTTTCTTTCATATCCCCCTATCCTTCTTCGGGCCAAGCCCTGTTTTTTCAGCGCAGAGGACGCGGAGAACGCGGAGATAAAATCTTAGAACTTATCCGTAAATAATTTTCCCCCCTTTGCAAAAGGGGGGTGAGGGGGGATTTTTTCAAGGCACCCCGAAGTAAATCCCCCTATGTCCCCCTTTTTCAAAGGGGGATTTAAAAGGAATCGCTTATTTAAGGATAAGCTTTTAATATCAGAAAGCCAAAGGCAATGATTAGCTTTTCTTGATATATGTGCCTCTGCGTTCTCAGCGATCTCTGCGGTTAAATTTTCTTTAATAAAAATTCCGGAATTCCTTTCTGCCCGTGCAGCCGGGAATTGGCCTGGTAGCCTTTGATCGGTCAATCTCAGGAAATGGCGTTGGTTCATCCGGCTCTCAACTCCAGGTGGAAAAGATTTCATCCAGGGCCGCGATCAGACGGTCAATCTCTGCCGGGGTAATGATCAGAGGCGGAACGAACCGCATGACGGTGTCACTCGTACAATTGATGAGGAAACCTCTCTTCAGGCATTCGTTTACCGCACTCTTGGCTTCCCGGCTAAACTCCATACCGATCATCAGACCTTTCCCGCGTACCTCCTTGATGAAAGGATATTTTTTCTTTAGCTCTCCCAGTCTTTTCAGGAAGTGCGCAGAAGAGCGCCGACAGTTTTCCAGGATTCCATCCTCGAGGGTTACCCGCAAAGCTGCAACCCCGGCGGCGCTGGAAAGTGGGTTTCCGCCGAAGGTGGCGGCATGGGTCCCGGGAGTAAAGCTTTGGGCGACTTCATCCCTGGCCAGCATCGCCCCGATGGGAACTCCTCCCGCCAGCCCTTTGGCCATGGTCATGATATCCGGCGTGACCCCGTAGTGTTCGTAAGCAAAAAGTTTCCCGGTTCTCCCCATGCCCACTTGAACTTCATCGAATATGAGCACGAGTTTTTTTCGGTCGCAAAGCTTGCGCACCGCCTCCAGATAGCCTTCCGTGGGGAGATTGACTCCCCCTTCGGCCTGGATGGGCTCCAGGATGATGGCGCAGGTGGAATGGGTTATGGCCCCTTCCATGGCTTCGACGTCGTTCAGGGGTACAAATTTGAAGCCCGGCATCAAAGGCTCAAATCCCTTGTGAAACTTGTCCTGCCCGGTGGCCGCAAGGGAGGCCATAGTTCTGCCGTGGAAGGATTTTAATAGGGAAATAATCTCATACCGGTTGGGGCCAAAATGGTCCTGGCTGTACTTCCGAGCTAACTTGATGGCCGCTTCGTTGGCCTCGGTTCCGCTGTTACAGAAGAAAACCCGGTCGGCAAAGGAATGTTTGGTCAGGAGCTGGGCCAGTTGGATCTGCGGCTCGATATGGTAGAGATTCGAGACATGTAGAAGCTTTCCGGCCTGGTCGCGGATGGCTTGAACCACTTTGGGGTGGCAGTGACCCAGGTTGCAGACCCCGATCCCGGCCACAAAATCCAGATACTCTTTTCCCTCTACGTCCCAGACTTTGCATCCCTGCCCTCTAACCAGGACCACGGGCAGCCGCCCGTAAGTCTGGGCCAGGACTTCTTGCGAAACTTTGATCAGCTCATCGTTTTTCATCTTATTGTCCTTCCAGGAATTTTGGAAAACGGCACAAGGCCGGGCCTCTAGTCTTTTACCTCGTTCCTCGCGCCTTGTACCTTGTACCGTGTGCCTTGTACCTTGCTCCTTTTAGTATATCTGCGTCCCAATCCCCTCATCCGTAAAGATCTCGAGAAGGATGGCGTGTTTCACCCGGCCGTCGATGATGTGGGTCTTCTTCACCCCTTCCCGCAGGGCGTCCAGACAGCATCTCACTTTGGGAATCATCCCCCCGCCGACGGTTCCTTCCCGGATAAATCGTTCCGCCATCTCGGCGTCCATGGTGGAGATCAGGTGTTTCTCATTATTCAGGACGCCTTCCACATCGGTCAGGAGGATAAACTTCTCTGCTTGCAAGGCGGCGGCCACTTTCCCGGCTACCAGGTCCGCATTGATGTTATAGACTTCGCCTGCGGGACTTACCCCCACCGGAGCTATGACCGGAATCCACTTGTTGTCCCTGAAGGTCCGGAGAATTTCAGGATTGATGGACTCGACTTCACCGACCCTGCCGAGGTCCACGAGCTCCTTCTCCTGTCCCTCTTCTCCTCGCCGGTGAACCCACATCTTTCTGGCCCGGATGAGATTCCCGTCCATGCCGGAGAGACCCACGGCCTGCCCTCCGTTGGAGTTGATCCGGGAGACGATCTCCTTATTGATCTTCCCCACCAGGACCATTTCTACAACATCCATGGTCTCTTCGTCGGTCACTCGCATG
>Ga0209777_10006561_pt1 | contig 13089 bp, 9 predicted proteins | sample FrelakmetHBP12HB_FD_187147 | JGI IMG/M metagenome (GOLD analysis project Ga0209777, IMG submission 187147) | Freshwater lake sediment microbial communities from the University of Notre Dame, USA, for methane emissions studies -HBP12 HB (SPAdes)... | ecosystem: Environmental > Aquatic >...
ACAGATGCAGGTATCCAAAGCATTGAGTGGTTTCAGCATTCCCAGCGTGTAGCAGCCGATATCACCGGTGACTGCAACACCGAGCTGGCGCAGCGCCATAAACGCGCCGCGATGCGGACAACCGGGACAGAGAACCGGCGGACGCGGGAACAGTGATTCGGCTTCGATTTCGGGACGGACAACGCTCTTGATTAATCCGGCGTCATATAAGCCTTGCGCCACGCGAGTCGGGTTCAACTCACCGAGATTGCCGAAGTACTTTTTGCCTTCAACGCGGATGCCTGCAATCTTGAGTTGTTCTTCATAGAACGGTTCAAGCTCCTCGACGACCAGCACGATGTTATGCGCGGCGACGAATTTCCTGATCCTCTCAAGCGGCAGCGGAAATCCGAAACCAATCTTGAAATAGTCAAAATCCGGCGCTATCTCTTTGGCATGCTGATATGCCACACCACCGGCAATGATACCAACGGGCGACCCGTTGTTCTCTATGCGATTCCACTCGGTTGCTTCCGAGAATTTCTGGAGATCCATTAGTCGTTGGGACAGCACCTGATGACGTACTCTGGCATTGGAGGGAATCATTACATACTTGTCCGGCTCCTTGACGAACTTCCGTTCCGGCACATTCACCGGCTCTCCGAGTTCCACAATGGCCTTCGTATGCGAGATACGGGTTGTCATTCGCAGCATGACCGGCGTGTCAAAACGCTCCGAGACTTCGAACCCTGCCAGCAGCATATCTTTTGATTCCTGGCTGTCGGCCGGTTCGAAAAAAGGAATGCCGGCAAAGCGGGCGAAAATGCGGTTATCCTGCTCATTCTGCGAGGAATGCATCTCCGGATCATCGGCGTTGACCACAACGAAACCGGCGTTGACACCGGTATAGGCAAAGGTCATCAGGGGGTCAGCGGCGACATTTAGACCCACATGCTTCATCGTGACCAGTGCACGGCCACCGCCCAAGGAAGCTCCGATGCCAACTTCGAAGGCGACTTTTTCGTTCGGTGACCACTGCGCATAGACCGAATAGTGGCGCTGGGCAATCGTCTCTAAGATTTCGGTCGAAGGCGTGCCGGGATACGCTACCGCCACTTTGACTCCGGCTTCAACCGCTCCGCGAGCCACAGCTTCGTTCCCGGAAAGAAGTTCTTTCATAATTGTCTCACACTATTGCAGAAAAGGGAATTGCATACAAGTCTAAGAATCAAGCAGACCACCTCACCCGCCGCCGGTTTTAGAAGCTGCGAGTTTCTGTGAATCAATTCACAAGAATAGTGCACTAAGACAACCGCAGCAACCGCTTTTTATGGACTCCATATCGGAGCAAATAGGTCGCTTTAGTGGCCTTGTTTCCCGAGGCAAATCAATATATCCTGCGAGCCAATTCTTCGGCACTCGATTCTGGTGGCAAATGCTCTCGAGAAGCGTTACATTGTTAGCACCTTTGCGTTTGGAGACGGCCTTGACGCCCACCGCTGCATGGAGCGACTGAGTGCCGATGGTCGGGTCAGGAAGACACATAGGCACGGAAATATCATACTGTAGTCAGGCGAGAGATTAAGATGAGAGGTCGGAGAGTTTTCAAATTGCTGAAGGGGGCAGGAGCCACGGAACCGAAAACCGGTGCCAAGAAAGTCAGACAACGGTCGGAGATTGATGATCGCTACAAATGGCGGCTCGATCACATGTACGAGTCCGATGATCAGTGGCGCCTCGATCAGACCAAGGTCAAGGAGATGATCAGCGTAATCCCGTCATTTCAGGGCAAACTCGCGGAGTCTGGGGAAACGCTTTTCAATTGCCTCGATCACCGCGACCAAACTTCAATTCTCTTCTACAAACTCTACGTCTATGCCCATCTCAGACTCGATGAGAACAATCGCGCCAGCCATTATCAGGCGATGAGTGACGAAATCGCCGCTCTTGCGACCCGGTTTGGTGAGGCTGGGTCTTTTATAACACCAGAGATTACCGCCATTTCGGATGACCTTCTCTCGAAGATGAAAGAGGATTTTCCGCGTCTGACTCTTTACGATCACCACTTGGACGAGATGCGCCGATTACGGGACCATATTCTCTCTCCCAACGAGGAGAAGTTGCTGGCGTTAGCGGGAAATGTGACACGCGGACCATCGCAAATCTTTCGCATGATCGATGACGCTGATATCAAGTATGGCGACATCACTGACGAAAACGGCGAGAAGGTCACATTAACCAAACAGCGTTACTTTGATTTTCTCGAATCCAAAGACCGCCGTATCCGCAAGGAAGCGATGGAAACGTTCAGTGGCGCCTATAATACGTACCTCAACACTCTCGGCGCTACGCTGTCGACTTCAATCTATAAAGACTTGTACGTCTCGCGCGCGCGCAAGTATTCCACCTGCTTGGAGGCTTCGCTGGATGCCGACAATATCCCGCAGGCAACCTATCGGAATCTCGTCGATACCGTGGATGCTCATCTCGGAGTACTGCACCTCTACGCCGCTTTGCGCAAGCGCATTCTCGCCGTGGACGAATTGCACCCCTACGATCTGTATGTTCCGCTGGTACCGGACGCCAAGATGAAGATCGCGTATGATGAAGCGAAAAAACTGATTGGCGAAGGACTTCAGCCGCTCGGTAAAGAGTATGTCGAGAATCTGCTCAAGGCGGTTGAGTCGGGTTGGATTGATGTTTATGAAAACGAGGGCAAAGGCTCAGGCGCCTATTCCTGGAGTACTTACGCCGCGCATCCGTATGTTTTGATGAACTATAATGATACGCTGGACAACATGTTCACGCTGTCGCACGAGTTGGGACATGCCATGCACTCGCACTATTCCAAAATAGGGCAGCCCTACATCTACTCCGGGCATTCGATCTTTACTGCCGAGGTGGCCTCGACGACCAACGAAGAGCTGTTGATGCATTTCATGCTTGAACGCGCCAAAGACAAGGATCAGCGCGCCTATCTGCTTAGCTATTATCTCCAGCAGATAGTCGGAACGTTCTTTACGCAGGTGCTGTTTTCCCAGTTTGAAGATCAGGTTCACCGCGAGGTCGAGGAGGGCAAACCGCTTTCTTCAGAGGTGTTCCGCCAGATTTATCGCAAAATCTACCAGAAATTCTGGGGTCCAGAGTTGGTGCTCGATGAATACTCCGACATTAATTGCCTGCGCATTCCCCACTTTTATCGCTCATTTTATGTCTACCAGTATGCTACCAGCTACTCTGCAGCGACCTACATCGCCGAACAACTTCTGGCCGGAAACCGTGGGCAGTTGGAACGCTACCTGGGCTTCCTGAAAGCAGGCGAATCAAAATACCCGATCGAGGTTTTGGCGGATGCCGGTGTCGACATGACCAAGCCGGATGCGATCGAGGCCACAGCGAAGCTTTTCGGGCGGCTGGTTGGCCAACTGGAGCAGTTGTTGGCCATCTAGTTGTGGAAAGTACCCATCTGGTAAAGGTCAAACAGATGGTTGACGCGACGGATCGACGCGTCAAGGCATCCCACCCAGTAAAGAGCCTCAGCCTTCATCTTCAAACTGTCGCAACTCATTTCGGATTTGTGAGGTGGATTTGTGGATGTGGGGTTGTGGTTGAATGATGAAAGGACAGGAGAGAGGTTGAAGGCCCATGGGCGTGGGAATCGTCAGCGGGAGGTCTTGTTTCCGGCGAGCATCGATGAGTATGTGGCGACGGATGCTCCGGTTCTGGCTTACGATGCTTTTATCGAGGCGCTGGATTTTACGGGGTTTCGGCGTCAGAACCGCGAGACTCTGGGTAAGGTTCTCAAGCATAGTGCACGTTTGTGTCTGGAGTTGGACTTGATTGGCGGCAACACGATGTTTGTGGATGAGAGCAAGCTTCGAGCCCATGCTTCTTTGAATCAGCAGTGGACGAAGTCGCATTGTCAAAAACGGTTGGAGCAGATCGACCGGAGCCTTAAAGAGACTCTATCGGAGTGTGAGCGAACGGACGCAGAGGAATCGGCGAAGGGATGTCAGAACGGAAACGGCTTCAACCTACGATTTGCATTCCGCACACGCTTTTCGTATTCTGGTGTTATGACTGATCGCATTGCTATCGAAAAGAAAGTCCTTTCGGAGAACGACCGCCTTGCCGGCGAAATCCGCGCGCAGTTGCAGGCTCGCAGGATAGTCGCTCTCAATCTGGTCAGTTCCCCCGGTTCGGGCAAGACCAGTCTGCTCGAAAAAACAATCGGCGCTTTGAGCGGTACAGTCCGCATGGCGTTGATTGCGGGTGATGTGCAGACCGAGAATGATGCCAATCGTCTGAAACGCGCCGGGGGCAAACTGGTTCGACCGATTGTTACCGGTGGCGCCTGCCATCTTGACGCGAAGATGATTACGCGGGCGCTCGGGGAACTGGACATCGAGAACATCGATTTGCTCTTTATCGAAAACGTCGGCAATCTGGTCTGTCCCGCCGCTTACGATCTCGGTGAAGACATGAAGATTGTCCTAATCAGCACTACCGAGGGGGATGACAAGCCTCTCAAGTACCCGTCCATGTTTCGGCGGTCATCGGCTATGGTGATCAACAAAATCGACTTGATGGGCTTTTCCGAATTCGATCTCACGCAGGTCCGCCAGAACGCCCTTTGCATCAATGGCAATCTCCACATTTTTGAAACCTCCTGCCGCACCGGAGCAGGACTGGATAGTTGGTACGATTGGCTTGAGCGTCTCATCGCCGCCAAACACGCTTAGCTGTTTCAGAATACAACATCCCCAATCGCGCTATACCTCCAGAACCCCGTCACCGCTGGGATTCGCTTTATCTTTTGCTGCCGATGTCGATAGAAGAGAGTAGGACGCTATCAACTGTCGCCACCCTTAGCGAAGGTTATTATGTCGACTATTTTGGTTATCGACGACAAAGACAGCATGCGCGAAATGCTCACCGCCTCATTGACTTCGGAAGGATACGATGTCGAGGTGGCCGGTTCTGGCGATGTTGGCATCGCCAGGAGCAAGGAGAAGCATTTTGATCTCATTCTCACCGATCTGAAAATGCCTGACATCTCCGGTATGGAAGTGCTTACGCAGGTCAAAGAGCATGATCCGGAAACGGCCGTGATTGTCATGACTGCCTATGGTACAATTGAGACTGCCGTCGAAGCGATGAAACGCGGCGCGTTTGATTTCTTACAGAAGCCGTTTGACATCGATCATCTGCAAATGCTGGTCGAGCGGGCTTTAGAGAATCAAAGATTAGTTGCTGAGAACCTGCTGCTGCGTGAGGAACTGGCGCAGTCACTTGGTTTTGCGCAGATCATCGGCGCCTCAGAAAAAATGGTTGACGTTTCGCGGCTTGTGCAGAAAGTCTCGCCATCTGACACTGCTGTGCTGTTGACTGGTGAGTCGGGAACCGGTAAGGAATTGTTCGCCCGCGCCATTCACTCGCTGTCAGGGCGCAAGAACAAACCATATATCACGATAAACTGCGCGGCCATCCCCGGCGAGTTGCTGGAAAACGAGCTATTCGGCTCCGAAAGGGGAGCGTTTACTTCGTCGCATGCTCGCAAGATGGGCAAGTTCGAAATCGCCGACGGTGGCACTGTCTTCTTGGATGAAATCGGTGATCTGGAATTTTCGTTACAGGCGAAGCTCCTGCGTGTGCTGCAGGAACACTCGTTCGAGCGTCTCGGCGGTAACAAACCGATTGAGGTAGACGTGCGGGTGATCGCGGCAACCAACCAGAATCTTCAGGAAGCGATTGGCAAACAGAAATTCCGCGAGGACTTGTTCTACCGATTATCGGTGTTTCCGATCCATATCCCGCCGTTACGCGAACGCCAAGATGATATCGTACCGCTGGCCAATCACTTCGTCGAGAAATACTCCCGCCGTATGAAGAAGGGGGAAAAGTCACTCTCGCGCGAAGCTATCGTCATTCTTGAACGCTACCATTGGCCGGGCAATGTGCGCGAGTTGGAAAACACTATCGAACGCTCAATCATTTTGACGGAAGGCAAGAAGATCAAGCCCGAGCATCTGGCGATTCGTCTACCGAGTTCGGAGGACATCCGTCTGCGCGAAGGCGCCGGTCTGCGGGAAGTCGGGCAGTATGCTCAAGCTCAGGCCGAGAGAGGGATGATCGTGCGCGTGCTGGGTCAGACTCACGGCAATAAGCGCAAGACGGCTGAGATTCTTAAGATCGATTACACAACGCTGTTCGAGAAAATCAAGAAATACACGATCGATAACAATAGCTAAGCCATCACGGCGCTGGCCGGAGAGTGGGGCGGATACACTACTCCTTTCCTGACTTCACATGTTTTAAGCGGGACGCCGACGGCGCCCCGCTTTTTTGTAGCCGGTAGACATTGAGAATCGCGTGTTGATGGCAATGTCATTCCCACGACGGGGACTGGTGAAAAACCGACCGTCATTCAGGCGCCGGTCAGGACCCGCCGGAACGGGAACAGCCTAATATCCTATGGCTTGAGAACCAAATGAGTCTTGTACCAATCGAGCACCCGCTGAAGCACATCTACCTGATGGGCACTTTCCCCAATGTCATGGGGCTCCCGTGGGTATGTGACGAACCTGGTTTCGACTCCCATATCTCGAAGTCCCTGATAAAACTCATAGGATTGGGAAATCGGGACACGCAAATCCGCCTCACCATGTAGAATCAATGTCGGGGTTCGGACGTTCTTAATGAAGGTCATGGGCGAACGTTGCTCATAGACCTGTTCACGTCCATATGGATAATCTTCGAAATACCAACGCATAAAGGTCGGGATATCAGTTGTTCCATAGAAACTGGTCAGATCGGACAGACCCGCGCCCATGACGGCTGCTTTGAACCGGTTGGTTTGTGTCACAGCCCAAGCAGTCATGTATCCGCCATAACTCCATCCGCCGATTGCCAGCTGAGTGGAATCGGCGATTCCCTGTTGAATCAGGTAATCAACTCCGGCCATGATGTCTTTGAAATCGCCGCCGCCCCAGTCCAAATAATTCTGCTCCGCAAATTTCCAGTCACAACAGGCGCTGCCTCGTGGATTTGGAAGTAAGACCGCAAATCCACTGCTGGCCAGCAGTTGAGCCCAATTATGCCAGTTACATAACCACCCATACCACCACGCCCATGCTGGCCCCCCATGTATCTGCACGATCAGGGGATATTTCTTGCCGGGCTCATAACCTGCCGGCTTTACCAGAACGCCTTCAATCTGCTGACCATCTTCAGCTTTCCATTGGACCTTTTCCACCGACCCGAAAGCTAATGAAGAAACTTGCGGGTTGATATCTGTAAGGCGCCTCGCATCCGACCCATCTACTTTCATTATCCAGATATCCATGGGCGAGGAAGTAGAGGCATCTACATAGGCGATCCACTCGCCAGTCGCATTGATACTCCAGTTTGAATAACTCCAAGCATAGGGCCGATCTACTGTGCATATCGTTCCGATTTTCTTGGATTTCGTATCAAGCTTGCCGATAATGCCCTGAACCCCCTCATGGCTTGATACGAGTATTTCCTGCCGGTTGGGAATCCATTCCATTTCCCAGACAGTTCCAAAATAATCTTCCCCCAATGGCGTGGTTTGGACCCCTGCGGGCGAGACGAGTTCCGGGATGTAAATTTCAGTTTTGCCAGGATAAGTAAAATGAAGAATTTGTTTGCTGTCTGGAGACCATCGAATATTGCCAAGACCACTGCTCTTCTCGCTGATGATATGTGTCGCGGAGCCGTCTCGGTTCATGACCATGAGCTTCGACCGGTAATAGACGTCATCCAGTTTAGGAGTCGATGCGACTTCACAGCCTATCTTTGATCCATCCGGTGAATAATCAAAATCGCTGACACTTTCATTTTCGGGCGTAAGAAGCGTTACTGATCGGGAAGTCACATCTATCCTGTATAACCGCGCATGCTTTACATTTTCATCCAGTACCCGCTCATCGTCTTTGACTTTGCTCCGGTTTTCCTCTTCAGTAGTGAGCGAGTCTTTCGAAACGAAAGTAATGCTATGAGAATCGCGATCCCACTTAAAGAGGTCCACACCTTCTTTCATGCTGGTCAGGGCTTCCGCCTCGCCCCCGCTAGTGGACATGAGATAGATCTGATTTTTCTCGTCTTTTCCGCGATTGGACAGGAACGCCAAGTAAGTCCCGTCTAGGGACCACCGCGGCATAATCTCCTGCTTTGGCCCAAAGGCATACTTCCGTGGAGAGCCATGTCCGTTGGTTGACACTATCCAGATGTCGGAATTACTGGCTTCGTCGGGCTTGCTGGTGTCTGCCGGTTCGGTAACTGTAAACGCAACGGATTTGCCGTCTGGCGAGATTTTCGGATCATCTACGATACGAATATTGACGACATCTTCCGGAGTAATCGCGCGTTTAGCAGGTTCGGCTCCCTGCAATGACACCGATGACCAAGCAATGACTCCAATAATCAGTAACCTGTATATTTTCATACAACGCCTCCTATTCCAGTATTTGCCAAGAATCTTGTGAATGTTGCCAGCAATATCGGAGAGTCCCGAGTCCTTGTCAATAGTTTTGCAAATAGTTTTGTCAAGCAGCGTGCTTTCCGGTTGATTGTTTCTTCAGTTCAGCTTCCAAGCCGTCTTTGCACTCCACTCCTTTAATTACTTTTATCACCAAATGCGGGGCGTCAAATCTTGTAGGTCACGCTGACTTGCGGCGTGACGCCAGGCTGTAACAATTGTCGCAATAATCGGCGTCAACTCGAGGCGTCTACGCATCCTCAACCTCTTCGATGTACTTGCCGGCTGCCATCGCTGCCGTCGTGGCATCGCCAACCGCATTGGTGATCTGCCGGACGAGTTGATGGCGCACATCGCCGCAGGCAAAGATTTCCCGTTCCGTCATGTCTTGCGCCGCACCACTCCGTTTGGTATTTGTTCGCACGTCCATTCGCGGCGTGTGACGTGACGGAATACTGTTCCAATTGACCTTGCGGCAGGTCACGCTCCCCTCCACCTCTCCAACCCTGCCGCTAAGACCCGCCGCAACAGCGAACGCTAGCGACTACTCATCCTCATGTTCTTCGATGTATTTGCTGGCTGCCATCGCCGCTGTCGTGGCATCGCCGACGGCATTCGTGATTTGCCGGACGAGTTGATGGCGCACATCGCCGCACGCAAAGATGCCCGGAATCGACGTTGCCATATTTTCATCGGTGATGATGTACCCGCTGTCGTCAAGCTTCAGAGGCACGCGTGTGAGTCTTGAATTAGGCACGAACCCGACAAACACGAAGACTGCGCCGCAATCAACTTTGGTTATCTCGCCGGTTATGACGTTGCGCACCATGATGTGCGAGACCCGTGTGTCGCCCGCGATTGACTCAACCACGCTGTCCCAGACGAACTCCATCTTTGGACTTTTGAAGGCGCGCTCCTGAATGATTTTCGCCGCCCGCAGCTTGTCGCGCCGGTGAACCAGAATCACTTTCGAGCCATACTTGGTGAGGAATATGCCCTCTTCCACTGCGGCGTCACCGCCGCCAACCACCACAATCACTTGGTTCTTGAAAAACGCACCGTCGCAAATCGCGCAATAAGAAACGCCTTTGCCGGAGAATTCCTTTTCACCGGGTACGTTAAGCTTGCTTGCTGTACCGCCGGTGGCGATGATTACCGTCTTGGCTATGTACCGGCCCTCGGAGGTCTTGACTATGTGCATCCTGCCCTCCTGATAGATCTCTTCAACAGTGTCCGAGATTATCTCCAGTCCGAACTTGCGTGCATGTGCTTCGAATTTGGCGGCCAGTTCCGAACCGAGGATATGTTCGAAACCGGGATAGTCTTCGACTTCCTCCGTCGCGGCAATTTGTCCGCCGGGGAGATATTTCTCGATTGCCAAGGTTTTCAAGTTAGCCCGCGAACCGTACATTCCCGCCGTCAGTCCGCCGGGTCCACCACCGACGATAATAATATCGAAATCAGTTTTCATCGTGTCTATGTATCTCCCGAGTCAGAGTTTCAGTATTCGACAGCTTTCTGCTTATACATTCTCACCAGTCAATTGCACGCTGCGCCAACACTCCTTTTTGGTAAGGGTGTTTGATCTCTTTCATTTCGGTCACCAAATCGGCGATCTCAATCAACTCCGGTCTGGCATTTCTACCGGTGATCACCAGATGTAACGCTTCCGGTTTGCTCTTGACCAGTTCCAGCACAGCATCCGCATCCACCAGCCCCAAGTCCACGGCAATATTCAATTCGTCGAGTATAACGATATCGTATTCTCCCGAAAAAATGACCTGCCGGGCGTGCTCCAGCCCTTCGCGTGCGGCCTTCTGATGAACTTCGAATTCCTTGTTGTCATCAACGATCCCAACAAACCCTTCACCGACCTGTTCCATGTCAACGAAATCCTTAAGTAGTTTAATTCCCTCCAGCTCGCCGTATTTCCAACTACCCTTGACAAATTGCAGAATCTTGATTCTTTTGCGATAGCCGGCGGCGCGGACACAGATTCCGAGCGCGGCGGTTGTTTTTCCCTTGCCGTTGCCGGTGTAGACGATTGTCAAGCCCTTGTCCTGGTTCTTTTCCGCCAATTTCACCTCCGTCGCTGGAACCGCAATCAATGTAATGATTTCGGCCGGTGAAACCAAACCAAATGCCATATCTTGACATCAACCGATTGCCAGGCTGCGGGCGTAAATAGTTGTATTTCATGTGAAAATAGTCACGAAATAATCATTGACTTGGGAGACATGATGGATTATGTTCAGTTTTGAATGGTCGTTGGAAAAAACCAGAACTATGAGAATATGATAGCTGCGAATATGTGCTCGACGGTTCCATACAGATCCTATTGTGAAATCGTTCACAATTCCACATGTATGCCGCCGTGGCCACTTTCCGTGTAATCTAAATAACTGAGAGGTAGTCCATGCAATTCACAAAAGCCGAAGAATACGGGATCTTTGGTGTCATGTATCTGGCCACTCAACCAAAGGGAAAGGTGACTCCGCTTTCGGAGATCTCCGAAAACCAGCATGTTCCGGAGAAATTCCTGGCGAAAATCTTCCAGTCTCTTTGCCGTTCAGGATTGGTCCGGTCACACCGCGGTGTTAAAGGTGGTTTTACTTTGGGAAAGACATCAGAGAAAATCACCGTTAAGGAGGTAATCGAGTCCATTCAGGGACCTTATCACATTTCCAAGTGTCTGATGGAGCCGATTGACGGCCAATCACCGGCAATGCTCAGTTTGCGCAAATTCTTGGAAAAGGCGCAGGGGAGCCTACTCAAAGTCTTCTCCAGCCACACGATAAAGGATTTGACGGATTGGCAGGATTAGGTTAATTAATTCAAGATGATTATGATCGGCAATGGGGCTGCCGATGTATATTGTATTAGGTTGGAAGTGTCGATCAAGTCTGATCGTTGGATAGCTCGGGCGGCAAAGGAGAGAAACATGATTTCTCCGTTTGCGCATAAGCAGGTATCCCGCAAAGTGATTTCTTACGGGTTGTCCGCCTGTGGTTATGATTTCCGGTTATCCGACGAGTTTCAGGTCTTCACGCCGGTCAACGGCGAAGCGATCGACCCGAAGAACCATCGGTCGACAGACTTCGTTTCCGTCAAAGCCAAGTCGCTGCTTATTCCGCCGAATTCGTTCATTCTCGGTCGCAGTCTGGAGTATTTTCGCATTCCGCGCGAGATCCTGACGATCTGTTTCGGCAAGTCAACCTATGCCCGTTGTGGTCTCGTAGTGAACGTCACGCCGTTCGAACCGGAATGGGAAGGTTTTGCGACTATTTCGATTGCCAACACAGCGCCGGTGCCGGTGCGCGTTTATGCTAACGAAGGGATTGCTCAACTCATATTCCTCGAGGCCGATGAAGTCTGCCGGGTTTCCTACGCTGACAAGAAAGGGAAGTATCAGGCGCAGCGGAGGATTACTAACGCCAAGATTAAGCCATGAGCAAGATCCATAGTCAGATTCTCAATAGCAGGGTGCTTTAGTCCCACCCACTCCAGGAAAGGTCAAGGTGACACTTATGATAGGAAGTCCAGAATCACGCGAAAACCTCAAGAAAACGGCAACGGAGCAATGCGCGGCCCCGCCAAGAACCAAGCGACGGATGGTCTCCATCGATGGCAACACCGCCGTCGCGCATGTTGCTCACGCGACCAATGAAGTGATCGCAATCTATCCAATCACCCCGTCATCCGTGATGGGTGAAATCGCCGATGCCAAATCAGCCAAAGGTCAAAAGAATGTCTGGGGCACCATTCCGTTGGTCACAGAAATGCAGTCGGAAGGGGGAGCTTCGGGCGCCTGTCACGGTGCGCTAACCTCCGGTGCATTAACTACGACGTTTACGGCCTCGCAAGGATTGCTCTTGATGATTCCGAATATGTTCAAAATCGCCGGTGAACTGACGCCGACCGTCATTCATGTCTCGGCGCGTGCGCTGGCTATACAGGCATTATCAATATTCGGTGACCACTCCGATGTTATGGCCTGTCGCTCCACCGGCTTTGGTATGATCGCTTCCGGATCGGTGCAGGAAGTCATGGATAATTCGCTGATAGCGCAAGCGATTGCTCTGCGCTCGCGCATTCCGTTCCTACACTTCTTCGATGGTTTCCGCACTTCGCACGAAGTTGCCAAGGTCGAAGAACTGACGTTCGACGACATGCGTCAGATGATTCCCGATGGGTTGGTGTTCGACCATCGTCGCCGCGCCCTAACGCCTGATAGACCGGTGATTCGGGGCACCTCGCAGAATCCGGATGTCTACTTCCAAGGCAGGGAAATCGTCAATAATTTCTACTTGGAATCAATCACTACCTGTCAACAAGTCATGGATCAGTTTGCCAAATTGACCGGCAGACAATATCACCTGTTCGATTATTTCGGCGCTCCCGATGCCGATCGCGTGATCATCATGATGGGTTCAGGCGCCGAAGCCACGCATGAGACTGTCGACTATCTCGTTGCCAAAGGCGAGAAGGTCGGACTCATCAAAGTCCGCGTCTACCGCCCGTTCTCGGTCGATGCGTTGGCGAAAGCCATTCCGTCATCGGTCAAGGCGATTTCCGTACTCGATCGCACCAAGGAGCCGGGCAGTGTCGGC
>Ga0209777_10006562_pt1 | contig 13089 bp, 11 predicted proteins | sample FrelakmetHBP12HB_FD_187147 | JGI IMG/M metagenome (GOLD analysis project Ga0209777, IMG submission 187147) | Freshwater lake sediment microbial communities from the University of Notre Dame, USA, for methane emissions studies -HBP12 HB (SPAdes)... | ecosystem: Environmental > Aquatic >...
ACATCGGGTATCTTGATGAGGAAGGATACCTCTACATCGTGGATCGCAAGAAGGACATGATCAAGAGTGGCGGTGAGAATATCGCTTCAGCCGAGGTTGAAAGGGTCATCTACGAGTTGCCTCAAGTATTCGAGACGGCGGTGGTGGGCATACCCCACCCGAAATGGCTGGAGGTGCCTAAAGCATTCATAGTCTTAAAAGAAGGGCAGAGTCTAACTGAGAAGGATATCATTGAGCACTGTACTCTCAGACTGGCGAAATACAAAGTACCCAAGGAAGTACAATTCATATCTGCGCTTCCCAGAAACCCTTCGGGGAAGGTTCTGAAGAGGGAACTGAGAAAATCGAGCGGCGTGTCTGGTAGTCAGTGGTAGCCAGCCTACTGGAGGACGACATGGATTTCAAGTATTCAGAGGAAGAGGAGAGATTCAGACAGGAGCTTGGTGAATTTCTGGACAAGGAGCTCACCGAGGAAATTTGCCGACAGAACTGGGAGGATAAGGGTGTCTGGGAGGCGGGGCGTGATTTTTGCCGCAAGCTGGGGGCTAAGGGGTGGGTCGGTATGAGCTGGCCCAAAGAGTACGGCGGCGGGGGGCGGTCGATAACCTACGATTTTATTCTTCTTGAAGAACTGGGAAAGCGTGGCTCGCACTATCCGCTCGATGTGGGTCTAATGGTCGGAAATACTATTCTGCGTCACGGCAGCACGGATCTGAAGAAGGAATTCATTCCACGCATACTAAAGGGCGAAATTGAGTTCTGCCTTGGCTATACCGAGCCGCAGGCTGGCTCAGACCTGGCGTCTCTCAAGATGTCAGCTTTGGAGGATGGCGATTACTACATTATCAATGGACAGAAGACCTTTAACACGGAATGCCATTACGCCGAATACCACTGGCTGGCAGCTCGAACCGATCCCGGCTCTACCGGTTACAAAGGAATTAGTCTATTCATAGTCGATATCAACAGCCCGGGAATTAGCATCACTCCGATGTGGACTTTGAGCGGTGAGAGAACCAACGAAGTCTTTTACGATAATGTCCGGGTCCCCAAGAGGCGACTGGTCGGAGAGAAGAACAAGGGCTTCTACTATGTACTGGAGGCGATAGACCACGAGCGCATCACTGTTTTCTATCCCGAGCTTCTGGAATTCACGCTCAACGCGTTGATTCAGTATTGTAAACAAGCCCGTCGCGACGGACACTTCTTGATTGAAGACCCCCTGGTTCGGGACAGTCTAGGCAAGATAGCCATTGAAATCGAGGTCGCCAAGGCAGTGACGCAGCGGGCGAAGTGGATGGCTGGTTCTCATATGGAGACTACCTATGAGCCAACCATGGTCAAACTGGTTGTCAGCGAGTTGGCCCAGCGCCTCGCTAACACCGGCATGGAGATTCTGGGAGCGTACGCGCCGCTGGCCGAGGACTCGAAATGGGCCCCACTAAAGGGAAGAATTGGCTGGCTTTACCGCTCGTGCTTGATTGCTCTCATTGGCGCGGGAACCAGCGAAATTGACCGAAACGTGCTTGCGTTACGGGGTCTTGCTCTACCAAAAGGATAATCAAGTAAGGGAGATGCCATGGACTTAAGTTTCAGTGAAAGCCAACAGCTATTAAGGAAAAGCGCCCGGGACTTTTTCCATAATGAGTGCCCGAAGTCACTGGTGAGAGAGATGGAGAAGGATGAAAACGGTTGTCCACCCAATCTCTGGAAAAAGATGGCTGACTTAGGCTGGATGGGGTTAATAGTGCCGGAGAAATATGGCGGCGTAGGTGGCGATTACCTTGATTTTGTTATCCTGGTTGAGGAGATGGGCCGGGCGTGTCTACCGGCTCCCTTCCTTAGCACAGCTCTAGGCGCGATGTTCCTCTTGGAAGAGGGAACCGAAGAACAGAAAACGAGGTTATTGCCTCGAATAGCGAGCGGCGAAAATATCTTTACCCTGGCACTTAATGAAGTAGAGTCCCAGGAGGACCCTGGTTCCATAGCTGTCAAGGCCACGCTCAAGGGGGATAGTTATCTCATCAATGGAATCAAGCTATTTGTGCCTTTCGCTCATCTGGCTGACTGGTTAGTCTGTGTGGCTCGAACGGCGAAAAGAACCTCTCCCGAAGATGGCATTACCCTGTTTTTGATCGATGGCAAGAATCCGGGAATCAATTATGTACCTCTAAGAACTATTGCGGGTGATAAGCAGAGCGAGGTCATCTTCAATAATGTAAAAGTGCCAAAGGAGAATATACTGGGCCAGCCGCACCGAGGATGGCCGGTGGCAAAGAACGTACTTCAGAAGGCGGCTGTCGCTAAGGCGGCCGAACTCGTTGGCATCGCCCAGCAGTCTTTGGAGATGGCAGTCTCTTATGCTAAAGAGAGGGTGCAATTCGGCCGGCCAATTGGCAGTTTCCAGGCAATCCAGCACCATTGTGCCAATATGCTTATAGATGTCGATGGCTCCAAGTTGATGACCTATAAGGCAGCCTGGATGCTGAGCGAAGGTCTGCCCTGTGACATAGAGGTCGCCGCAGCTAAGGGCTATGCCAGCGAGGCTTGTCGCCGGGTTACCGCTCTGGCCCAGCAGGTGTTTGGCGGCATTGGGGTTATTGTCGACCATGATATGCCACTCTATTACACCCGCGCTAAAGTTGCCGAGGTCGCATTCGGCGATGCCAGGTATCATCGAGAGGTTGTTATTGGCAGGAAGCTGGAGCAGAAGATGCCAAAATCGTGGTTGTTAAGCTAACCGAGTGAGGCGGGCCGCGCGGTTTAGCGAAAGGAGTGCAATGAAAGCAGCGTCCCTGGGAAAACAAAAAGCAATTGAGCTTTATACCAACATGGTTAAGGCCCGCGTCTTCGATGAAAGGGCTATGGAGTTGTTTACGGCGGGAAATATTCCAGGATTCATTCACGTTGGCATCGGTCAGGAGGCGATAGCTGTCGGGGTATGTGCCCATCTTCGCAAAACAGACAGGATTGCCAATACGCACCGCGGGCATAGCCAGTTGGTGGCGAAAGGCAGCGACCTGAAACGCGCGATGGCAGAGCTATTCGGCAAGGAAGCAGGCTTCTGCCGGGGCAGGGCCGGATCTATGCATCTGGCTGACAAAGATACCGGAGTAATCGGGGCCAGTGGCATCGTAGGGGCATCACTACCCATTGCCGCCGGCTTTGCTCTTGCAGCCAAATATCGCGGGCTGGACGATGTAACGGTATGTTTCTTCGGCGAAGGTGCATCAAACGAAGGGACCTTCCACGAGTCCCTTAACATGGCTTCGATATGGCAATTACCAATTGTCTACTGCTGTGAAAATAATGGCTGGGCACAATTCACGCCCCAGAGCATGACAACCAAGGTTCCTGACATAGCTATCAGAGCGGCCAGTTACGGTATCCCCGGAGTAACGGTGGACGGCGATGATGTTCTGGCAGTTTATGAGGCAGCGGGGAAATCGGTTGAGAGGGCCAGGAAGGGGAATGGGCCGACTCTTCTGGAATGCAAGACCCACCGATGGTTTGGGCATTACGTGGGAGACCCACAGAAATATCGCGTGATAGATGATATTGAGGGAGTCCGCAAGTTTGACCCCATCCCAAGGTTTGAAGCCACTCTTATCGGCGAAAAGATCCTGACTCCGGAGCAAGCCGAGAAGATTAAAGCTGACGTAAAGGCTGAAATCGATGAGGCGGTGAAGTTTGCGGAAGCAAGTCCTTTGCCGAGTGCTGACGAAGTCCTTAAGGACGTCTATTACGAAGGAGCGGCGTAGATATGAAACAGGTACGCTGTATTAGAGCTATAACAGAAGCTTTGCAGGAAGAAATGGCCAGAGACGAGAACGTTTTCATTATCGGAGAAGATGTTGGTGCCGGGGACGGAGCCTTTAGCGCTACCAGAGGGCTACTTCAGCAATTCGGCAGCAAACGGGTGATAGATACTCCGATAAGTGAGAGCGGTATTATGGGGGTCGCCCTCGGCGCTGCTGCCGCAGGGCTGAGACCGGTAGTCGAGATTATGTTCATGGATTTCCTGGCAGTCTGCATGGACCAGGTTGTCAATCAGATTGCAAAGGCGAGGTACCTGTTTGGAGCACAGTATACAATTCCGCTGACGATACGGACACCCGGTGGTGCGGGAGGAAGCGCCGGCGCCCATCACTCTCAGTGTCTGGAGGCCTGGTTCGCTCATGTCCCGGGGTTGAAGGTAGTAATGCCCAGCACCGTTTACGATGTAAAAGGACTACTCAAAGCATCTATCAGGGATGAAAACCCGGTTTTATTTATCGAACACAAGGGTCTCTATTCCATGAAGGGAGAAATCCCCGAAGAGGAATATATTATCCCGATAGGTAAAGCTGACATTAAGCGGGAGGGGAAAGACGTTACCGTCGTGGCCACGTCGAAGATGGTTATCGAAGCAATGTCCGCTGCTGAGAAGCTGGCAGCGGAAGGAATCAGTGTTGAGATAGTCGACCCCAGGACAATAAGTCCCCTGGACAAAGCAACTATTCTCGCCTCGGTCAAAAAGACTGGCCACGTTGTGATCGCGCACGAAGCGGTGAAAACGGGTGGCTTTGGCGCTGAGATAGCCGCAGTCATCGCTGAGGAGGCACTGGACTGGCTTGATGCTCCAATTCAGCGAGTGGGCGCGCCTTTCGCTCCGCTGGCCTTCAGTAAACCACTGGAGACCGCGTACTTGCCCAATGCTGCCAGCATAATGAACGCCGTTAAGACTGTGTTGAGTTAGTTATCAGCGAAAAACTTTTAAGGAAGATTATATATGAAAGCTTTAAGATGGTACGGACAAAGGGACGTTCGGGTAGACAATGTGCCCGAACCGATGCAGGGCAAGGGAGAAGTCAAGATTAAGGTCAAGTGGTGCGGTATCTGCGGGAGTGACCTGACCGAGTATAAGTCAGGGCCTATGCTTATCCCGGCTAAGAAACCGCATCCTCTCACCGGAAGGCAAGCCCCAATTATCATGGGACACGAGTTCTCAGGTGAGGCAGTCGGCATAGGAGAAGGGGTAACGAAGGTAGCTGTCGGCGATCGCGTTACCGTATGGCCGCTGCTCCCCTGTTACGAATGCTATTGGTGCCGCCGAGGGCGCTATAACGAATGCCTCCGGCTGGCCACTATTGGAATCGGTGCTGACGGCGGCTTCGCTGAGTATGTGGTAGTTCCCGAGCGCAACGTCCATAAGTTGCCTGAGGGTGTAACCTATGAGATGGGGGCCGTAACCGAGCCGCTGGCGGTCGCTGTGAGAGCAGGCCTGCGAGGCGACATTATGCTGGGCGACCGAGTGGTTGTCATTGGGGCGGGAACTATCGGGCTTCTTGTCCTTCAGGTTGCCAAAGCGGCCGGAGCCGCACAGGTATTTGTCATCGAAACTCAACCGTTTCGCCGCGAACTGGCAACAAAGCTGGGAGCCAGCATGACGTTTAATCCGCTGGAGGTTGATGCGGGACGGGAAATCGCCAAACTGACGGACAACCTGAGAGCCAACAAGGTGATAGAATGCGCCGGAATTCCGGCGACCATAAATATGACTCTCAGCGTTTCCAGCCGGGCGGCCAAGATAGTGCTGGTCGGCATATCTCCAACGCCCGTAGAGTTTCCTTTCGACCGTCTCCTTGTCCCGGAAAAGGAGATAACGACGGTACAGGGGTATGTCGAAGAGGAGTTCCCCATAGCTCTTTCTCTTCTGGCCAGCGGCCGGGTGGTTGTCGAACCGATTATTACCCGGCAAATCGGTTTGGCCGAGATTGTGGAAAAAGGGGTTGAGGCTCTAATCAAGAACCCGGCGGACAATATAAAGATACTCGTCTCGCCAGAGTAGGGTTGGAAACACCGGCGGGTCTCAATAAGGAGCGTCCGATGGCTTTTAAGACTATCATCTTAGAGAAGAAGGAACACATAGCCTGGCTAACCTTCAATCGTCCGGAAGTCATGAACGCTATTAGTGAAGAGCTCTTGCTAGAAACAAAAGAGGCAATTGGCCAGGTTGAACGAGATAATGGAATACTGGTTCTAGTGGTTACGGGCGCCGGCAGGGCTTTCATGGCTGGCGCTGATATAGGTGCACTTGCCCGAATGAGTGCCTACGATGTCCATAAGTGGAATCACCTCATCGTTGACGATCTGAACGCCCTGGAAAGACTGCGCCAACCGGTGATAGCTGCGATCAACGGTTTCGCTCTTGGCGGCGGTCTGGAGCTGGCTATGGCGTGCGACATTCGAATCGCTTCCGAGAAGGCTAAACTGGGGCTGCCTGAAGTGAAACTAGGCATTATCCCCGGTGCCGGAGGCACTCAGCGGCTGCCGCGTCTCGTTGGCAAAGGCCGGGCTATGGAATTGCTGTTTACCGGGAAGATGATCGATGCTCAAGAAGCCTATCGTATCGGGCTGGTGAATAAGGTGGTGCCGCCCGAGCAAATTACGAAGGCAGCAGAGGACATGGCAAATGAAATAATCGCAAACGGTCCTGTGGCCGTTCAGATGGTAAAGGACGCGGTCCTAATCGGCTCCGAGCTGCCCTTGGAGGCAGCCATCGAGTACGGGCACAAGAACGAGGTTACCACTTTTACAACTGAAGACGCCAGAGAGGGCCTAAATGCATATGTCGAGAAGCGTCCACCTCACTGGCAGGGGAAGTAGCTCTGTAGTGGTCTGGATGCTGAGCCGGGAGTTGAATTTCTCTTTTCTTATGATCGCAAATGTTTATTGAGACTTTCCAGAGGCAATAGGAGGAGTATTATGGCGACCCAAATCACCATGCCCAAGCTAGGGCTAACCATGCAAGAGGGAACGATAAAGGAATGGAAGAAAAAAGAGGGGGACGAAGTAAAAAAGGGAGAGATCCTTTATGTTCTGGAAACAGAGAAGGTAACATTCGATGTTGAGGCACCAGAGTCGGGTATCCTAGGCAAGATAATTGCCCAGGTGAATGATATCGTGCCGGTAGGGGGTCTTGTAGCTTACATGCTGCAACCGGGGGAAAAACTGAGCGATATTCCCGAAGTCCCGTCGGGTGCCGGAGTTAAGGTGGAAGCGAAGATGCCTGCCGAGCCGGTAACCGGCGGCGCGGAGAAGATAACGATACCCAAGGAAGTCAGGATTTCACCCCTGGCACGGAGAATAGCTGAGGAAAACAACGTAGATGTCAGCACGATACAGGGGAGCGGCCCCGACGGTAGAATAGCAAAGGAAGACGTGCTGAGAGCTATCGAAGAGAGGAAGACAGTAACCGCCAAGCCTCCGGTGACAAAAGCGCCTGAGGCACTGGAGCCCGGCGATAAAATAATCCCATTGTCGACTCTCAGAAAAACCATCGCCCGTCGCATGGTGGAGAGCTTTCAATCAAGTCCCCACTTTTATATCACCATAGAGGTCGACACCAAGGAGCTAGAGGCACTTCGTCAAAAGCTGATCCCGTTTGTAGAGCAGAAGGCCGCAATTAGACTGACCTTCACTGACTTGCTGGTCAAGATAGTAGCCAAAGCGCTGGAAGAGCATCCCTTTGTGAATGCTTCCTTCATCGGCAATGCAATCAAACTCTTTGGACAGGTGAACGTTGGACTGGCAACATCGGTCGAGGAAGGGTTAATCGTTCCTGTTATCCGACAGGCAAATAAATTGTCGTTGATGGAGATTGCTAAGATCAGGGCTGAACTGGTTACCAAAGTCAGGGAACGCAAGGCTAGCCTTGAGGAGATAACAGGCAGCACGTTTACTATCACTAACATCGGAATGTTCGGGATCATAACGGGTGGCGCTATAATCAATCCTCCGGAGTCTGGCATTCTGCTTGTAGGCAGTACAGTAGAGAAGCCAGTCGTTAGAGATGGACAAATAGTGATAAGGCCGATGATGAATTTGACCTTGTCTATTGACCACCGTGTTTTCGACGGCGTTGCTGGAGCACGCTTTTTACAGAGGGTGAAGGAACTAATAGAGAATCCAGCCTTCTTGATCTTGTAGGGGGGGTAGAAAGAAAGTGTCAGAAGTTAAGAAAAATATCATTGTCATCGGTAGTGGCGTGGGCGGCTACGTGGCTGCAATACGAGCAGCACAGCTTGGCGCCAAAGCGACCGTAATTGAAAGGGCAGACACCCTGGGCGGGACGTGCCTTAACCGGGGATGCATCCCGACCAAGGCATTGCTTAAGTCGGCTGAGGTATTGTCTCTAGCAAAAGGTGCCGAGACTTTCGGGGTACATATCGATAAAGCGTGGATCGACTTGCCTCTGGCTATGAAATGGAAGGGTGCCACGGTCAGCCGTTTGGTCAATGGGGTCAATTCACTGATGAAGAAAAACAGGATAACTGTTGTCAAAGGCACGGGTACCATAATCGACCCCAAGACAGTGATGGTCCTGGAGAGCAAAGAGAAGATAAAGGGTGATAACATCCTCATTGCCAGCGGGTCAAAGCCTCTAAGGATACCCATCAAGGGAATCAATGAGCCGGGGATTATGACCAGTGATGATGCCCTGGCCATGGAACGTCTTCCCCAGAGCATTCTCATCATAGGCGGCGGCGTAGTAGGTCTAGAGTTTGCCCAGATTTTCTCCCGTATGGGAGCCAAGGTTTCCGTAGTGGAGATGATGCCCCAAATATTGCCTGCAGAGGATGCCGAGATAGCCGGCGCATTGGAGCGAGCCTTAAAGAAAGAAGGTATTGAGATAATTACAGAGGCTAAAGTCACCGGCATTGCCACGAAACAGGATGAGAAAAAAGTCTCATTCACTACCAAGGACGGCACCGCTTACGAGCGAATAGTGGGGGGCGTGCTGGTGGCAGTGGGAAGGGGTCCAAACACCGATGACCTCGGGGTGGAGAAACTGGGTATCAGCATGGACAAAGGCAGGATTGTAGTCAACGAGAGGATGGAGACCACTATCCCGGGTATTTACGCTGCAGGTGATGTGGTTGGCAAGATGATGCTTGCTCATGTCGCAATGGAAGAAGGCAAATGCGCCGTAGAGAACATGATGGGTTTGAGCTCCAGAGTAAATTATCAGGTTGTCCCCCGGTGTACCTATACTTCTCCCGAAGTCGCCGCAGTTGGGCTTACCGAAGCAGAAGCAAGGAAGAAGTATCCTGATGTCAAGGTAGGCAGATTTCCTTTCATCGGCAGCGGCAGGGCCTTGACGCTTAACGAGACTGAGGGCATGGTTAAGTTCGTAGTCGATGCCAAGTATGGAGAAATCCTGGGTGTGCATATCCTTGGTCCTGAGGCCAGCGAACTGATTGCCGAAGCTGTACTTGCGATGCAAATGGAGACTACTTATAAGGACATCGGCTCCTGCATCCATGCTCACCCGACACTATCGGAAGCAATGATGGAAGGAGCCCTGGCTGTGGATGGCAAAACCATCAATTTCTGAGGCAAGAGATGAGCGGAACGTCAAGCATATCCTCTGCGGCACTGTGTCAAGCATATTATCTCGGTGTCATCGAATATGGTGAGGCACTCCGGCTGCAGGAGAGTCTGGTCAAAGCCCGAATTGCCGGCGATATCCCCGATACGATTCTGTTTCTTCAGCATCCGCCAGTGATAACGATGGGGACTTCTGCCAGAGAAGAAAACATAATCGGTCCGAGAGATGCTCTCAAAAATGAAGGGCTGGCAATAGTCTACACCGACCGAGGCGGCGATATCACAGTTCATGAACCGGGGCAATTGGTTTGTTACCCGGTTTTCGATCTGAAAACGAAGGAAAGGGACCTTCACCTGTATGTACGCAATCTGGAGGAGGTTGTCATCAGGACGTTGAGCGAGTTCTCGATTGCTGCTCATCGGGAGTCCAGCTATCCCGGCGTCTGGGTGGGAGAGGAAAAGATTTGTGCCGTCGGAATCCGAGTCTCAAAATGGGTTACAAAACATGGTTTTGCCCTGAACATAAATAACGACCTGAAATATTTCTCCTATGTCTACCCCTGCGGTATTATCGATAAACGTGTGACCAGCATGTCCCAGTTGTTGGGGCATAAACTAAACATGGAAAACGTCATGCTACGCATCATCGAGAACTGCTCGCAGGTCTTCTGCTCCGACATAAAGCTGAAATCCCCCGAGTACTTAGGGAGGTGAAGCGACACATTGGCCAGACTTCCGCCATGGCTAACGCAGAGGGCTCCTGACCCCTCGGTCCTCACCGACATGAAGGACCTGTTTGACGGGCTGTCTTTGCATACCGTCTGTGAAAGTGCTCATTGCCCCAATCAAGGGGAGTGCTTCTCCAAGGGTACGGCTACCCTCCTCATTCTGGGAGACGTCTGCACCCGCAACTGTCGATTTTGTGCAGTGGAGAAAGGAAGTCCTTCCGCGCTCGATCCGGATGAACCTCGAAATGTTGCCCAAGCTGTAGATAGACTGGGGTTAAGGTATGTTGTAATCACCTCAGTAACCAGGGATGACCTGACCGACGGTGGGGCCGAACATTTTGCGAGAACGGTAGACGCAGTCAAGCGAAGCAGTCCCCAGACGTACATCGAGCTTCTAATTCCTGATTTTGAGGGCTCAACCGATGCCCTCAGAAGGGTTGTCGATAGCGCTCCGCACGTTATCAGTCACAATCTGGAGACTATCCGGAGATTATACCCGAAGGTACGCGCCAAAGCTGACTACCAACGCAGTCTGACCCTCCTGGGAATGGTTAAATCCATGAATGGAAGGATTGTGACCAAGTCGGGGCTGATGCTGGGGCTGGGGGAGCATTATGACGAAGTGGTAACGGCGATGGAGAATCTCAGGGAAGTAGACTGCGACATCCTGACCCTTGGCCAGTATCTCTGCCCTTCCGCAAAGCATCGCGAAGTCTCCGAGTTCATTACGCCGCAGAGATTCGAGGAATACAAGACTCTCGGGGGGCAGATGGGCTTCAAAGCAGTTGCCTCCGCGCCCTTTGTGCGCAGCTCATTTAACGCGCTGGGACTCTTCGAACAGGTGCGGAAGACTTAAAACGCGCATCATACTCCGATTCCAATGCGCGTTCCTCAATTCCGGTTATTTCGCTTTGAAGTTGGGTTTCCTCTTAGCGAGATAGGCGGCTACCCCTTCTTCGAAGTCTTCAGTCTTAAAAATCTGATAGTTCAAAGAGTTCTCCAATTCCAGACCTTGCTCCAAGGGCATGCTGGTACCTCTAATCATAGCTTCTTTGGTTGCCCTTAGCGCCAGAGGGCCTTTTTGCAGGAGAATCTCAGCCCATTCCTTAGCCGTAGACATGACCTTGTCTTGCGGAACCACCTTGTTTACCAGACCCATGCGATACGCTTCCTGAGCATCAATCAACTTTCCCATAAGGAGAATTTCCGCTGCCAGGCACCGGGGAATCATTCTGGGCAGTCTCTGGGTGCCTCCCCAGAATGCTATAACGCCTATGTTTACCTCGGGGGAACCTAAACGGGCATTCTCCGAGACTATCCTGAGATCACAAGCCAGAGCCAGCTCCAGCCCGCCACCAATCGCATGACCGTTAATCGCGGCAATGAGGGGCTTCCATATATCCAGCCCACGCATCGGGATAGCCGGTACCGCCCACGGAGCGCTTAAGTGTTCTCTGTAAAAGCCGAAGGTGTCTTTCATGTCGGCGCCTCCCGAGAAGGCTTTGTCACCGGCACCCGTAACAATACCAACCCAGAGGTCCGGGTCATCCCGGAAGTCCACCATTGCGTCATGCAACTGTCGAACCGTCTGCATATCCATGGAATTTAGCGCCTGGGGACGATTGACGGTGAAAATGGCAATTTTACCTTCCTTTTGATAGTCAACAGACATCAAATCCTCCTTGAATTTTTTTGAAATTTCTTGACCTAGCCGACGGCACCGGGGGAATCAGGTTCTAGATCTTCTGACCCACCATAAACCCTTCGAGCACGGCATTCCTTATCCTTGCGGGCTCTTTTGCGTCACCGATTACGTAGCATTCTTTAACCCGGGCTCTCAGTTTCTCCTCGAGCGGATTGTACGACTTCGTACCGAAAGCAGCGACGACATAATCGGCGGCAACAGTTGTCTTCTTGTTGTCCTTATCTACGGTAATGACCCCGCCTTTCGTAATCTTTTCTATCTTGTGACCGGTCAGGATAGTCACGCCGCTTTGCTTCAACCTATCCAACAAAACAAGCTTCGTTATGATTTCCTCATCCGTAGCAACATCGTCCAGCATCTCGACTACGGTTACGCTCGCCCCGCGCTCAGCAAGGTAATCGGCAGTCTCTACGCCAACCAGCCCACCTCCCGCTATGACTACTTTGCCGCTTACCTTAGCTTTACCCGCAAGTATATCCCACGCACTAACCACGTTTTCACCTTTCATGCCCTCGATTGACTGCGGCAGCAGCGGAACGCCGCCGGTTGCCAGGATGACAATGTCGGGATTCTCTTTCATCACATCGGTGACGGTTGCCTCTTTGTTTAGCACAACTTCCAGATTGTCCAGTTTCTTAAACTGGCTCTTCTCATATTCGATGAAATTCAGGTATTCGTCCCGCATGGGCTTAGCCGCCAATATGACCTGACCGCCCAGCTTGCCTGTTTTCTCAAACAATTTCACCTTGTGCCCTCTCAGGGCTGCTATCCTTGCCGCTTCCATACCGCCCGGACCGGCGCCGACAATTACCACCTTCTTGCTCACCGCCGCTTTGGCGGGGACCTCCGAGTAATCATGCTCCCTGCCCAGTGTGGGATTGATGGTGCACCGGATAATCTGATTATTGAACACCGCTCCGATACAGCAGTTACAGCTAATGCACTTCCGGATTTCATTCGGCTTGCCGGCGATGACTTTGTTGGCCCAGTCAGGGTCCGCCAGCATTCCCCTGCCCAGAGTAACGAAATCCGCTTTGCCCTGGCGGATAGCATCCTCAGCCATGTCAGGTTCATAGAGCTTGCCCCCGGTGATAATTGGTATCTTCACCGCTTTCTTGACTGCGGCTGCCAAATCAAGGAGGCAGCCTTTAGGCATGTATACCGGAGGCATCATCAGGTGCAGCGTCTCATAAATGCCGGCTACAGCGTCTATGGCATTCACGCCCGCTTCTTCGAGCCGTTTCGCAATCTTTGTCGTCTCTCCCGGACCGAGCCCGCCCGGAA
>Ga0209777_10006563_pt1 | contig 13087 bp, 6 predicted proteins | sample FrelakmetHBP12HB_FD_187147 | JGI IMG/M metagenome (GOLD analysis project Ga0209777, IMG submission 187147) | Freshwater lake sediment microbial communities from the University of Notre Dame, USA, for methane emissions studies -HBP12 HB (SPAdes)... | ecosystem: Environmental > Aquatic >...
AGCCTATCAGGGGGCCTGTGCCGGGGATCAGCATGGTCTTTCAGAACTTTGCCCTGCTGCCCTGGGAGACGGCCAAGGAGAATGTTCTCATCGCTCTGGACACCAAGGCGATGAGCCGACAGGAGAAAGAAGAGGCTGCGAAGGCGTTGCTGAAGAAGCTGGGGTTGGAGGGTTTCGAAAATAACTATCCCAGCGAGCTTTCCGGGGGGATGAAGCAGCGGGTGGGCATCGCCCGGGCCCTGGCGGTAGCTCCCGACGTCCTGCTTCTGGATGAGCCGTTCTCCTCACTGGACGAGGTAACCTCAAAGGAACTGCGAAAGGAGGTGCTGCGCATCTGGAACAACCGCACCGAGCATCCCGATACCTTTGTCATAGTCACGCATCTGGTTGAAGAGGCAGTGCTCCTGGCTGACAGGGTGCTGGTCATGGCTCCCCGACCGGGAAGGATGATCGCCGAGGTAAAAATCGACATCCCCCGACCGCGCTTTGACTATGTGCGGAGCAGCATCTTTTTCGACCACGTCGACCGTATAGAGGAGATCCTGGAGAAAGCCGGAATTGAAAATATAGAGCATGTTTGAAACCCACCTCGAACCCTTGGCAGAGGAGTCCTTCTTGGGAAGGACCCTCTGCACTCCCCCTCAGTTCATAACCTCCAACAAGATCGCGTGGAAATAGTTCAACAGAACTTGAGATAGCCGTGCCGATACCGGGATAATGTGGTTTGAAGTGTGCTCGGCCCTTCGGCACATGCGCTCCTAAAGGTGGTTGCTAGGCTGACAAACTACAACTCCGCGGCTGAAGATGCACACCAAAAGGGCTTCGTTTTAGACTTTGGAGACGATCTAATGTGGGCGAGGTTAAGAGAATAGTTTTGGGAAGCTATTTAATTACAGCGCGTCATTGACCAGGCGCAATCGCTTTTTAAGGCGTGTTTCAAGCATCAGGTTGAACATTTTGCTGTGGTTGGGGTATCTCAGATGAGGCAATTCATGCAGAACCGCCTTCTTCAGCCTGAATCCAGATTGAACAAGGCAAGCGAACGTAGTGTGCCCACAGCAAACGTATGTACAGGCCTTCTGCGCTGAGTGCGAGGTTACATTAGTTATTCGACTTGCCTCAGGTAATCCCCAAATCGGACATTTAGAAGTCTGACTCATAAACCCTACTTGTCGCCAAAGAACTCACGTACAGCTGGTTCGAAGGGGAAATAGAGTCTCCTGTCTAGCCGCACAAGTGCATCATTAGCCGCGGCAGCCCACTTCCCAAAAGCTACATTTGCGACAATATGGGCTAGTTCCATCACATCCTTCTCTGAACCAAGCTTAGCTATGCCTTTGGAGACGACCGCAGTCAGTTCCTCTTCTCCACTCTTTAACATTTTCATGAGTCTTACCAGAGATTCTTCTCCATCTATCTCAGTTAAGATATTCACAGCAGCTATCCTTATAATTGCGTGTCGGTCATAGAGTGACTTTACAATCAGACCGATCGCTTGCTTACCCTCCATCTCAGCTATGAGCCTAATCGCTGCCCTCCTAACATGGGCATCTCCAGTTCTAAACAAAGATGTAAGCTCTGGCAGCGCTTTCTTTCCTTCTAAAGCTGCTAATGCTGCCACAGCTGCCTCTCTAACTTCCCAATCCTTGTCATTAATCATGTCCTTGATTTTATTGAGGGATTCTTCATCTTTGAGCTCGAGTAAACTAATCACTGCTGCTTTTCTTACTGCCCAATCCTTATCGCCAAGCTTGTCTATAATCAAATGTACGGCTTGATGGCCTTCCATTCGAGCTATACTCACGACCGCCGCCCCCCTCACAGCCCAATTCGAATGCTTGAGCATTTGCTGTAGTTCAGGTAGTACATCTCTTCCTGTCACCTTAGCGATGACTTCAACTGCTGCCCATCTTATTTGCCAGTACCAGTCCCAAGGCGGTTTGATGAAGACTCTTAGTTCTGGCAGCAATTCGCGAATTTCAAGTTCTCCAACTGCCCTGATAGCGGCTTCTCTCACAGCCCAACTTTCATGTCTTAACAGGTGCCGAATCTCAGGTAAATGTTGATATGTTTTAAACCTGGCTATGGCCCATATCGCTGACCTGACCACGGATGGACGGCTATCCTTCAACATCTGCTTGACCTCGGGCAGTGCTTCCTCCCGCTTTAGGCTAGCCCATAGCTCCAACGCATTTTTACGAAGTATCTCATACGGGTGAGAAAGGGCATCTCTAATGATGGGAAAGCACTCTTCTGGAGACGAATCTCTAAACCAATACCAGCCCGGACCAATTCCCGCAAGACAGCAGTGCATCACTAGACTTGCCTCTAAGTCATCAAACGTTACACGGTCACGCAGAAGATATAACCGGGCTAGGTCAGTCGGTGATAAGAAATCTTTAGTGGACGCATATTCTCTGGATTTTGAGAACAGACGCTCTTGCAGGCGCTTCAGCTCGCGCTCCTCATCTTTAACAAGCTGTTGCTCAACAAGTCGTGCTAAGTAAGGGTGAACGACCTCATACTGTTCACCCTCCAAAGGGTGTATTAATCGTTTCGTTTTCATCACATTTAGAATATCACGTAACGATACCGCGTCGAGCCCTACATCTTTCTGAAGTGTTTTGAAGGATCTCTGCCTTACCAAACCTGCTTCTCCCACCAGAGCTTTGAGAACATTCTCTGCTTGTTCACGCCTGCTACCGAACCCTGTCAACTGATTCAGCAAGAATCGCCCAATAATAGCCGATGCTCCACCTAGTTCATTGTACAACTCTAATGTTACTACGTTGTCTCTTGTTCTGGCTCCATCAGCTAAGGTCACAGCCACCATTTGTAGATATGGAGGGTAGTAACCTTGCCCTTGACGCTCTATTTCGTTCAGTATCAAGTCCATCAGTGACACACTGTCTGCCGCCAATATTGGTGCAATCCCTATTTGCAAGGACGCAAACAAAGCCTCAAGAGCCTTCTTACCACCGTCTCTTGATAACGGAATCAGAGGGCATTCAGGGATATCCCTCATGGATGTTGATGCTTTTTGAAAGAAATCTGTCAGTTCCGCGTGTACTTCCGATTGGCATGCTATGAGTAGGCGAAGATTTATGAAACGCTGTGCCGTGATAGCAAATAGCGCTCGCTCAATTTCAGACAAGTCTGCTCGCTGGGCTGTCAAAGCATTTTCAAACTGGTCAAGAACTATCAATACTCTAGTACTATTATGACGATTGGAAACTTGCTGAAGTGTCTCCAAGATACTCCGAGGCAAGGGTTCGTCTGTCAACAACTGCCGCCATATATCCCTAACGATTTGAGCAACAGGGTCATTGACAGTGGGATAACAGCGCACGAATTTCCAGCCAGTCCTGCGCAATCTAGGAAACAAGCCAGCGTGGATAAGAGAAGTCTTTCCAATACCAGATCTACCTGTCAAGAGACTGACCGGAGTCTCGCTTAACACGTTCTGCCGCAATCGGGTAATCTCTGCGTCCCTACCCTTGAACAGACCTTCGTCCAATTCGTCATAGAAATCCAAGCCTGGCAGAGTGCGTGCTTGGGTGACAACGGTCGTAGCAACCTTTTCCAAGTACGTATCATCAACCCACGGCCTAATCCTATAAGGGTAGCCAGCCTCACGAAGTTGGACGGCAATTGGTTCTATCTCACACCTATCTATATACTTGAATCCCTCTTGAAGCTTCTCTTCTGCAGCAAAATCCTCCGGGATCGCTTTTATGAGAATAGTATCTTTATCATTAGGATCAAAATCCCAACCAGATACTTGGCGTCGGAACTGTGTAACGAGTTTGTCCTCTGTTGCTCCCCTAAGCACTCGTTTGGCACTGCAATCCAAGACGTCAGCTAGGCAAAAAATAGCGGCCAGATTGCGAAGTTGAATAGGCTCAGAATCAATAACATGGCGTTTTGGCAACTTGTAGAGCCGATTTCTAGGATTCGTGTGAGCCTCTATTATAAGCGAGGTCATATGAGCCTGCATCTTATCTAGTTTGTAGGTCGCACAGTTTTCTCTTACATCAGTGGCACCGGTTACTCCGTGGTCGTCCGTTAAGGGACCCCTTCTACCATTATCATGAAGACAAGCAACGGAGGAGAGAATAAAAAGTTCTGTGACGTTTAGCTCACGTCCCTTTTGTTCGTCCGGGATCAGCTTTGACAAGTTATCTTCCACACAAAGGCAATGCTGCATCCCCTGCCCGTGACCATCGGGCGACTTTTGTGCGTCTGCTATAATTCTTGACGCTTGATTCCAAACAGCCTCAAGATCCTCAGCCAAGTCCTTGTTCAAACGTCTTATGGCTTCACGAATTGGCTCCTTGCCAGCTTGTCGCTCCATTATCTCTCCTTCATTATTGATGGAAGCCATTGGCATTTCTATTAGTTAAACAAAGTATAAATGCCTAGGTATGCGAATGCAATAGTTGCATACACGAGTTTCTCGTGTTCAGATAACTGACCTATCCTAGGAATCGTTGCTTGTTGACTGTTCAAAACCGAGTGTTTTGGGAGACCCCGACCATCAGCCCACAGCTTATTCTATTCTCAATTCGATAACCAGCAATCTGAACGAGGATTTTTGTGGCATGGTGCAAACCCGTGACCAAGGTCGTTGACAATCAATTGCGATTGCTTTACCATCGAAGGCTAGTTCAGGCCATCTCAAAATAAGGTGAAAATCTAGTGTCGGCGCATAACTTTGTATTGACGTTCGTGCCTCTGTTCATCGTCATAGATGCTATCGGCAATTTGCCCTTTGTCATTGCCGCGAGCGAAGGCATGACCAGCAGCCAGCGCTTCAAGATGATCAATATCGCCATCATCACCGCGGCTATAGTGGGCCTCGCCTTTCTGTTCCTGGGGCAACTCATTCTAAATGCAATGGGTATCTCCTTCGGCGCGTTCGCCATCGCAGGCGGGCTTATCCTGCTGGTACTTTCCATCAGATATATGATAACGGGGCAAATGGTAGAAGTAGCCGAACAGGAAACACGTGAACTGGTGGGAGTTGTCCCTATCGGCACACCCCTGACGGTGGGGCCAGCCACCATAACCACCCTTCTGCTGCTAGTAAAGCAGCAGGAATCTCCTCCGCAGCCAGCGTTCCCGCTATACATGGTTTTAATAGCCTTTGCCGTGAACCTGTTCATAGCATGGATAATCTGCATGGCGGGCTACCGGATCGCTGCTTTCCTGGGTCAAGGCGGAATCAAGGCAGTGTCCCGGGTGTTCAGTCTACTGCTGGCCGCCATTGCGGTGAGCATGGTTATCAGGGGTTTGGAACTACTCGGTGCGATTCACCTTGCAACCTGAGGCTATCTTGATTCACAACAACAAGAGGCGCAATCATTCAAATTAAGGTGAATTTCCTGGGCGCAGCCCGGAACGTGACCGGCTCGGCATACTTTTTGGAAGCCAATGGCGTCAGGCTTCTGGTAGATTGCGGCCTCTACCAGGAAAGGGAACTGCTGGCAAGGAACTGGGACCCCTTCGTCATCCCGCCTCATACCATTGACGCTGTCCTCCTATCCCACGCCCATCTCGACCACTCCGGCCTGTTGCCCAAGCTGGTGCGAGAGGGCTTCGCGGGCAAGATATTCTGCACGCACGCCACATACGATATCGCTCAAATTATCCTGCTCGATGCTGCCCACCTGCAGGAGCAGGATGCGGAGTTCAAGCGAAAAAGACATGAGCGCGAGGGCCGAAAAGGCCCGTATCCCGAGGTCCCGCTCTACACGGCGAACGATGCCAGTGCCTCTTTCCCCAGATTCTCGCCCGTGGGATACGAGGAGCCGATTAGGTTGGGCGAGGGCATTGAAGCGACGTTCCACGATGCGGGGCACGTGCTCGGCTCGTCCATGGTAAAGGTCAAAGTAAGCCAGAACGGAGAGCAAAGGACTCTGGTATTCTCCGGGGACGTGGGCAGGTGGGAAAAGCCGATGCTGCACGACCCCACAATCTTCGAGGAGGCGGACTACATCCTGGTGGAATCCACATACGGGGACAGGCTGCATGAAGACCAGAAAGGCATAGAGACGACGCTTGCCGAAATCATAAACTCCACCCGAAAACGCGGAGGGAACATAGTTATTCCCAGCTTCGCCTTCGAGCGTGCCCAGGAAATACTGTATTACCTGAACGAACTGCTCCTCGAGGACCGCATACCGCATCTACTGGTGTTCCTGGACAGCCCTATGGCGACAAGCATCACGGAGGTTTTCGAGCATTATCCGGACCTGCTCGACGAGGACATGGTGGAACTCATGCGCCAGAAGAAGTCGCCTTTCGATTTCACCGGGCTGAAAATGACCAGGACCACCGATGAGTCCAAGGTGATAAATCACATTAGCGGCACAGTCATCATCATAGCCGGCTCAGGCATGTGCACCGGCGGCAGGATAAAGCATCACCTGGTGAACAACATCTCCAGACGTGAGAGCACGATACTTTTCGCCGGATACCAGGCAACCGGGACATTGGGGAGACAGATCGTTGACGGCGCCAAAGAGGTGAGGATACTGGGGCAGACGTACCCGGTCAAGGCTAGAATTGCTCAGATAAACGGCTTCTCGGCCCACGCCGATAGAGACGAGCTGTTTAGATGGCTTTCCGGGCTGAAAAGGCCTCCTTTGCATCTCTTTGTTACCCATGGTGAGCCTGACGTCGCCCGGTATTTCGCCAGCTTCGTGAAGGAGAAAACAGGCTGGGAGATATCGGTGCCAAAGTATCAGGATGAGGTTGTCCTGGATTAAGGTTGTTTAGGGTGAATCCCCTCTGCACTCTCCCATTAATGAACGTGCTCGGGGCCTATGACATCGGGCTCAAGCACTCCATCGGGGTCACGGCCCTCTAAGACCTTCAAGTGCCGGGGAAGGATGCGTTCCTGGTAGACCTGCTCCAGTTTATCCAGGAGGCGCTCCGGGTCGGGATCGTAGCATACCACAGCGCCTGTATCCTTCTTTACAAAGCTGATTATTTTCTTCAAATGCTCGGTGACGCCGCCGGTGCCTTCCAGGACTCCTATCACCTTCGCCTCGTCATAGGCGATGGCGAACTCGCCGAGTGTGCCCGAGCGCCCTCCGGCGAAGATAACCACGTCACAGCTCCTGATGTTCTCCACCTCACGGCCCATAAGGCCGCTTCCGGTATAGATGATAGCGTCGTAGCCACGCGTAGGTGAGTGGTACTTCGTGGCATGCTCCTCGAGGTTTAGGGCCGGGGAGACCCCCACCACAATCCCGCCCTGCTCCTTGGCTCCCTTGACAGCCTCGTGCGGCATGCCGGGGCAGGCCCCGGTTATGAGCACATAGCCGCGCCGGGCTATGGCAGCGCCCAGGCGACGCACCGGCAGGCGCACTTCTTCATCCAGCGTCCCACCTGCCGACCCCATCACCCCCACTGCCATTCTGGGGAAAAGGTCAACTCGTTTCTGCTTATCATCCATAGATTCACCACCCTCGCTGCCAAAACAATAGTCACCTTCGAGTGTCAAAATGATAACACCAAGTCCAGCCAAGGGCAATGCCCGTTAGCGGACTTGGCCTCAAGAATATCGGCTTGCCCAAATTGGTGCGAATAGGTACAATTCTCTTAGCGCTGACGATAAAGCAAGGCCATGAAGTGTTGACAGGGATTGAAGACAAGAATATACTACCCAGAGTGTTTTCTTCCGAGATAGTCATGTGAGTATAGTTTCTCTGGTTTCCCCCAATTGCTCCCTCCAGAAATACCACTGACATGGAGCTTACAGGGGATCTTATTGCTCAATAGGTATTCGCCGGTGCAAATGGGCATGAACCCTCAAATAAATTAGGAGATTAAGCGGGATGAAATACAAGCCTGTGAGAACCTTCGCCGCGTCATTGCTTTCAGCCATAATTTTAGCCTTGATGATGTTGCCAATCCTTCCCATAGCAACAGTCGCCACGTCTTCAACGGGAGCAACATCAAATATCAGCATGGGGACTCCCGAACTTGCTTCACCAGGCCCAGGTGAGATTTCGCATACTGCTACAGGTGGCAACTTCACAGAAGCGGAGCTTGGGATTCCGAACTCAAAACTCGCGAGTCAACTTGAGGAACTTTACAAGCAAAAACAGTCACTTACCCCGGCGCAGAAGAAAATCGACTCAGGTGTCTTGGAGGTAGTACAGCAGGCAAAGGAGACAGCCTCGGCGCTCGCCCAGGGTGAGAAACTCGAGCTCCAGGGTCTTTCCAATGAAATGCTCAGGATAAATGACGCAGGTGATGTCGAGGTCAAGCTGAGTGTAACCAGCCTCACGACTCAGCAGATAGAAGAGCTTAAAGCACTCGGTATGCGAATAAGCATTACCCTACCGGAATACGGGATAGTCGAAGGCAATATACCATTTGACCGCATTGAAGCGGTTGCTGCCCTCGACTTTGTCGCACACGTGGTCACACCCGGATATCCTATTTACAACACAGGAGACGTTACCTCTGCAGGCGATACGGTCCTGCAGGCTGCATCTGCTCGGAGCGCTTTTGGTGTTGATGGGAGTGGGATAAAGGTTGGCGTAATTTCTAACGGAGTTAGCCATCTATCTGCCTCGGTGGCCACAGGTGACCTGCCGTCTTCCCCGGCTGTGCAAGTGGTGCAAACTGGTAGCGGTGATGAAGGCACGGCGATGCTGGAGATAGTTCACGACTTGGCTCCGGGGGCGGAACTGGCTTTCTATGGCCCGACGACTAGTTCCGACATGATCGTTGGCATCCGTGCCCTTAAGGCCGCGGGTTGCAAAGTCATTGTTGACGATCTGACGTACCCGGACCAACCTAAGTTTGAGGATGGGCCAATTGCCATCGAGGCACGAAATTTTTGCACCGATGGTGGAGTATATGTTACCTCATCCGGCAATTTTGCAGACAAACATTATCAGAACCCATACAACAGAACTCCTATTAACGACACGTATTGGCACGGCGAGCACAATTATTTATCGTTACCAGCAGAAAATTATGGCAATTTCTTTATCATTCCCAATGGATACAGAGTCAGGGTATTTCTTCAATGGAATAATCGCTGGGGTCTGAGTGGGGACGATTTGGACCTACTACTTATGAATTACACCAGTGAGACTGAGCTGACGCGTTCGATGCAAGTACAGGATGGTAACGATAATCCATTTGATTATTTAGGTTACACGAACAATTCCGGAAGCAACATAATAGCCTACATCTCAATTTTTGACCACATATTGGTTAACCCTCCTTCTTCGCTGCTACTCGACTACTTCGTTATAGAAGATAACTTTAACGCGCCACTGCAATATACCACTGCGGATGACAGCGTTTGGGGACAGGAAGCCGTCTCAGAAGTGCTCTCTGTAGCGGCAGTTGACGCTGCTAGTCCGGGGACTATTGAGACCTATAGTTCACGCGGTACGGCGACAATTTACTTCCCCACATATGAGGAGCGCCAGGTACCGAATATCACTGGTGTGGATAAAGTTCAGACCAAGACTGGTCAACTGGGTTACTTCGGGAATCCCTTCGGTGGCACATCAGCGGCAGCGCCTCACGTGGCGGCAATAGCTGCTCTCGTGTGGTCAGCCAACCCAGGGCTTACGTCCACGCAGGTGTTTAACGTTATAACTTCATCTGCAGTGGATTTACTGACACCAGGATGGGACATCTCTTCGGGCTTTGGTCGCGCAGATGCGCATGCAGCAGTTGAAGCTGTGATAACGCTATGCACGTTAACCACAAACGCCAGTCCGCCAGGGAGCGGGACTGTGATGGGTGGGGGTAGCCATGTATGTAGCGCTGAGGTTGAGGTAGAAGCCATCCCTGCGGATGATTGCTGGTACTTCACGGGGTGGAGCGGTGATTTAAGCGGTACAGAGAATCCGACCACAATTGAGATGAACGGCGATAAGACGGTAACGGCGAACTTTGCCAAGTACGCGTATACGCTCACAACAAACGTTAATCCGCCTGAGAGTGGTAGTGTTAGTGGTAATGGCACGTACGATTGTGGGACTGAGGTAGAGGTAGCAGCAACCCCATCGGACGAATGCTGGCACTTCACAGGATGGAGTGGGGATCTTAGTGGCAATGAGACACCGAACACTATCCTAATGGACGAAGACAAGACCGTAACAGCGAACTTTGCCAAGTACACCTACAAGCTGACAACAAACGCTAATCCCTCTGTGGGTGGATTAGTTAGTGGCAATGGGACGTACGAATGTGGTGCGATAGCAGAGGTAGAGGCCATTCCTGCTGATGATTGCTGGCACTTCACTGGGTGGAGTGGAGACCTCAGTGGCAATGAGACTCCAAACACCGTCTTAATGGACGAAGACAAGACGGTTACAGCCAACTTTGCCAAGTACGCGTATACGCTCACAACAAACGTTAATCCGCCTGAGAGTGGTAGTGTTAGTGGTAATGGCACGTACGAATGTAATGCTGAGGTAGAGGTAGCAGCAACCCCAGCTGATGAGTGTTGGTACTTCACAGGATGGAGTGGGGATCTTAGTGGCAATGAGACACCGAACACTATCCTAATGGACGAAGACAAGACCATAACAGCGAACTTTGCCAAGTACACCTACAAGCTGACAACAAACGCTAATCCCTCTGTGGGTGGATTAGTTAGTGGCAATGGGACGTACGAATGTGGTGCGATAGCAGAGGTAGAGGCAACACCAGCCGATGAGTGCTGGTACTTCACGGGCTGGAGCGGGGACCTTAGTGGCAATGAGACTCCGACCACCATCCTCATGGATGGTAACAAGACTGTTACAGCGAATTTCGCTAAGTACAATTACACTCTGATCGCTAATGCCAGCCCTTCCGAAGGGGGGACGGCTAGCGGCAATGGTACGTATGAATGTGGTGCGATAGTAGAGGTAGAGGCAACACCAGCCGATGAGTGCTGGCACTTCACCGGGTGGAGTGGTGATCTGAGCGGCAACGATAACCCCAAGAATATCCTCATGGATGGCAACAAGACGGTAACGGCGAACTTTGCCAGGTACACCTATGCGCTTACAACTGGCAGTACGGCAGGCGGCTCGGTGTCCATACCCGGTGAAACAGGGCCCTACTCCTACCAGTGTGGTGACGTGGTTGACCTGCTGGCTGTACCCGATGAGGCCTATGAGTTTGCCAACTGGACCGGTGATGTGGGCACTGTGGCAGATGTCAATGCTGCTAATACCACCATTATCATGAATGGCAATTACTCTATCACGGCTAATTTCAGCCATATAGTTTATACTCTCACCGTTAGTAGTGGTACCGGTGGCTCTGTAAGCGACCCGGGTGAAGGGGCTTTCAACTACGCTTCGGGTACAGTAGTTGACCTGCTGGCTGCGGCTGATGCTGGATACAGGTTTGTGAGCTGGACGGGTGATGTGGGGACAATGGCAAATATCAGTGTCGCTGATACAACTATCACCATAAATGGCAATTACACAATTCAGGCGAATTTTGAGGCTATTCCACAACACGCGCTGAACATAAGCAGCACCGAAGGTGGTAATGTAACCGAGCCCGGTGAGGGTATGTTTACCTACTACGAGGGCACGGTTTTAGACCTGCTAGCCGTGGCTGATGCTGGCTACAGGTTTGCCAACTGGACAGGTGATGTGGGGACAGTGGCAAATGCCAATGCTGCTGATACCACCATCACTATAAATGGCAACTGCACTATACAGGCGAATTTTGAGGCTATTCCACAACACGCGCTGAACATAAGCAGCACAGATGGTGGAAACGTAACCGAGCCCGGAGAGGGCACATTTACCTACTACGAGGGCACGGTTGTAGACCTGCTGGCTGCGGCTGATGCTGGCTACAGGTTTGTGAACTGGACAGGTGATGTGGGGACAGTGGCAAATGTCAATGCTGCCGATACCACGATCACCATGAACGGCAATTGCACTATACAGGCGAACTTTACGCTTGTGACCTATACCTTGACTATGCAGGTGAGTGGCAGCGGTTCCACAGTTCCTGCAGTGGGCATGCATGAGTATCTTGAGAACGGGGTAGTCACCATCACTGCGATCCCGGGCAGTGGATGGCAATTCAGTAGCTGGACTGGTGATGTCGCTAACAACCTCTCAATCACTACGACTGTAACTATGAATGCCAATAAGACTGTCATTGCCAACTTCGCTGTTTCAGGCGGTGGTGGAGGGGGTGGAGGAGGAGGAGGGGGTGGGGGCGGCGGTGGCGCAGCGGTAATAGCGACGCCTACAGTGACTCCGAGGCCAACGCCCACGCCTACGCCATCGGTAGTGCCAACGCCTACACCAATTGTCACGCCGGCACCGACGCCTACATCTACGCCCGAGGTAACGCCGTCGCCTACAGCTTCACCGATTCCTACATCAACGACGATTGACCTGTCAGGCGTGATAGATGAGAAAGGCGTTTTACAACAGGCGGTTCAGTACGATAGCACCGATGGAATGTTGGGGCTAGGTATTGGTAACGGCACTACAGCGCTTACGGGAGGGGGTGAGCCGCTTCAAACAATAGAATTACAACCTATTGGTGAGCCACCCGCGCTACCAGCCGATTGCCATATAATAGGACTTGCCTATGACTTCGGGCCAGAGGGAGCAACTTTCGACCCGCCTTTGAGCATTACCCTCGAATATGATCCGGCTTTGTGCCCGGAGGGCGTAGCTGAAGAGAGCTTGGTCATCGCTTACTACGACGTTGAAACGGGTAAATGGGTTGACCTTGGGCATGTTGTAGTAGATAAGGAAACTCATAAGATTACGGCGCAGGTCAGCCACTTTACCGTCTTCGCTATCTTGGGCAAGGCTGCTTTAACATCACCTTCAGCACCATTGAGCTGGTGGTTGATTACGCTCATCGTTGCGGCGGTATTGATTATTTTAGGATTGGGCGTCTATCTACGTGTCCGCCGTGGTAGAAGTATACCTGCAAGCTGACCCCTAAATAGATGAATAAGAAGCGCATGAACGCGGGGGCGTCCTTCCAAGGAAGGACGCCCCTACTTTTCCCCAGCGACAACCCATCGAAGTGACTATTGCATAACCGATAGCGGGTGTGCTAATGTTGG
>Ga0209777_10006564_pt1 | contig 13086 bp, 6 predicted proteins | sample FrelakmetHBP12HB_FD_187147 | JGI IMG/M metagenome (GOLD analysis project Ga0209777, IMG submission 187147) | Freshwater lake sediment microbial communities from the University of Notre Dame, USA, for methane emissions studies -HBP12 HB (SPAdes)... | ecosystem: Environmental > Aquatic >...
TATTTCTGAACACGACAAGTTTTTATGGATTTCTATTCGACGATTCGGATATGTGATATAAACCCACATTTTAGCTCCTTATCTCTCTACAAACACCTTCTCCAGCAGAACCTGGATCAACTGCTCTTCCTGCCATTCCGCCTCCATACTGCCGCGCCTGTATCGACTCATTTTTTTCCGATCTTTCTACAACCTCTCTTGTAAGTTATGAGGCAATGCCTTTGTAAAAACTAATTTCTATTATTGTATTCGATATGAAGTATCCAGGCCAGTCCCACATGCACAAAGTGAGCATTTGATACCTTCTCACTGTTGTATTACACCTATATACAGTATCCCCTTGGTGATTCGAACCGCTGTAATCATCGATTTTCATAAGCTATTTTGGCGATCGGTAAGTTACCATGCCTCGCAACATAGCTGACAACCTTTAGTCCCTCACTGAATTAAAAAGAGAAGCTCGCGCTTCCCTTTTTACATCAGAGGTATGTGGAATTTTCTGGATACTGACTAGGAACACTTATCCATTGCAAATGCCCAAATTATCGAGATTATTATCCTTAACGGCATCCGCTGTTGACCGGATGTGATCCCTCCGACAATATTGACACCAATATTTCTCGACGCGTGCAACCTTTCCAGATTGTGCGCCTTGTGTATAGAATTGATCGCCGCGTTCCATCATCTGGAGAACTTCGCTCAGTGATAGTCGGCGAGAATACTGTTTGGGATCTGTTCCAATTCCCACGGCCACAATATGAGCGTGTTGAGGAGGTTGAGATGCGGGTTCTTGTTTTGTACAAACAATACGGTAGGTTGACATACGTTATTCTCCTTTGCTTGAAATGGTTTTCTATTTAGCCCACATGATCTTTATTAATGCTTCTTATCTTTGGGCGGACAAGGATCGTTTCCATAACTGTCCTTGGTACGAATTGTTCCATCCCTTCTGTGGATAACCACTTCCACTTTTTGGTTCTTAGCGATGTCTCGCGCAACAGCGATTGCGTTGGATTGGGTTGGAGTGACTTTCGTGAGTTTGCTATTCCCTTCTCCACGAACGCCCCAATTTCCGTCATTTGTTGGTACAACGTGTTGGTTTTTTCTTGCCATAATCAGCTCCTTTTTGAATAATATATTGGTCAGTTGCATAATGATTATACCATTATTCTTGATTTATGAAAGATACAGTGGGCAATTGACCAATACATGTTGACGCTTTACTATATAAACAGTACAATGATTAGCAAATAGGTTAATTCATCAATTTCGGGTAATAAGGAGGAAGTTATGGATGCTAAAGAGCTTGGTCGTCAAGTCCAAGCTAAGAGGAAAGAAAGAGATATAAGCCAAACTGAATTAGGGAATCTTGCTGGAGTATCACGCAACTATATATCGCTCATAGAACGCGGTGGAGCAAATAACATCTCCATGAAAGTCATAAATCAGCTTGCGGTTGCTTTAGGAGCAACCCCCGCAGAATTAACTGGCGAGATATCCTTGTTAATGATCCCCCCATCTTTACGTGAGTTAGGAATCCAGAAGAATTTACCTTATGAAGTTGTTGATAAATTAGCTCGAATCCCGCGCAGAGGGAAAGAACCCAAGACACCAAAGGAATGGGAAGAGTTATACAAAGCGATTAACAGATTCATTGACACAGGCAACGAGCAATGACATTTATTCATCCTGGCCGGCTTTTCCTAGAAAAGCACAAAAAAATTGAGACAAATGATGATGTATTGTCTTATGCTGAATTTCTTCGCGCTGAAGCTGGTCTCGAAGATATATTACCGGTGAATCTAGAAACAATACTAAACCATTTTGAAATCCCGAAACCACAAAGTGTACCTTTACCACACCAACAAGCTTTATTATTAGATTCTGAATGTGGGGCTATCCTGATTAATTCTGAAGACCCTCTTCGCCGACAAAGGTTCTCGCTAGCCCATGAGTTGGCTGAAATGTTGTTTTCTGTTTTACCACAAAGAAATGGATTGGAAAGTAAACCCGGAGGTTTTCGAAAACAGACTAAAGAAAGGCTCTGCGATCGGGTTGCTGCCAACCTACTCATGCCTCCGAGTTATGTTGGGCAATTGATACAAAAAAGCGGAGTGAATTTTGAAAGCGCTAAAACCATCTCTTCACAATGCGAGGTTTCTTTAACTGCAGCATTAGTGCAGTTATCACGCATCAGCTCGAAAAAACATTTTGTGGTTCTCTGGCGAATGAAAAACAAGCCATCCGAAATAAAGAACACGCCCGGTCCAGAACAATTAGCGATGTTCCAGACAACAAGTGGTTTACCGCCCAAGAAGCTAAGAGTAGAATGGTCGATTGGTGGACCCAACGTTCCCTTTATTCCAAAAGACAAATCTACAGAAGTAACATCAAATATTTATGGAGCGTTGGAAAAAGGCACCTTTACCTTGGGGAAAGAGAAAATGACTTTTGACAATAAAATAGCAGGCTGGTTTTATACCGAAAACATGCCATTTGAAAATGAGACTGAAAAGTGTGTTATTTCTTTGATCGAGTTCATGGGTTAATTATTCTGGGGAAGGGTAGATAGCGAAATGGCAAAACTTGATGATCTTAAACTCAATACACAAGTAAAAGGCATAGACCCATCTGGGCCTGTGTCAATCTTGAATGTCAAATGGCACGGTTCGGATGTGGTCGAAGTTACTTATCGCGACATTGATGGAAAGAACCACAGCGAGCTCCTTTTCCGTGATCGGGAAGCCGACTTGGAAGTTCTCGAGGCGGGAGCACCCTGGGCGTTTGACAGCAACGGGGAACTCTTCCGGCTGGTTTCGGAAGCCTTTCGCATTCGCATGGCCTATTTGTTCGATCCTTGGATGGCCGTCCACCTTTCACTGGTCGAACCCCTCCCCCATCAAATCACGGCTGTCTATGGCGAGATGCTGCCACGGCAGCCGCTGCGTTTCCTTCTGGCCGATGACCCCGGCGCTGGCAAGACGATCATGGCTGGGCTGTTCATCAAGGAACTTATGCTGCGTGGTGACCTGCTGCGCTGTCTGATCGTGGTTCCAGGGAATCTAGTTGAACAGTGGCAGGATGAACTCTTCCAGCGTTTCCACTTGCCGTTTGAAATCCTGACCAATGACCGCATCGCCGCGGCGCGTACCGGGAATGCACTTGATGAAATGTCTCTCGTAATCGCCCGCCTGGACAAGCTCAGCCGGGACGAGGAATTACAGGCTAAGTTAGCCCAAACAGATTGGGATCTGGTGGTTGTGGATGAGGCCCATAAGATGTCTGCCTCGGTCTTTGGAGGAGAGGTCAAGTATACCAAGCGCTACCATCTCGGCGAGCTGCTCTCTCAGCGGACTCGCCACCTATTGATGCTGACCGCCACACCTCACAATGGCAAGGAAGAGGATTTCCAGTTGTTCATGGCACTTCTGGATGCCGATCGTTTTGAGGGTCGCTACCGCGAAGGAGTGCACAACCCAGACGCATCTGATCTGATACGCAGGCTGGTCAAGGAGCAGCTACTCAAGTTCGATGGCACGCCATTGTTCCCGGAACGGCGCGCTTATACGGTGGGATACGAACTTTCTGACCTGGAAGCTGCTCTCTATGAGCAGGTCACCAATTACGTGCGCGAAGAATTCAACCGCGCCGACAACCTGGATAGTGATCGACGCGGCACAATAGGCTTTGCCCTGACCGTCCTCCAGCGCCGCTTGGCATCCAGCCCGGAAGCAATCTATCAATCCCTACGCAGAAGGCGGGAACGGTTGGAGTCCCGGTTGCGGGAAGAGAAGTTGCTCAAGCGCGGCGGCGTGATCGCCGAGCAGGTGCTTTCTGATTTACCTGCATTTGACGAAGAAGGCATTGATGATCTTGACGACACACCCGAAGCGGAACTGGAGCAGGCCACCGAAGAAGTGCTCGACTCGGCCACAACTGCCCGCACGATAACTGAACTGGAACTGGAAATTTCCCGCTTGAAGGAACTGGAAGCCCTGGCCGACCGTGTCCGGCACAGCGGACAGGACCGCAAGTGGCAGGAACTCTCCCGGCTGCTGCAGGATCAGGCCGAGATGTTCGACGCTGACGGAAGACGGCGCAAACTGGTCATCTTCTCCGAACATCGGGATACGCTCAACTATCTTGGAGACAAAATCCGCACTCTGTTGGGACGCCCTGAAGCGGTAGTGGTAATCCACGGCGGACTGAGCCGGGATGTACGGCGGGAAGCACAGAGGTCGTTCGTCCAGGATAAGGATGTGCTCGTACTGGTCGCCACAGACGCGGCTGGGGAAGGCATCAATTTGCAACGAGCCCACCTGATGGTTAATTACGACCTACCTTGGAATCCCAGCCGGCTGGAACAGCGTTTTGGGCGCATCCACCGTATCGGGCAGACCGAAGTATGCCACTTGTGGAACTTGGTGGCCGAGGAGACGCGCGAAGGCGATGTCTACGCCCGCCTGCTGCGCAAGATTGAGAGCCAGCGCGAGGCGCTTGGCGATGGTATATTCGATATCCTGGGCAAGCTTTTCCATGAAACCAGCCTGCGCCAATTATTGCTTGAAGCCATCCGCTATGGCGACCTGCCGGAAGTGCGTGCGCGGCTTTTCCAGGCGGTGGATAACCTGGCCGACCAGGAGCATGTGCGCGAGTTACTTGAAGACCGATCTCTGGCGCGTGACAGCATGGATGTCACCCAGGTTCAGCGCATCCGCGAGGATTTCGAGCGAGCCCAGGCGCGCCGGCTCCAGCCACATTTTATCGAGTCGTTCTTCAAGGCTGCCTTCGAACACCTGGGCGGATCTTTGCACGCTCGTGAACCCCTGCGCTGGGAAATTACCCATGTGCCTGCCGTCATCCGCAATCGCGGACGGATGTTGAGTGGGACGGTGCTGGGACGCTATGAGCGCATCACCTTCAATAAGGAAGCCATCAATCCACCGGGGAAGGCGGTGGCTGAATTCGTCTGCCCGGGCAATCCATTGATGGATTCGGTGACGGACCTAATCCTGGAACGCTATCGCGGTTTGATGCGACAGGGAGCGATTCTGGTTGACCCGAATGACCCCGGCGAGGACATACGCGCCCTGTTCTATCTTGAACATTCGATCCAGGATGCCCGCACGCAGGAGGGCGGGAACCGGCGGGTGATTTCAAGACAAATGCAGTTTGTGGAGATCAATGCCCACGGGGAGACACGCGCGGCGGGGCCGGCTCCGTTCCTGGATTACCATCCTCTTCCTGAGGAGATGCGCGTACTTGTTGAACCATCCTTACAGTCCGAATGGCTGCGCAGCGATCTTGAATCACAGGTGCGGGCGCACGCCATCCAGGTACTTGTCCCGGAGCATCTGGGTGAGGTCAAAGCTCGTCGTGAGGAAATTGTTCAGAGGACCCGCACAGCTGTCCAGGATCGCCTTACAAAAGAGATTGCTTATTGGGACCACCGCGCCGAAGATCTTAAAGCCCAGGAACGCGCCGGCAGAAAGAACGCCCGCTTGAACTCCGACCTTGCCCGTCGAAGGGCAGACGACCTGCAGAGCAGGCTGCAGCGTAGGATGGAAGAACTGGAACAGGAGCGTCACATTGCGGCCCAGCCACCGCTGGTACTCGGCGGAGCGCTGATCGTTCCGAATGGATTATTGCTGCGTTTGCAGGGGCAGGCTCTCTCGCCCGAAGCAGCCCTGTTTGCCCGCCAACGGAAAGCAGTAGAAATGGCAGCGATGAAAGTCGCGATGGCAAAAGAGCGCGAGTTGGGTTATGAGCCGGTGGATGTAAGCACCAAAAACCTGGGCTGGGATATTGAGTCACGCATTCCCGGAACGGGAAAACTGCGCTTCATCGAGGTCAAGGGGAGAGTGGAAGGGGCGACGACGGTCACAATCACAAGAAATGAAATCCTGGCGGGTCTGAACAAACCGGACGATTATTTCCTGGTAGTAGTTGAAGTTGATTTTGAAGAAGAAATAGCGCGAGGGAAGCGGTTACATTCCATCAACAACCCATTCCAACGAGAGCCAGATTTTGCGGCAGTCAGCGTGAATTACGAGTGGAAAGAGTTGATAAAATTGATCAATCAGACGAATAACTAACAATGACAAAATCTGCTCCTGTATATTTTGAAAACATAAAAAATGATGCTAGGGAACGTTGGGAACAGTTGGAAAAGTACCCTGATCTAGCCGCGCCCTGGCACCAATTATTTTCTCAGATTCAAAGTCCAAGGCATGTTGTATCTGAATTGCTGCAAAATGCTGATGATGTAGAAGCAACGTGGGCTTCCATAACCTTAGAAAATGGCAACTTCATCTTTCAGCATAATGGCCTAGATTTTGACGAGAATAATCTGCGGTCTTTGTGCAGGTTTGGTTATTCCAATAAGCGGACATTACACACAATTGGTTTTCGAGGCATCGGCTTTAAATCCACTTTTAGTTTAGGACCTGTAGTTGAAGTTTTTTCACCATCTCTGGCAATCTACTTCAATAAGGGTAGATTCACAGAACCGGTTTGGATAGATTATGAATTTCAGCCGGATGATGGGACAACAACTATTCGGGTGAAAGTTGAGAACTTGGGGGTGGCTGATTATATAACCCAGAATATTAAATGGTGGATCGAGACACCTGTACCTCTGCTTTTTTTTAAGCATATCAAAAAACTGTCATTCAATGGACAGGTCATCTCTAAAGAGGTACTTTCGGATGGACCGGTAGCACACTCAAAGTGGCTGTCATTAGTTTCATGTGAAAAGAGCCACTTATTATTGATAAACTCACGAGAACAGGATGTTCCTGAGGAAGCATTGAATGAAATTAGAGAGGAAAGAGGGGATCCCAATTTCATTGTTCCGCCTTGTCAGGTTGATTTGATAGTCGGTTTAGAGAAACAACAACTATATGAAATCCTACCAACCAATGTCACTGTTCAACTACCATTTTCAGCAAATGCACCGTTTATCCAGGATCCCGCCAGAACCGGCATTAAGGATCCATTAAATTCGCCGATGAATCGCTGGTTGCTTCGATGTATAGGGGATTTAGCTTCTTCAACTTTAACAGAATGGCTTGCAAACAAAGCCCTGAGCTTGGAAGAAAGGGCAGAGGCTTATTCTCTTCTTCCGGCGATACGAGAGGATTACGCGAACTCCATAATTGAAGCCTGTGAAAAAACGATCGTCGATATTTTTCAATCGCATATAAAAGATAGGTCCATTCTTATTACAACAAGAGGAAGCCTGGCATCAGCACAAACCTGCCTAAATATTGATCCTGACCTCGTAGACGTGTGGACTGAAAAGCAAATCATTGAATTATTTGGCAGTGCACAAGACTCGATTATTGCACGCGAAGTAGGTTTTACGTCCAGAAAATTGTTAAACCAATGGGATTTGCTTGAACAAAGAACTTATGCGGAAATTCTGGGGCGCCTCATTCAAACCCCATTGCCTCCTAAACCAGGAGTGGATGGAATAAAAGCACTCTGGATGTATGTCAACACTCATCTGCCGAATTGGCCTGATCGTTATTATCACAAAATGGATCTCAGGATCGTTCCTGTCAAGGGTAAAGGCGTTTTGTATCCTGCTAATTCGGTTAATGTGCTCAGCCTAAAGGAAAAGCAACTCACTGATGACGAATTTGCTTTTCTCCAAGATTATCTTGTTGTATTGGATCCTGCATGGTTAAAGTATATCCAAACTATTCGAGATAAACTCAAGAAGCCGAATCACACTACCAATAAATCCCTTTTAGGCATTAACGATTTATTTTCTGAATTCGGCCTGGACCAAGGCATCACGATTGAGAGCATATTTAATCAAGCTGCTCAGGCGATCTTCTCTAAAAACGATCCGGGTGAGCGCGGAATTCGCATTGCCCACATTGCATCCCGATTGGGAATCAGCATTCCACAGGATTTTAAATATCTATGTGCTGATGACGTCTGGAGAAATATTTCAGAAGGAATTCTTATTCCCGGAGAAGGTTTTCTTAACATTTTATATCCTGAAGAAATTCTAAATGTCCATCTCCTAAGCTGCAAATACGAGCTTGGTTTGGATCAGGAAGAGTCTCAAGGATGGAAGAGTTGGCTCCAATCTGAAAAGAGTCATTTACGAAGATTCTTGCTTCCTCTAAAAACCGAGGACCATATTTATGGCAATGAGCGGGTCATTAATTTCTGCAAGCAAAGAAATGGAGCTCCCCCCTCTTATTATCCTAGAGTTAAACCCAATTTCTGCATAACAGATTACGATTTCCCTGTAGAACTGTGGCAGTATTGGGAGGAATCCGCAAATTCTGAGCCCACAGCCTGGGTGACTTTGGTTTATCAAATTGCACAAGATTGGCAAAACGGCTGGGGGGCGTATTGCTTTGCAAGAATCCAGCAGGAAACAAGCGGTTATTATTACCCACTGGATCATGGTCAAATTCAAGCAACCTGGCTTGAGAAATTGAAAAAGCTCAAGTGCATCCCAGACACTCAATCCAAACCACGCCTTCCCATCGATCTCTTGAGAGCCACCCCGGAAACATCGGGTTTAACCCAGATTGAACCTTTTGTTGAAGAAGATTTTGACCAGCCAGCATTTATCCAATTATTGGATCTGTTAGGGGTGCGTAATAAGGCAACCGACCCTTCCAAGATTATCAACCGCATCCAGGCGCTTTCCCATGCCTCGATGGATACTGCCATCCTGCCAGAAATCATCAACTTGTATAATGCCCTTGATAGGGTCGTTTTGCGTATGGATTCGGAGCAAGTTACCGCGATAAAGGAAGTATTTACAGCAGAAAAATTACTCCTCTCCGGGGATTCAACGTGGCATGTAGCAGACCAAATCTATCAAACCAACCCTGATCAAATTCCCGGCATCCCATCCATCCATCCGGCCTTGGCCAATATAAATTTGTTGGAACGTCTGGATGTTCCAAGGCGACCATCTGTGGATGATGCCATTCATTGGCTTAACCACATCACAGGATCAGTAATTACCGGTGAAGACGAAAAAAGAATAAGGGCAATTCTTCAGCATTTTCCAGAGAGAGTATGGCAGGAATGCAAGCATTGGCTCAATTTGGAAGGTGAATGGCAGATATGCCGGGATCTACATTGGGGGACGCAGAAATTACAGCAAGCAAAGAACATGTTTAATTGGGTGAAAGAAGAAACGGCCGATCTCTCCATGTTGGAAAACCCGGCGCTTATATTCAACTTGGGTGAGATAAAACAATTGGATTCAGAGCTTGAGTATCGATTATCAAACTATAAAATGTCCAAGTTGAGGCCGAATCCTGATTGGATCCTGGCACTTGCTGAAAAACTTCAACATGTGAAGTCTGGTAAGGATTTCAAATTGGGTTTTCCCGCCCAACTCGATTTGCTAAATATCTCGAGGGAGGGGAAGAGATTATCCGAGACCAGGTTGATGATTGTTACACCCCTGGATGCGATGCCTTATCTAGGTGGGCAACAGGTAGGTTATTCGAGTAACGTAAAAGCGCTTTGGGATAAGTTTTTCCTGTATGTTCTAGATGACCAAAAGAACAACCACCGGGAGATCGCTAATGCCATTTCTAATGCATTCAACGATGATCCCATAAAGACTGCCATTAATGATTGTATCAGCAGAGATCCGGAATGGATTGAAAGTTATTTTTTTGATTATTTTGAACTTGGCGAGTCTGAGGTATCAGACTCTTCTAACCAAGATAAAATTAAGAACGAGACGGCAGACCTGAATGATGAGAACTTTGTAGACAAACCGAATGGAAATCAAACAAGCCAACAGGGCAAAGGTGATCAGGGCATCGATTGGGGTCCCAAGCATAAACGTAAAAAATCTTTACGACCTGAGGAAAAGTTCTCCCTCTTTATTCAAAGTCATGGATTTATATGGAACCAGTCCAAGGAAATTTTCCTAAACGAAAAGGGAGGCAGAATTATTTTATCCAGAGCCATCTTCCCCTGGATTGAATACGATAACACCGGTAATGAAATTTGCTGCTACCGCATGGAAGAAGGCTTTCTAAAAGATGGTTTACTTATAAAAGCTGAAGTTTGGGATTTCATCCAACAGAAACCCGGACTATGCTGCTTGGTTATTGACGAGGGTACGCGATACCGGAAAGTTTCAGGGCATGATATTCTTCAACTGCTCCGCCAAAAGCGCGTGCAAGTTTTACCAGCCTTTTATCTCATCAAGCAGGATCGTGACAGCGATCCTGCGCCATCAGAATATTAGTTTTTGTAAAGAGTGACTATGACCTATCGTAAAAAACTCATTGAAGTCTCCCTGCCTCTCGAAGCCATCAACAAGGAATCAGCGCGCGAGAAATCTATCCGGCACGGACATCCCTCCACACTGCACCTGTGGTGGGCGCGCCGGCCGCTGGCGGCCTGCCGGGCGGTGCTGTGGTCGTCGATGGTGGATGACCCCTCGGAATACATGCCGGACGAAGCCTCGGCCAACGAAGAACGTCAGCGCCTGTTCAAAATTCTGGAAGACCTAGTGCTGTGGGAGAATATCAACAACGAAGAGGTGCTGGACAAGGGCCGCCTGGAGATCGCCCGCTCGGTGGCACGCGATCTAGGTGTGGATGTACCGGTGGGCAAGGAAGCCATCCGCGAGTTCCTGGCCACCAAGGCCCCGCCGGTGTTGGACCCGTTTGCCGGGGGCGGCTCGATCCCGCTCGAAGCGCAAAGATTAGGATTACGCGCCTATGCCAGCGACCTAAACCCGGTGGCGGTGCTGATCAACAAAGCTCTGATCGAGATTCCGCCCAAGTTTGCCGGGATGCAACCGGTGCATCCACCCGAAAACGGGGATGGCAAAGAGAAACAAAAAGATTTATGGGACAAGAAATGGAAAGGCGCCGAAGGCCTGGCCGAGGATGTACGTTACTATGGAAAATGGATGCGCGACGAAGCCTTCAAGCGCATCGGCCATCTATACCCTAAAGCCAAAATCACCGAAGAAATCCTGGCTGAGCGCCCGGACTTGAAAGCCCAGGGGCTAAAGCCTGGCGACGAACTGACGGTGATCGCCTGGTTGTGGACACACACAGTGAAATGCCCCAACCCGGCCTGCGGAGTCCAGATGCCATTAGTAAAATCTTTTATGATATCCACGCGAAAAGGAAACGAGGCACGTGTAGAGCCAAGAATAAATAATAAGAAAATTGATTTTACAATTAAGATGGGTGCTACGAGATCAAACGAAGGCACAATAAATCGGAATGGGGCAATATGTATAGCATGTGGTACACCAGTTCCTTTTAACCTAATTCGCACTGAAGGCCAAAGAGGAAGGATGAATTCTAAGCTAATGGCGATCGTAGCTGAAGGGGAAAAAGGTCGCATATATCTGCCGCCCCTCGATGCACATGATGCTATAGCACATTCGGCACAACCAATATGGAAACCCGAGACCGAATTGACCGGTAAGGCTGCGGTGAATGTTCCTCTTTATGGATTAAGAACGCATGGCGACCTCTTCACAAATCGGCAATTGACAATATTGGGTTTGCTAAGCGAAATGGTGATCGAAGTTCGGAATTTGGTAGTTAGACATGTTAATGTTACTCAACCTCAGAGAAGTGCGATTTATGCTGATGCGATTGCGATGTATTTGGCTTTTGCAATTGATAAATTAAGTGACAAATCAAGTACATTGGCATGGTGGATGGCTGTTGCAGAAAAAATGGCACCATCCTTTTCTAGACAGGCTCTTGCAATGGTTTGGGACTATGCCGAAATGAATCCATTTTGTAACGTAACATCAAATTTTTCTGCATCAATTGAATGGATCGGAAAAGTCTTAGAATTTTTACCTAATAATTCGGCATCTATATCTGTAATTCAAAGAGATGCTACCTCTGGGTTTTCCGAGATACAAAATCCAATAACTTCAACTGACCCACCATATTATGACAATATAGGATATGCCGACCTTTCGGACTTCTTTTATGTATGGTTACGCTACTCTTTGGGAAAAATATTCCCCGAATTATTTCTAACCGTGATGGTTCCTAAAGTACCTGAGTTGGTTGCGACGCCATATCGGTTTGGAGGGGACAAGAAAAAAGCAGAAACATTTTTCGAGAATGGTTTGCATCAAGTGTTTCGAAATATCCAACATGTATCAAATCAAGCTTATCCGGTTACGATTTTCTACGCATTTAAACAATCTGAAGGTGTAGAGACAAATGACGAAGAGATGGAATTAATACCCGTCAATATACGAAGAGCGTCGACTGGATGGGAGACTATGCTTTCTGGTCTTATAGAAAGCGGATTTGAAATTACTGGAACTTGGCCAATGAGGACAGAACGTAGCGGTGGCTTGCGTAATTTAAATCAGAATGCTTTAGCATCCTCCATCGTACTTGTCTGCCGTCTTCGCCGATTGGATGCAGGCAGCATAACCCGGCGCGAATTTTTGGCAGCGCTCAAGAGAGATCTTGCGCCTGCTCTGCGCCAGTTGCAGAAGGGTAGTATCGCCCCGGTGGATTTAGCGCAAGCGGCCATCGGGCCGGGAATGACGGTCTTCTCGCGTTCCCAGGCTGTGCTTGAATCGGATGGCACGCCCATGCGCGTGCGCACTGCACTAGCGCTGATCAACCAGGCACTTGATGAGTATCTCACCGAGCAAGAGGGCGAGTACGATAGCGACACGCGCTGGGCGCTGGCCTGGTTTGAGCAGTTCGGTCACAATGAAGCGCCTTATGGTGTGGCCGAAACCTTAAGCACAGCCAAGAACACCAGCGTGCAGGGGCTGGCTGAGGCCGGCATCCTGGAAGCCCGCTCTGGCAAGGTGCATCTATTGAGGCGGGATGAACTTGACACCGATTGGAACCCCGAAAAAGATAAACGGTTGACCGCCTGGGAATCCGTCCAACACCTGATCTATGCTCTCGATAAAAACGGGGAGGAAGCTGCCGGTGCGCTTCTCTCTCATCTTGGCGGCTTGAGCGAAACAGCGCGTGACCTGGCCTACCGTCTCTACACCATCTGCGAACGCAAAAGCTGGCCGCAGGATGCATTGGCTTATAACATGCTGGTTGTCGCCTGGCCGCGGTT
>Ga0209777_10006565_pt1 | contig 13086 bp, 12 predicted proteins | sample FrelakmetHBP12HB_FD_187147 | JGI IMG/M metagenome (GOLD analysis project Ga0209777, IMG submission 187147) | Freshwater lake sediment microbial communities from the University of Notre Dame, USA, for methane emissions studies -HBP12 HB (SPAdes)... | ecosystem: Environmental > Aquatic >...
GTGTACCAGAGCCTCCTTGTCAGGGAATTTGCGGGCGTTACGCGACATCATCTCGCCTAGAAGAAGGCGCCTTCCCAGAGTTTCCTGAATTGCCTGCTTACCTCTCATGGTCATCCTCCTTATCACGATGTTTGTTTGATGGTGACTAAATTCTGCTTCACCTGGTTAACGATTTTGGCGAAGGGTGTATCTTCTGGAAGTTGCTTGTTGACTGCTAATATGTCCTCGATAGAAGTATCGGGATGTTGCTGTTCAAACTCTTTTAGAGCCTGATTGAAGAAAGCTTCATCATCGGCGTCTGAAGTCGAGATTATCTGAGCACCTAGTTTGAAGCTAAACTCATAGCTTTGTGGATTTGCCACTATTTGAAGCCGTAGTTTCTCAAGTAGGCTACGCTTTGCCTGCAGGTCAGCTGTAGGGTCTGGACTGGCTTGTTGAGACTGCAAGGCTTTTGATCTGAGTCCTTCGGATAATTCAGTGAGCTTAAAGTTGAAACTATCGGCTGTGGTAGCTTCTTTTCGGGTTGCGAGCAATTGTTTTAGTTGGCGTTCATCGTTTAAACGTTCCTGCTTTAGCTTGTTAACTGTGTCAAGAACGTAGTCTTTGGTCACGGCTTCGTGGGGTAGTAAGTCGTAGAGGTTTCTTTCTTTAGCGGGATAAGTCTTTAATTTTCTGCGAAGTTGCTGTATCTGCTTATCCATGAAGGGTAGTAGGTTGCCTTGCTGGGATTGTTTTCGGTCTGCATGCCCGGCCTCAGTGAGGAGACTGAGTAAGGTTAGCGGACTCAATAACATTTCAAGGACTTTGTTCCAGACTGAGCTTTCAAGGTCATTAGCTTTGATAAATCCGGCATCACAGATTTTGCCTCTGGTCGCGGTTGGGCGTGCGCCTCGGCATTGGTAGTATCTGTTACTGTTTGAACTGGTTCCGCCTATTGGTGAGCCACACTTGCTACACTTCATAAAGCCGGTGAGCAGGTAGGGGCTGTTCTGGTTTAACGGTCGGGATTTGTTAGCGTGAAGCAAGACTTCCTGAGTGCGTTTAAACATTTCTTCGGATATGATGGGCGGTGTAACATCGGGAAGTAAGAACCAATCTGCTTGCGGTCTGGCAATGGTCTTGGTCTTGCCTATGCGCTTGGTCTTACCGGAATAGGTTTTTCCGGTGTAGGTCTCATTGGTGGCGACCCGTCTGATGGACTGCGGACGCCACATAGAGCCTGACTTAGATTTGATAGATGCCTTGTTGAGTTCAAGAGCTATTTTCTGGAAGCTGAAGCCTTGTAGCACCATCGTGAAGATTTTCTGGACTACCTTCGCTTCCAGGTCAATGACGGTTCGGTGTCCGGTGGTCTTGTCCCACCGGTAGCCATAGATACCGATGCCAGTTCCATATGGTAGCTTTCCTTCTTTGAGGCGTGCTAGTTTGCCTCGCATGGTGCGCTCTCGTATCTTCTGGGCTTCGAGCTTTGAAGCGAAGCCGCGAATGTAGCTTATCAGCTTGCCCAGGTCGGTACTCTCTACTGTCTCCGTTACAGCTTCAAGCGTAACGTTGTGCTTCTCAAGCTCTTGGGTAAGTATGACGCCATCCGTGGGGTCGCGCGATAGCCGGTCAAGACAGTAGATCACGACAACATCAATGTCGTTGGAGCGTATCAACTCTCGCAGTTCGGTGAGCTTAGGACGTTCTAGGGTGAGTCCTGAGCAGGTCTCGGTAAAACGGCGGGCTATTTTATACCCTTTCTGCTGGCAGTAGGCTAGACAAGCCTCAAGCTGTGTCTGAAGGCTAGTTCCTTCTCTTTCTTGGTCTTCGGTGCTTACCCGGCAATATATTGCCCCTCTCATGCTACCCCCTTACGTCTTTTACAGTAAACATTCTCGTTTTGGCTGTCAGCCAGTCCTTGAGATATGCCAACTTTTCATCATCTGTGGCTTGCCAGGAATCGCTGACTTTGGCCTCAATTAGCAGGGTATCGGGAGTCTTAGTTTCCTTCACCTTCACGACTTCACCGCGCCATGATAGCGCCCAAGTTAGCGCAGTGCGAGCTCGCTCCGGGCCTAGCTTATGGGTGTCCTGTAATGTTACTGTTATCAGCACTTCTTAAGCCCCTTCCACTTCGGTTTATTCCTTGGTTTAAGCAGTCTCCGCAAGGTGTCCAGTGGGCTTCACACCAGGCGTTGCTGTTCTTCTATGCTTTTCCGGTGCCGCTGCGCACGCCTGAAAGTGGCGGGCGGTGCCATACGGGGGTACTGGGCTTCTTTACCCTCAAGCAATTCCTGGATGGTAAGTATTTGCAATCGGGGATACTGGTAGCCTGGAAAGTGCTCCGGCTCGTAGGAGCCTGCGGTGAGTGCCTCCTCTAGCATAGGTCTTGTTGGCTCATCCAGGGTGATTAGTATGCCGATGGGAGCATTCTCTCGCTCGCTGTCACCTTTAAGTGTAGCTATGTCGCCCCTTTTCACACCGCCGCTCTTTACCTGAACAATAATGGTCTTAGCCTTGCCAGTGTTATCATCAAAGAAGTTGATATAGCCGTCCACGCCCCGGTCAGCGCCCTTGCGCTTGTCCTGCGCCGGGCGGGCGTCAACGAGTCCCAAAGCCCACCACTCAAACTGATAGCGGTTCTGCTCTGCCAATGCCTTGGCGCTTTCCAGGTCTTTGGGGTCACCGATAACCTCATAAGGCGTAAGCTCAGGGCCAAAGGTATCATGGAGGCGATGGCGCATCAGGGTGATAGCCAGATGGGTGATGTCTATGCCAATCCAGCGACGCTTGAGGCGCTCCGCAACAGCAATAGCGGTTCCGCACCCGCAGAAAGGGTCAAGCACTAGGTCTCCTTCATTGCTGCTGGCCTTGATGATGCGCTCCAACAAGCCTTCTGGTTTCTGAGTGGGGTAGTTCAAGCGTTCGCGGTGCCATGAGCGGAGCGCTTCTATGTCTGTCCATACATCTTGCATGGGAAGGCCCTTCGCTTCGTCTAGATAGCGCTTGATGCGTGGGATTCCATTTCTGGTGTAGAAAATCCTGCCTTGTTGTTCAAGGTGTTGCATCGTCTCTTTTGGAACTCTCCAAACACGTCGTATTTCGCGCCATTCATACTCGTAGCCACCGCCAGATAATCCCGATGCACTCAGGTTATCGGACATCCAACGTCGCCCATCTGGGTCTTGATAGCGATAGTATTGTTCGGTGTAGGCTTCTCCATAAGTCTGATATGTTTCATTCCACAGGTACGTCGGCCCTTTGACGTAATAAAGAAGCACGTCGTGCACACGGCCATACCGATGCGCATCACTATGCCCCGAAGTGCGCTTCCAGATTATTTCGTTCCTGAAGTTAGCAGAGCCAAAAGTAGAATCTACTAGAAGTTTGAGATAGTGGCTCGCTGTCGGGTCACAGTGAAGGTAGATGCTTCCAGTTGGCTTCAGCACACGATGCAGTTCTAGCATGCGCTGGGCCATCATCGTCAGATAGGCCATCATGTCGTTCTGGCCGAGAAACGACCGCATGGCTTGTAGCAGGTCAGCCAGTTTCTTTGAGCCAGAAGTCACCACCTCTTGATAGGCATACTCTGATTCTATGCCCCACTGCCAGGTATCTTCAAAAGCGGTTATTTGAGCGGCTGCCATTTCACCAGACTTCTCTTGAAAAAGCACATTGTAGGTAGCTTTGGAGTTGAAGGGCGGGTCAAGATAAATCAGGTCAACACTATCCGAGGCCACATGCTCACGCAGTATGTCCAGGTTATCCCCAAAATAGAGCTTGTTCTTCCAGCTAAATTCTGTCATTAGCCGCCCCTTTACTCTTGTTTCTTAGGCCCGCTTTGCTTCCACTTCGGCTTATTCCAGTAGGGCGAGGCGCAACGTGCGCACTTCTTAGGCTCTGCTGGTTTTCTCGGTATCCAGACATGACCACAGCGTAGACATTTCAGCGTTGGCAGTTCAATTGTCTTGTTCATGCCAATATTATACCAGTGTACTGGTAGATTTTCAAGAGGAAAGTCTAGTCAAAGCCCCCGGAGTCTTCGGCCTGTGGTTTTGATTTTACTCTGACGTTGTAATCAGCCAACTTGCGTCTGTATTGTCTGCAACGCTGTCTACCTTAGTGCTCCTGCTCCCCCTGGGTAGAAGTAGCAATTCCCCCGCGGTTCCCAGGGTGCTTCGGCTCGGTAAGCGGTGTCAAGGCTTTACCGTCTTGGCGGCGCGTAGCGGCCTTGACACCTTGGCTTGCCGAGCTGATACGATTTTCCGCGGGGGGAAATTGCGTGGTCTGTTTTTGGTGGTGGGGGTTTTAGGGGGGCTTGGCTGGGCCAAGCCCCCCTAACTATGTCTGCGCGCCCCAGCGTTATCCTGATACTTGTGCCATACTAGATTTCTTAGGTTCGAATTTGCGGTGTTGGTGCTTGCCGGAAAGAAAAAGTGCGGTAGTAGTGATACCGCACTTTATTATCAATTTGATAATTTGAGAACGTGCTGTTATACTCCGGCCATGCTGGACTGGTATAGTGGACTGATAGGGTATGATGCCGAGGCTCTGAAGCTTGGTAGACTGTACGAGGTTTCTCGGGATGGGGAGGTGATGTACAGTACTGAGCGTTGGGAGAAGGCAAAGGGGTCATACGAGGCGAGCGTGCAAGTGAAGCGTAATTCCAGTACTGAAGCTATGCGGTCGGCAGCTGAACGTCACAACCTAGTATGCTTTCCTACTGTCCTGCAAATCTCAGGTAATCCGGTGAAGTTTCTTCAAGGTCATAATGCTTTCGGCCCTTCGGTTTCTTCCCTGGGTTCGGTTATACAGGCATTTGCCAGGGCGCTGCCGTTAGATTTACGACCTCTTGATGCTGATAATCCGCTTTGGCCTACGGTGCATAGGTCGAGGGTTGATATTACTGTGATGATTGACTTGGGGAGTGATCAGACTGTGCACGACTGGTTGCGACATGCTGCTACAGAGACACGTAGCAGACATGGGATTCCTGACAGAGACCAAAGAGGGCTTACCGCGGGAGATACGGTGTATTGGGGGAAGCACTCAAGGCGTTGGACGATGAAGGCGTACTGCAAGTTTTGCGAGCTCAAGGCTCACCCTTGCCCGCATCAGGATATGCAAAGGCTGTTGAGAGAGTTTGTTGAGGGGCAACTTAGACTTGAATTAAGCTTACGGAGGCCTGAGTTAAAGAATCGAGGCACGTTGGATGAAGGTCTAGTGTGGGACTATTTTGAAAGGATAGGAATAGGTGTTATGAAGATGGATGTAAGTAGTCAAAGACCAAACCTGAAGGCCGCAGTCGAGAACGTGCTGACTTTGTGGCTGGCTGGTATTGATGTGCGTGTTCGTTTGCCCCAAGCGACTTTCTATCGGTATCGCCGTATTATTATGGAGGAAGTTGGAGTTGATATTTCACTTGATAGGCATACCCAGGACATGGCTATAGAGCGAGTGAAGTTTGACTTGGAATATCTAAAGGCGCATGAGGTCAAGAATGTTCCGAAACATTTACAAGGGTGGTTGTTTAAGCCAGAAAAGGGGCCTGTTTGGGCTGCGCATTGAACCGCGCTGCGTGTTATGTTGACTATACAGGAAAAGTGGTTACCGGTTTTGCGGTAGAATAGTGAATGATTCCGTGTGGGAAGATTAGAATTGGTACAAGCTTGGTTAAATGGCGTCAGGTGGAAAACTACCGTTACGTATAGCTAATGGGCGTATTGCATTTGAGTTAGTGGCATAGCGAAAAGAGTATTTCCCTTTAACGTTGTTCTCGATATTCAAGACGCCACTAATTTCTGACCTTCCGAAAAGTCCAGAATTTTCATCGACAAGACCCGGAAGTAATTCTTCTCTGAAATCTAACGCTACTTTATAATCGGCGAATATAGCTATAGCATAAGGCACTCTCAGTTTCTCTATTAAATGTTTATATTTATCCGCCTTTTCACGAAGGCGACCATGGGCACGGTCAACATTATTCTTATTTCCATCTCGCCAGTAAACTGCACTCCTCTTAACCGACCGTTGCTTTTCTATCTCATTATCCGTCGCTTTGTCAATGTGGAAGTTTGTCATCTCAACAATGCCTATCACTGCCGACCTATCATCCAATATGCACCAATCAGGAGTTTCGCTATTAATTGCATAATCATACCTTAGCTTCATGTCACAAGAGCTAAGATAGGCCCCTAATACTAACTCCATGAGGGTATGCTTTATCTGGTCTGAAACATGTTGTTGCTCATGGAACTTCCGTACAAACTTGCGTTGGTCATCTTCACATATATACTCAAAACAGCAATAGATAAAAGCATTGGTACTCCGGTCGGCACTTATTTGACCGTACTTCATTTTGTTTGAATCACCCGTGTCGTACATGACTACGAACAGTAACATAAGAATGCTACCTTATGCAAGTATGTTCTGGTAAGATGGCAATAGACTCTTTTCCAGAGGCATGGTTATAGTACAAGCAAATCAAACATCCCGATGTCTGTTCTGTTTTTACTATAACCACGCTACCCACAAGACTTCATTCAAGATTCTACCGCAAAAGTCCCCAGGAGTTTCCCGTGCTTGATTGGTATACGGGACTTGTGGGTTATGATGCTTCTAACTTGCGCCTCGGCGAGCTAAGGGCTATCAACCGTAGTGGTGAGGTCGAATGGGTCAAAGACCGTCCCGAACCTGTCAGGGGTTCATTTGAATCTAAGGTCTTGGTAGGCAGAGGCACGCCTACAGAGCATATGCGTGATGCTGCCGAAAGATTGAATCTTGTCATAAATCCCGAAGTCTTGTGGGTATCTGGAAATCCCGTTAAGTTCCTGCAAGGTCATAATGTCTTTGGCGCATCTGTACAATCGCTTGCTCCCATTATCAGGACTTTTGTTAGGAATTTACCTGCCGATATGAGGCCACACGATGCAGACAGCGACCTGTGGCCTGCCGTGAAACGCAGTAGGGTAGATATTGCTGTCATGATACAGATGGAGAACCATGACGATGTTCATGCGTGGTTACAAGCTGCTGGCTCGGCGTCCAGAAGTAGGCACGGCAGGGCGCTTGTATCGGGTGACACTGTGTATTGGGGGATGCACTCTAGGCGCTGGAGCAATAAGGCATATTGTAAATCGTGCGAGCTCAAGGAGCATCCCGTAGCCGACCTGAAACTCAATAACCAGTTGAGAGAATATTGCAGAGCTCAGTTGAGGATGGAACTTACGCTGCGCACTCCCGAACTTAAGGACAGAGGAACTCTCGGAGAGGATTTGTTCTGGGAATACTTCGAGAGAATTGAATTTGGAGGAATAGATATGTCAAGGGTGAAGAAGGCGGACGACTTGCCTGAAAAGACACAGCTATGTTTCCTGAAGTGGATGAATGGCGCAGACGTAAGGCACATGTACCCTACGCGAACATTCTATTATCATCGTCGCATTATCCTCGATAGACTCGGTATTGATATTTCGATTTCATTTTGTGACCAAGAAAAGATAGTTGAACACATTAAGTATGATGGCGAATATTTGAGGTCGCACGAAATCAAAACACCACCTGACTATCTTCAAGGCTGTTTGTTTAAGCCTGAGCCCTGTCCCGTGTATTCTGAATAGCATCAATCTCGGCAAAGGCGGTGGGGTATGACGCAACGCAGGTGTCCACATAGGCATGTTGTAGGCTATCTTGGCAGTATAGATTTTGCGCCTGGTATTATAGGCGAGATTCAGGCGAAGACCATGATGGACGACTTATGCCAAGAGGGTTGTCCGAATTGTGGCTCGGTGATGGTAAGGGAAACCGATTTCAAAGCCTATTGCCCGAATTGCGGACAAGGTATTGAATTAATTCCCCCTGATGCATAGCCCAATAATTGACGTGCTACCAGCAAATGTAAATTAACCCCACCCCCCCCCACAGTCCGAAAAACGACTTATCAGCTAGTGGGACATACGTTGTGCAAGTTATTGCACAAAAGTGCAGTATCACTAATACCGCACTTTTGCTCCTGTCCTGCTCGCAGCCAGCGCCAGGCCCAAGCCCAGCCTAAGCTCGGAAACCACCCAACATCTAAATCTACCAATCTAGTCCATCATGGGCAACGTGGATACGTTTCGATGCTCCGCATCGAAACCAAACATCCCAACAATGCCCACGAAAAGCCCTAGAATCGCCAAAGCGGGGCTCTGCCCCTGCACCTCGAAGTTTGTCTTACCGGCAACCCCAGGCGAAGCTGATTGAGGAGCTTCGAGGCAAAAAGGCCAGCGCAGGTGGCTGTACAGGCACGGAAGGCTAGAGAACGAGTGCGGATTCTGGGGTAAGAGAGCTGGCAGACAGCAAAAGACTGGAGTCTAAGCTCCAGCCCTCGCTTCTACTGCCTTGGGTTGCCGTGCTCCGAGCTACCTCTTCAGGCGTCTCGGCAAGCAACACGATTATAGGCACAATTCTGGGTGATTGTCAACGAGCTGTATGGGGTGGTTCTCCTCGGTTGTGGTTGGTAATGGAGGTCAGGGTAAGTTAGGCAGAAGGCGTGGTTGTATGTTGCTTGAGGACAGCCTTCACATAGTTAGGCACATTATTCTTAGCTTTGGCAGCACGCTGTTTCAACGCCTCATAAACGGCTATTTCTTCACCAGACCATACTACATCAAGACGGCGTATCTCCTTCAGAGCAATATGTTTATACTCCTCTGGTTTTGCCCAATAACAAATCTCACAGACTTTTGAATCCTTAGCCCCTATCCAATTAACACAGTGCTCACAAGACCATGATTTTGCTCTGTTGCAGGAACCACATAGAAGCATGTAATCAGCCACTAATCGTTCTTCTGTGTCCACATCTCCTGCAACTTCGTATGGAACACGGTGGTCTATCTGTAGATACCTATCTTCATACGACTCAAGACATACTGAGCATTTACATCCCAATGAATCAATGATTTCCTGCTTGAATTTCTTTGAGAACGCCTTTCTGCCTTCGAGTAAGCCAAATCGTGCTTTGCTCGGGTCGGCAAACCGATAAGCTCCGACTGACCTTCCCTGACTGTCCTTTACACGAAATGTCTCTAAGGGTATGCCTTCTTCTCTAACATCACGAGCTGCTCTGGGGGGATGGTTGTAACCGTATTGTGTTCTTAATTCTTCTGTTGTCACAAAACCATGTTTCATAATATGGTCGATAACCCTCTTTGGACGTTTCCCAGTAACCGATTTTAACTGTTTAAGGAATTTCTCGGGAAACTTCTGTTTAGTCATGAAACGTTCTCAAAGAAATAGAGTTGTCCTGATTCTAAGAGGATTGATGAAGGGCCTTCGATGCCACATCGAGCGACAAGGGCAGAAGAAATATAAAGTGACTCGTATGTATAATCGTCTCGCCCTAACAATGTGGCTTGAGATGAGCGTCCAGCCGCTACCTCAATGTGCCTCAAATGTAGTGAGTCTGGAAGTATTCTACCGAACGTTTTAGGGCCAGTTCTTCCATCATAACTGACAATATAGGAGATATTCTTTCTATTTAAGTATTCAAGGGCCTTAACAAATTCATCGAATGACAATCCGTTCAGGTATCTTGTGTCCTTGTTAGTACAAACGCCTTGGTATGGCGGGTCCATATACACAATATCATCAGGTTTTGCTATTTTCAAAACTTCAAAATAATCCCCTGTAAATAGCTTGGTCTTTCCTTTCAGTAGTTGAGAGGTACGCAAGATATGTTTTTCCATCGTATCAGGGTTCATACCTTCTCTTCGATTGTCGGGACTCTGATTAAATTCACCATAAGCATTGTATCTAATTGATGCTTTGACGCAACGGGCCAGTAAATACAGGAAATCAGCAGGTTGCCGTGTTCTGTTGAATCGCTGTCTCACAAGGTCATAAAATTCCCGTTCTCTGCCTATTTGTTCATACCAGAGTTGCCTATATTGCGCTGCCATGTTTGTTGGATGGTTAATTATCTTTTCCCACAGTTTCACAAGCGGTTTATTCAGTTCATTGAGATATACTTGGTTTACTCGGTTTGCATATATGGCAGCAATAGAAACTGCTGCTGACCCAGCGAAGGGTTCAATTAGTAACTCAACTCCTTTGGGGAAAAAAGCCAGGATTGCTGGCGCTAATTTGCGCTTGCTTCCTTGATATGGAATAGGATGAGGAACATCCATGTGCCCATTATACACATTTTTGACCCTTTGGCTACCTACAAACCAAGACCCAGGAGAACCTATGGGGTGCTTCTCTTGCAGAAAGGTGTAGATGGTTTATTAATATTAAAAAAGACGAGGGATGATTTTATTTTTTCTCTGAACCCAACCATAAACCAAGAAGGAAGGCCCCTAGCGCAACGAGTGGCCAAGGATTAATATCAGTAGACTTTTCTTTCTTGGCTTCTTCTACCAATTGTTGGTAGTCTCTAATTTCATCATCGGAAAATGGAATACTCCGTTGTGCTTTGTCAATATAAAATTCTAATCTCTGAGCTTGGTCTGGTGTTAGAGGGTTATTATTCTTGCGAGCTAACTGCAAAGCTAGTGTAAGATTAGGAGTTGCTAACTGAGTATAAAACTGAATCATCTCAGCCAATTCTTCGTCAGTGAGTCCCCCTCGTTTGTGAATCATCATTATCATCTTACCTATGAATTCATTCATTTGGGCGACAGATGCTTGAAGATATTCCTGTTCTTGGCGTAGTCTAGATGCGTCTCCACTAAAGACAAAAGTGAGGTTTTTAATGACTATTATATCTTGTAGTCCCATATATCACATCTTATCTATAGGAATATAACACATGATTACACCTAAATATAACAGAACCTATTGACTTAGAACTTATGTCCTGCTATGCTTCGCCTAAGAGGATGGAAGCATTATAGCATTGTTCTTAACGAATATACAATGACCCATACGTGAAAGGTTTACGGAATGAGAGCCGCCATCTACTGCCGAGTGAGCACTGAAGACCAAGAAAGAGAAGGAACAAGCCTTCAGACACAGCTTGAGGCTTGTCTAGCCTACTGCCAGCAGAAGGGCTATCAGGTAGCCCGCCGATTCAATGAGACGTATTCAGGACTTACCCTGGAACGTCCCAAGTTGAACGAATTGCGAGACTTGATACGAGCCAACGACATCGATGTTCTGGTAGTCTACTCCATTGACCGCCTGTCACGTGACCCCGTTCACGGCGTTATACTCACCCAAGAGCTTGAGAAACACAACGTTACACTTGAATCTGTAACTGAGCTGGTAGAGATTAGCGACCTGGGCAACCTGATAAACTACATTCGAGGTTATGCTTCAAAGGTTGAAGCTGAGAAGATAAGAGAGCGCACCATGAGGGGCAAGCTCGCACGACTCAAAGAAGGCAAACTACCGCAGGGAACTGGCATCGGCATATACGGATACCAGTGGGACAAGGGCACTGGATGCCGAACCGTGATAGATACCGAAGCTAATCTAGTCCAGAACATCTTCGCTATGGCGCTACAAGGCTATAGCTTCCGTAAGATAGCCCTGGAACTTAACAAGGCAGGTGTCAAGTCTAAGTCAGGCTCTAACTGGCATCCCCAGGTCATCAGACGGATTCTTACCAACGAAGCCTATACGGGTAAGACGTATTTTCATAAGACAAAGCGCACATCCAAGACCAGGGTTACATCCACACCACGAGAAGAATGGATTTTGCTTCGCAATATTACGCCTCCCATCATATCTGAAGAAATGTTCAGTCGCACTCAGGAAGTATTACGTCAGGCTAAACAGGCACGACCCATAAAGCAGAGCAGCCCTTACCTTCTTGTCGGCTTTATTAAGTGCAGCAAGTGCGGCTCCCCGATATGCGGGACTACTTTGAACCGCAAATACAGGTACTACCAGTGCACAGGCGCACGTCCAACCACCACGAGAGGCAAAATCTGCGATTGCGGATATATCAGAGCTAACGAGCTTGAAAACTCAATCTGGCGTCAAATCAAGGTAATGTTATCACACCCCTACACCATATTGAGGCTTATTTACGACTTTGACGAATACGCAAATAGTAAATCCAAGCATGAAGACATACTACCCGTTATAGATAAGCAAATAGCACAGCTTCGTAAGAAATTGAAGACCTATCCCGCTAAAGAAACAAACCTCTATGACCTGCTATCACACGACGCAGTAACTAAAGACTTACTTCTTGACGCACTCAATAAGCTCAAGCAACAGCGATTAAACGACCAACACCAGCTAAAAGACCTACTATTAACCAGAGAAAAAGCCAAATCACAGCGAACAACCTTTGAACTTGATGAATTATCCCAGCTAATAGTCTCAGAAATACTAAAATCGGCAGGGGATAAAGACAATTCTACCGATAATATTCAGGAAAAACGCAGACTGTTTGAAATGCTAAGGCTCGAAATTGTCGCCGACCCCCACAGTCATCAATTTAATTTCAAATTGGGTGCACAGCTAATATCAACCCAAAACTACGATGAGAATGACGACCTTGATGAGGATGGACTAGAGAGGTTATATCAAGACTACAACAAATTCAAAGAGCAATACTCTGATTTTGACGGAGACGAAGAAATAAACCAAGCCCACAAAGAACTCAAAGAGGCACACCCAGACCTTGACGCGGATACGGCAGAATGTATTATCACACTTCCTAAAACCAGACCCTTGCCCGTTCTACTCGATTACGTGAAGAATTTAGTAATTGCTGAACAAACATCCCTATGTTCGTGCAGTGGTGACAAGTCAGCTTGGCAGAATACCTATTGACTCCCTACCGGAAGAATGATCGTAGTACAAACAAATCAGACATGACGTTGTCAGGCTTGACTTATATGCCATAGGTTTTACCTATTTTTAAGTCCTATATCATTCGCTGAAACTTTATTCACACTAGCATTTATTCTTGATCGACTTTTACCTACTGATTTTGTTCGCATTTTGTTTGATAAAATCATCACGAAAGTTGTATTATAGTGTCGGGAAAAGAATCTTACATCAAATCTCCATTTAACGCAATAATGCCGCAACTGAGGATACCATGACGATAAAAGAACTAGTAGCAAAAACCAGAAGCTATCGGCGCTTCCATGAAGATGTCCC
>Ga0209777_10006566_pt1 | contig 13086 bp, 21 predicted proteins | sample FrelakmetHBP12HB_FD_187147 | JGI IMG/M metagenome (GOLD analysis project Ga0209777, IMG submission 187147) | Freshwater lake sediment microbial communities from the University of Notre Dame, USA, for methane emissions studies -HBP12 HB (SPAdes)... | ecosystem: Environmental > Aquatic >...
AGCCGTAGCCGGAGCCAATGCCGGAGCCATCGCCGGAGCCGGAGCCAACGCCGGAGCCAATGCCGGAGCCATCGCCGGAGCCGGAGCCATCGCCAGAGCCGGAGCCCCAGCCTCTGCCGGAGCCATCGCCGGAGCCGTAGCCGGAGCCATCGCCGGAGCCAAATTCATAAGGCATGACTTTCTCCTTTTAGTCTTAACTAATTTAAAAAGATAAGGGAGGCTTTCTCCCTTATCCTTCTCATACACTTATTGGCAGACGTAACCTGCCGTTCCTTGATTTTGGCTGGCATAGACAACCCTATGCACAGCATTAAAAGCCCGATGCTGAAATAGAATAAAAGATTGAGATCGCAATAATTAAAATTTTCATTTTGTACCAGCCTTTCTGGAATAGTTGGCAGGAGAGGCCTTTTAAGGGCCCCTCCTTCTCAGCAAGAAAAGTTCAGGCCTTCCATATTTCAACATTAGCAATGGACTCCTGGGCCTTTTTAGTCACATCAATAACTTCTATAACCTCTGTCAGATCAATGCGAGGCACCTCTATCGGAAACTTACACTTATCAGGCTTGCTCGTGCCCTCTACAGCGAGCTGAGAAAGAGATGCTGCTCCATCCCAGTACCATATACGCCGAACATTTACCAGTGTAACTTCAGTCTCCTTACGAGATTCCAGATAACCTGCAAACACACCCGCCGACTTAGTTCTTACCATAACATACTTCTTTGACATGAGTCCTCCTGTTTTAAGGGTTAGAAATTGAATGACCTATTATTTTTTATCTTTTTTACTTTATAAATCTTTTTTAAGTTTTATAGGGCATGACTTTCTCCTTTTAGTCTCTCATTAAACTTGGCTCTTACTTCATCAAATTCCCAGATATCCATGTAGAGAGGGAGTCTTGAGTCAGGAATGTTTTTAAGAATGTTATGTTCTATTTTCAGGCGTTCTTCATCAGAGCCGGAGCCAAAGCCGCTGCCATAGCCGGAGCCATCGCCCCAACCATAGCCGGAGCCATCGCCGGAGCCATAGCCAGAGCCGTCGCCCCAGCCGGAGCCATTGCCGGAGCTTTCACCATAGCCGGAACCGTCGCCGGAACCATAGCCATTTTCATAAGGCATGACTTCTCCTTTTTAATTCTTCAAAGATTTTTCTTTATTCAGGAACATACAGGTATATTCCTGAACTGGCTTTTTACCGTCTGCTGTAGTATACTCATACCATGCAGCAGCAATTTCTCTTGTCTCTGTAGTAAAAAGAGACCAGAAATCCGCTGAGCCCTCCCTCGGAATGGCCTTATAAAATCTAAGAAGATTTTCACTCTGCTTCTTTGTTAGATTCTTTCCAGACCTTTTTATATATCCAACAATCTCTTTGGAATAGAAAGCAATTTCCGTTATAAGCATATTCTGGAAATCTTTTTCTATCTCATTCGTGAACTTATTCAGGATATCTTCAGCATTGTAAACTTTGTAATTCTTTTTCACGTAATCCACAAAGTTTGCAGCTACGTCACCAATGTAACCCCAGGAAAGCAGGTGAAGATAATTAAAATCCTTCAAAGGGTCACTTCCAGAGTCCGTCATGTAATTTAAAATATTCGAAAGTTTACACCACGACCTGGGCGTGGGAGTAATTTTACCAGGCTCCGGAATCATATCCAGACCTAAGTCAGCATTAAACTTAGTCAAATAAGTCAGTATGGCACGATGCATCCCCTTATCCTGATAAGAATCCCCTATATTTGAGTTAATAGGAATATCAGAAAAATCCGTAGAGCCCTTTTCTACAAACTCCAGCCACTCCGGAAAGGTGGGCTTAAACTTTATCTTCAAAAACCTGTCATATAAAGCAGGATCAAGCTGAGTTCCAGAATATACGTCCATGTTATCATTAGAAGCAGAGATAACTCTCCAGCCCATCGGGAGTTCCCTGAAATGAAATCGATAATCCAGAGCCAGTTCCAGAACGGCATTCTGGACGTCTCGATGTGCCCTGGGAAGCTCATCCAGAAAAAGAAAACCGCAGGAGTCAGGGTCAGTAGGAAACCATTCCGCTATATCATGTATCGTAACATTCTGAGCCAGACGCCTCTCTTCAACCCGTTTCCCATCTTTAAAAGTGCTCTGAATAACCTCCCCCTGGGGGACATGTCTCATCATACCAATTAGGTCCCCTACCTCACACTGGGCCAGACGGAAGTCTATAAAGCCAAAGGGCTTCTTTAATCGACGGGACATTTCAGCAGCAACTGAAGCAACCACACTGGACTTGCCCAGACCGTGATTGGATTCAAGCAGGACGGAGATTCTTGGCGGCAGCCACATAAGCGTGTGAAGAGTCTGTTGTACATTCATAAAGGTTCTCCTTCTATATTTTACAAGGATGTTTACTCAAGTAGATATTTAAGTTTTGTATATTCAGCTGGAGACAGGCATATTTCCATGGCACCTTCTATAGCTTCCGGCTGCCCTTTGAAGTATTTATCTACAATTCCCAGTATAATAGGATGATTACAAGAAATTAATAGTGGGGCATGCGTGGCCTTAATTTTGCCCAGATTAAGAGCAGGGGCATTAGCATCTATAATTTCAGGAGTTGCTACGGAAAAGAAGGCACTTATCATATCTTCTGTTTGATTTTCCTTTTCAATTAATTTGATAGACTCAGGAGCTATTTTTAGTATCTTGGGCCATAGGTCATCTTTGATAAGATAGTCTAAATATAAAATAGCCTGAGGAGTCTTTGCCTTTTGGGTCACGTCCAGAATGAACTGGTCATAATCAGGAGCAAGCTTTTTAATTTTTTCTTTTAGTTCTTCTTTATAGCTATAATACTTGCTTATAGACGTTACAAAAGCAACTAGAACAGGATAGGTCTTAAACGGGAGGCCTTCAAAAGCAGCACCTTTTTCTGCTGCTCTTTCACAGAGGGACTCAGTTATGTATTGCTTAGGAAGGTACCTTATATTATAGGCGTCAGATTCTACAGCTTCATTTGCTCTATCCTGGTTCCAAATATTTTCTGGAATTTTAATTTCTGATAAGTCTATTACTTGAACAGCAATATCAAATATCTGACCAGTAATTAAATGTGTAGGAAGAATTTTAATAGCCTCTACGTCTTCCTTAATGCAGGCTAAAGCAAAGTCAGGGGTCCAGAATGGCTCCGCTATTTCTTTTATGCCACGCATACTCACTTTGCCCTGTTTAATTAGAGTCAGAATAAATTCTTGGCTATATAATTCTTTAGGTATCTTTTCTATATTATTATAGCCACTTTTTATAGCTATTAGCCACTCTGAAGATGTTGGCTCCGGTAAAGATTCTATAGCTCTTCCACTCCAGGCTACATTTTTAATAATATATTTTCGTAGCTTTTCTGGAAATAACTTTTTAATAGCATCAGGAACGCCTTCTATTTGATTCCTATTAACATATGCTTTAGAAACTTTTAGGGTCTTCATTTCTATTGGAAGACATTCATAGAATTTAACTAGAGCGCGACTCCGTATTGACTCAATTGCTTCTATACAGAAATCTTCTGTAAGGTTTGGAATATTCTTGACGAGTGCTGGCCTGTTATTTAGAAGACAGATTATTTTTTCTTTTTTAACAGGATACTTCATAGTATATTCTCCGTTACTTGAAATATAGCCAATCTTAGACATGAATCATGGCTTATTTTTGTCTATTTTTGTTTATTTTTATAAGTAACTGTTTCGAGCCCTTATAGTTCCAGTTTCATTTGCCTGACTCTAGTTGGAGCTAGCTCTGGAAATCTCTTATAAATTTCCTGAAGTTGAGACCAATTAGCCCCAAGATGTTCTTTGGCTTCACGCCGCCGAACTGGCCAGTCTTCTTTATTCTGTCTGAGATATGTAAGCAATTGGCCTATATTCTTTTTAGAATGCCATAAGATGGTTCGAGCCTGTTTAATGTTCATTTTTAAGTTTCCCCTTTAGGCTACCTGCATTGCATTTTTAGCTCGATATGCTGCATACTTTGGAGAATCATACCGAGACCATAAGGCACGATGCCCTTTCAAGAAATTAATATAGGCGTCAGGATTAGTTACGGATATAAGTCCCCGAGCAACCCGTTCATGAAGATAAGACACAAAGCCCACAATTTGAAAGATTGAAAGGGAATAATCTGGCTCCATATATTTGGGGTCAAGTTTATTGAGCATCGGGATACAGGCATCTTCTGAGATTTGGCCATTAAGATTTAAGAACTCACATCGAATAGTATCTTTCTCATTAGGAGAAAGACTGCGGCGCTTTCTAATTTTATGGCCATTGCCACTTTTAGGAACTATATCTTCAGAAGGCAGAGCTTCTTCTGTTGTAGTCTCTTCTGTTGTAGTCTCTTCTGCTGCTGCAGTTCTTCCCGCTGCATCCTCTTCTGCTGCATCCTTTTCTTCATCACTAAGGGTGGCCTTTGTTTCCTCTTTTTCTTCATCGAGTATTTTATCTGTATCAATTGTTTTAACTTCAGGGATTTCAATAGAAGAGCCATGATCAGTTAAGAACTTACTGAAATATGAATCAAATTGAGCCTTGGCTCTTTGCAGGGGTTCCAATAAGGCTGAGTCAGGGATTTCAATATCCTGGAGGAAAGTTTCATGATCATTAGCAAGGCGCTTCATTTCCACAACAAGAACTTTATCTACAAAGTCTGCAATTAGATCCACATTATTTTCATGTATCTTATCTGTAGCTCGGGTCTTCAAATACTCAAAGAAGGTCTCAATAGGCTTTATTGCAGGTATTTGAACAGATACTTTCATAGCCCGCCCCTTTCTGTCTATAGTAATAATTTTGTCAGTTTAGAATAAAATTCTTTGCCAAACAGGCTTAAGTCTTGAACGTATATAAAGTCCGGGCAATAATAGCTCATAGCTCCGGACATAATACCTATGCCCACAACTTTTATTCCTACTCTAATCAAGCGAGCCACATACTCTTTCATGGCCTTTCTCATGGCTGTATTGAGGATAGGATTACCTGTAGAAGTTTCTCCATCAGTCAGAATAAAGAGCACCTTCTTGGTCTCCCGCCTCCGGGCCAATTGCTGAACTGCAAATTTAATAGCAGGGAATTCAGCTGTCACCTCTGTCATGCTAGGCCAAACAAAGCGATGTCGAACTCTTCGATAGGGCTCTTCAAAACTTTTAATCAGATTCAAACAGCAGGGTCGCCTTCTTGTGGCATCTATATGGCCGCTTTCAGCGCCGCTTGTGAACCCTACGGCTCCAAAGGGTATTCGGAGTTTGTCTAAATCTGAAGATACCGCCGTTAAAATCTTTTGTGCAGCATCTCCTCTATAGCCATTCATGGAGGAAGAGTTATCTATAACTTCATAGACTACAGCATCCTCATATATGCCCTCTGTCTTTCGCCTACAGAGGTCTTTAGAACCCGTTCGTATCTTCCACAGCTTTCGAGTGTCAAGCCTGCCTGACCTTAAATTATACTGCCATACAGGAGCCCGTTCTGATATGAGAAGAGTTTTAAGTTTTCCACCAACATAGCCTACCAGTTCTCGACCCTCTTTTTCATACTGAGCTACCGTATCTTCCCAATTTTTTTGAGGATCTATTTGGTAGGAGAATTCTTTAAGGCCAAGAGCCTCTCGATAGATCTCATTAGTTTTTACATACTCATTAATCTGCTCAGAGGCCTCTTCAGAGATAGTCTTTCCTTCTGGGTCAACCATCTCTTGCTGAGCTCTCTTAAGAGCTTCCTTAGCAGCGTCGCTTAAAGGCTGACTGGAACCATCCCCTGACGGGCTATTTGATTCAGTTCTTTCTTTGTCAGCATTGTCAGAGGATGTCTGATCCTCTTCAGATCCTGAACTATTTGGATTGCCACAACCTGTTGCATTTCGTGAGGAGTCGCTTTTCGAACTATTGCTTTCTTTAGGCTTGCTATTTTCATTGGAATTGTTGTCACTATTTCTGGAAGGGGTGTCTTCATTGTTATTCTCCTTTATGTCTTTATCTGATGTTTCAGAATTATTTCCCTCATTGCCTTCTCCAGTTGAGTCCTGGGAGGAGTCAGAGTCATCCCCTTGGGTACCCTGATTGGGTGTTTTTTGGCTTTTATCTTGTTTTGATTTTTCATCTTTTTTCTCTTCTTCGAGCACTTTAAGAATCCTTTTAGTTATATTCAAGGATTCCTTTATGCTGCTTAATTTAGATACGGGGTCTATAAATTGAGCCAGCTTTTTATTAAAGAGCTCCTGTATCTCCTTAGGTACGTTGAGATTAAGATTGATGCCAAGATGTTTTTCTCGGGCTTTAATATATAGAGTCTGTAGAAGCTTAGTAAAGACAGGGCTATTAGGGTCAGCCATGAAAGTATTAGTTTTTTCTTTAATCCAACGGGTTAAAAACTCCACCCATTTGGCTTTCATGCCAGGGTATTTAGTTTCCATGGCATGCTCTACAACCACATCTCGGACTACGTTATAGATATGCTTTTCAGACTTAGATGTCTTAGGCATACCTGCTACATCGTTTGTGAGGATATGACCCGTCTCATGGTAGACAACTACTTCAGTCATGAAACGTATCCAGGGATCATATTGATCCGTGATGGGCACAATATATATTTTCTTACCGTCAGTGCAAAACCCCGTGCCTCCAGTTATAATTTCTACTCCGGTGTCTTTAGAATAAGTCTTAGCAAAGACTTCCATTTTGGATTCAATGGGGAGCATAAGGTTTTTCCTTTTTTTTAAAGGAGAGGCCTTTTAAGGGGTCCTCTGATCTGGGAATTCACTCCGTTTACGGGGTGATAAGTTCCTTTGATATATCTATTTTGAAATACTTAGCAAGATCCTCAAGTAAATCTTTCATGGAGATAAAACCTTCCTTACCTTCACCAGAAGAGTCCCACTCTCCTGTATAACCCTCAACACAACTATTGATGAGAGCTATAAAAATTTCCTGAATACTTTTCTTAGTCATGATACCCCCCTTAAGTGAAATGAACAAACCGCCGTAGTAAGCTTTGCCTAGCACCCAAAGACATCCTTCAATATATTTCGGGCACTATTCTGATCAGGACAGATATGAGAGCTCTTACCCATTAATACTTTCTTCACGTTACGCCAGTCCATGCCATCACCCCATAACTTATAAGCTAGGGCAATACCAAGGTCTTCACCGGACAGAGTCATTCTCTGGCCTGCATTAAGCTTCTCTATAAGCGGCTGACTACGCTGCTCAAGCTCTCTTGTCGTCCAGTTCATTTGCCCCTCCTATGAACAACGGTTCTCAATAAATGTCCTGATTATATCCCGATCCGTATCAGAGATACGATTCAAAAAGGCATACTCTGCAGCCTGCTTAGGCTCTAGCCTCATACCAACAATGGCATCAGCCCACTCAATTAAGTCCCTCGTAGAAATTGTAGCTGCTACCCTCTGAGAGCCAGGAGTCCCGTTTATCCTAGTGGGATCAGCAGCATCTCGAGTATCATTAGCAGACTCTATCAGCTTCTGAGCCATAAATTCTTCAAGACCCGTTTTATTCTTTAAAACCTTGAGCTCCGACTCAGGCTTCAAATAATTCATTCTTACTGTTAGACTGAACCTATTCATGAAGGCCTGATTCAAAGGTTTAGTACCGGCATACATAAAGGTGTCTTCCCCAGTACCAATAGTATTAGCAGTGCCAATTACGGCAAAGCTATTACTCCGAGGAATAATCTCTTGCTGGCCCACATTGCAGATATAATGGCTCTGGTTAGTCTCCATAAGCCTGTGGAGGCCTGCTAAGATATCAGGCACTGCCATGTCTACCTCTTCTAAAAGAAGGATCCTACCCTCCTTATAGGCACGCAGGGCGGCCCCATAAGCCACAGTAGTAATAGACTGACCTTCTCTTTCAGTAATCCAGGGCTTGGCTATAAGCTCATCTGTAGAGGTCTCTCCCGTACAGGAGAATACTTCCCCACGTTCTTTAAGCCGAGCCATGACATTGATAGCTAGGCAAGATTTGCCGCAGCCTGTGGGCCCCACAAGAAGGAGATTCTTCCTTCGTTTGATTGCAAATTCTACTACCTTAGCTGCTTCAGGGTCTTCCTCAAAATGAGGATCAACTTTAAGCTCGTCTAGAGCCCCGACAGAAGTTATCTTCTTACGAATAGACGCGGCAAAATCTTGAGCTGTATTAATTTTGTCGTTCATGTTATTTCCTTTTGTTTAACGATAAACTCCAAGACCCTTAATACTCTTTATCCCCGTATGGCATAAACTTCTGCCACCATACGAATTAGATTTGAGAAGCAGAAGATAAATTGGAATCCATCCTGTAGACTTTCCAATATAACCTCTTGCTACTCTTCCATTGGTTCTCTGGCCATAACCTGCCCAGTCCTCCCACCCTTTCTTCCAACATATTTCAACCCTCTCCCCTGACTGATTAAACTTCTCTATCTCGCAATCATATGTGATGTCTACTCCTGCACGATCAGGAGACTTAACCGTGATACGTTTGATACCCATAAATTCTTCTTTGAAGAACGTATTAACATTGCCTGCAGACCTAATGAACTCTTCTGCAAGATTATATCTTATATGTGCCCCATTAAGATAGCTTACTCGTATGTCATATTTTCTCATGCTGCCTCCTCTTCAATTTCTTTGAACATTTCCGCCAGATACTCCTCCGCACAATACTCCCCGCAAAACTTACCCTTATCAGGATACTCAATAAGTGTAATAGGCTCATCTCCTATAAGTTCTCCACAATGTTCACATTTGGGAAGAGTCTCATAGAGCTTCTTTGCCCATACTCTAAGGTTCTTACGTGTGGAACCTTCAAAAGGCATCGTACATCCTCCTGTAAACCCATGAGCTATGTTAATCTTCAGCTTGGGATTATCCTTCTTCCAGGCTGTAGCTATCACTATAGCCGCTTCAACGGCTTCGATTGGATTAGTATATTCCTCGCCTTCTCCCGGATACTTCGATACGAGCATATCCGGATTGGCATAGTCTTGGCCACCCGAAGCTATCTCCACTGTATGAGAATCAGCCGCATCAACTCCCCAGTAAATCTGGCGAGATACAAATAGTTTCATAGCCTCTCCTTCAAGGCCTCTGCCAGAGTATGCTTATACCCAAAGAACATATCCCGTTCTACAAGAGAAAGCAGGCCTCTCTTTATACTGAGCTCGGATAATGTGAAATAACCGAGTTCATTTTCCAATCCCCTTACGAGGCCGAAGAATTCCCAGTCATTACCCCTTTGCTCCCCTTCGGTTGAATACCAGGCCCACCCAATATATGGGGAAAAGAACTTAACAATGATAGGAACTGTGGTAGGATCTTTACCGTCCATGGAGCCAAGTTTTGGTAGCTTGGCCATGATTTCTTTGGTAAGAAGTTTCATTAGAATTCCTTTCTCTGGGCAGGCTTTAACGAATTCGAGATTTTGATACTTTTCTTTTTAAGCTCTTTAAAAACTCTCCTCCGCCACAGTCAGAAGTATCACAGGTTTTACAGGCTTTAAGCCCTTCAATTTGGACTAGCCAGCAATCAGACGTAAGAGAAGCTTGATCTACTTCTTTTGTAGACAGAATTTTAATTTGTCCGTTTTCTACAGTAGCCTTTTGGTATAACATAGAAGCCTCCTTTAACTGTTTTCAAGAACAAGATTGTACTGCATTTTGGAAGATACTAAGGATGAACGAAAGCAAATCCGTCCAACTTGATTTTGGCGGTGGTGCAAAGGTCTACTATATTCTTCAAGACTCTTTTAATAACTTCCTCATTGTTCTTGAGGAAGTCTTTAGGATCTTTATTATCCTTCACATCAGGCTGGACAAACATAACCCTATCAGAAGTGTGTTCTGAATAAGGCTGGTGACAATTACAGCAAGGAGCCTGTTCGGGCTTTATATACATACCACCATCTTTAGGAAAATGCTGAGGTCCTATACAGAATACATCAGGCTTATGGTTAACATGGTCTACCTTGAGTAACTTAAGAACATCTTCCCCTATTTTGGGAGAGACCCCCAGGATATAATCCGTAACCTCATCATCTGAATACTCTGTATTTTCTTTGTGATCGTGGAAAGCTTCCAAGGCTTTGTCTATCTTATTCTTAGCCTGAATCATAACCTCACCATCATAAGGCTTCCTGTTTATAAGGGACATGTTGGCAAGATTCTGAAACTTCCAATACAATCCTGCAGTTTGACACTCACCCTTGGAAGCCAGGTGCCCATAATAATATACCACCTCATGAGCCCATGCTAATTCCCCGGTAGGAATCTCATCGAACTTACTCATGAGATCGGATGACTGCCCTGTCACTTGCATGGAAGCACCTATCTGTTCTATTTTTTCCACTTCTGCAAGGGTTGCGACCAAGGCTTCATGGATTTGAGTAGAAAGCTTCTCAAACTCAGGCTTAACATATTCTTTCCAGGCTCTTTTGTAGTTAAATTCTTTAGACATTTTACTCTCCTTAACTGTGGTTGTACCAAAGGATTCTTGCCGTCTATTGTAGAAGTTTTAGAATTCCTTTGCCTCTTTTTGAGTTATGAAGAAGTGTATTCCAGAGGCACATTCTTCACGGATATCGTCATTAAAAGGTTCAACACATCTGACAATCTTTCCAGGCTTATAGTGGATAACTTCATCGAAAGGACTCTTACTATCTCCTTTCCCCTTAAGTACTTTGGCATATTCAGCTCTGCACTTCCTACTACCTAAGGCATTGACTCTCCTTGCCTTGGCAGGAATTAACAACTTACATATGACATTATTAGCTAACTTCTTATAGCCAATAAGGTCTCCTTCAGGCAGGATAGAATAATCAGGTAATAGGGCATCTTTGAGAATAGTGCCCCTTAGGTTAGCACCCCTGAGATCAGATCCAATGAGGTTAGCACCTCTCATGTCAGCATAATTGAGGTAGGTCCCGCGAATGTTAGCCCAGCTGATATTTGCATTCCTGAGATCAGCACCCCTGAGATCGGCACCACATAAGTCGGCACTCCTGAGGTCGGCGTCACTAATGTTAGCCTCCCTGATATTAGCCCCTCTGATATTGGCCCCCATGAGGTTGATACCCATGAGATGGGCATAACTGATACCGGCATTCCTGAGATCAGCATAACTGATATTTGCATTCCTGAGATCGGTACCCCTGAGGTCGGCACATATGAGATTGGCACCACTGAGGTCAGCCCTTCTGCCTTTAGAATGATCTTTTAGCCACTCAGCATGTGCCCTTAATATTGATTTTAATTTCTTGGTATTCATTCTTTGTTCCTTTCTAAGCAGTATCAGCCTAGTTGGTCTCCTGATTTCACTCCCATTATCGTGCATGGAACAGAACAACTCTTTTGAATAACTCTTTTAGCAATAGAGACTGCTTGCTTCCATGTCCGGCCAAACTTCAACCTGAAATAAAAATTTAATCCCCAGCTTCCCCACTCAACCCTGCCATCAGTCATAGGTCGCGGACTGAATTTTCCACCTGATTTAAGCCCCCCGTCCCAATATCCATCACGGGGTTTTTCAAAAGTGAGAAGGACATAAGGAACAATTTTGGGCAGCTTATGAATCATTGGCGTCTCCTTTATTGCAAAGTAGCAACCTTATAATCGTCGGGAAGTTCAAATAAATAGGTATCATTATTTTCCCCGAAACCAAGATACGAATCGGGTTTATTTTTGTACAAATGATAGAACTTATGTTTCTTATGCTCTACAAAATAAGCACACTCTTTTGAACCAGGAGTATGAGTTATATGCTTGTATATAAAGCTGAAAAAGTATGTCCACTTATTGTGGTCTATCTCTTTATAGTTACTGCAATACATCCCTGTTGCAATAGCATATTCTCCTTTGTTGGGGTTAAAGAGATATCCTATAGCATTGGGGCAATTCATTATATGGATACTACCTACTTGAGCCATTACATCACGTATTAATTCTTCACGCATCTGTTTACTCCTTCGAGGCTGCTAATAGACACGCGACCTCTTTAGATTAGGCCAGCTAAGACAAGGCAGGATTGAACAGTCTTTTTATTACAGAGTTCGCAGTGCCCTTTATCCTGATCTGGTTCCACATCCGTAACGAACTCACAATCAGGTTCCGTACAGATACCTGGAACAATAGAATCAATAGAAGCGGCATCAAGCATATCATCTACAGTTTTAAAGTCATAAGCAGTTGCCAAAAAATCGAGTTTATCCATTAAAGGCCTCCTCTATTTTAAAGTAAGCTTTAAATAGCTTCCCAAGTGGTATCACAAGAAAAAGTCTTTTTATCTATTTTAGGATTGCTCAAAACCAGCTTGAGCTCAAGATCAAGACCGTCCACTACACTCATCAGAGCCATAATTATAAGTTCTGGTAGGCGAAAACCATTCTTTAGCATTTTCCATTAATTCCTTTGCAGAGACCTTTTCAGGAATATCCTCACTGAAGTTAATTTTTAAATTGAAGACTTCAGACTCTTCAAGGATAAGATAGTCTACTCCCCTATCATTTCCTTGGAAACCCCAGAACTCATAAGGGCCTATACCATCATTTTCAACACGGACCTCAAGGTCACTGTTAGTAATAATAGCATCTGCCTTCAGAAACTGACTCTGAGCTTCTGTCGAATTAGCATCAATGTTCTTAACATTAATTATGATTTCCCTGGCTTTGCTCATAATCCCCTCTGAATATTGTAGATATTGTCTTATCAAAGGAAGGATGAAGACCAAGATATAAAGGTAATCTATCTTTATATTTCTTTAAGAACTGGTTGTTTCTTTCTTTTGCCAGTTCTTTAGCTTTACCCTTTACTCTACCTACAAACTTTAACCGGCCATTAAGCACATTTACTATGTGCCAACCAGCAGGAAAGCCTATTGGAAAAACAGCAACATGCCACGGCCCCGTTAAAGTCCCCTCAGTGATTATATTCCAACCACTTATTTTCATTTTACTAAAGGCCGCCCCTCTAACACAGCTATAAAATCATTCACGTCTTTGCATACTTCCAGAGCTATTTTAAGATCAGACGTGTCCTCATTAGAAATATACCTGTCACGAGGAGGCCGCTT
>Ga0209777_10006567_pt1 | contig 13085 bp, 11 predicted proteins | sample FrelakmetHBP12HB_FD_187147 | JGI IMG/M metagenome (GOLD analysis project Ga0209777, IMG submission 187147) | Freshwater lake sediment microbial communities from the University of Notre Dame, USA, for methane emissions studies -HBP12 HB (SPAdes)... | ecosystem: Environmental > Aquatic >...
ACGGGGAACTTCAATGATTGAAGTTCCCCGTGCAGTTATCGTGGCCAATAAACTTGCCGAGTTTGCCGAATTCTTCTCGTTCGGCACAAATGACCTGACGCAGATGAGCTTCGGTTTTTCGCGTGATGATATCGGCGGGTTCCTGCCTGATTACATCAGGAAGGGTATTCTGCCGGGCGACCCGTTCCAGTCAATCGACCAGGTCGGTCTGGGTGAATTGATAAAGATGGGTATCCAAAGGGGCAGAAAGACCCGCAAAAACCTCGAAGTGGGCATCTGCGGCGAACACGGCGGCGAGCCGAAGAGTATAGAGTTCTGCCACAGGGTCGGTATGGACTATGTGTCCTGCTCGCCTTTCAGAGTGCCGATAGCAAGACTGGCAGCCGCCCAGGCAGCAGTGGTAAATAAATGATTATTGAAATAATCGATAATCAATAGTAAATTGGGACATCTGTAAAGCTATTATTAAAAGATAATAGATTGCCACGGCCTAAAAGACAAGGCCTCGCAATGACACAAAAACTTTCTTTTGTCATTGCGATGAGCAAGGCGACGAAGCAATCTGGAGTTTTTCAGAGGTTTCAAAGGATTATTGAAATAATCAATAATCATTAGTAAATAATCAATAGTAAATGGTCCGTGGTGAGAGTAGCTCAGCTGGTTAGAGCACTAGATTGTGGTTCTAGGGGTCGCGGGTTCGAATCCCGTCTTTCACCCTTGTTTTTAGCTCAAAAACAACGTTTTTGAGCTATTTCTCTACTTTTTAATGCCTCAACTGTGAAAATTAATGTGAAAATTTCTCCTCACTTTTGATTTCTCTCTCTTTTTTTGACACACTTGATTAGTGAAACAGTTCGCGTTATTCTTTTAATACACGAGCAAAATGCTCTGGTTTTAAAAGGATAAAATAAATGGCATCAATGAAATATCATAAAGATTGTAAACGCTGGAGAGTTTTTTGGCATGTGACTCTTCCTAAGAGGTGAAAACCACCTTTACAACCCAATCTTGATGTCCATTCAAGGTACTCATCTAAACCATCGAGGATGCCTCAACATCTCTCAATTTGCTCAACCTAAGATTTTGAGAACTTCATTGCTCTTTTAGATTAACCAGATCAACAAAACATTTATACACTTATTGTAACATTATAAGGTTTAATGAATTTGGTTTTTTGAGCAAAAATAGAGAATTTGACTATTTTCTTGGTGTTAAGAATTGTGAATTTCTAACTGTTTACTTATTAGAGACCAATTTGGGGCCTTTTTCGTGGTTTTTGGCCTGAAATTCGGTAAAATCTAAAAAAACAATTTTTTTTTATAAAATTCGTTGTAACCGATTGTCTTTATAGTGGTACCGAAATTAGGAGCTTCTATTGGACGAACATTCAGACAAAAATCTGGTTGGCGCCTCCTGTACAGGAGACAGAAAAGCGTACGCGGCTCTTGTTACAAAGTATTACCAACACGTATTTCTGGTGTGTATGGGCATACTTGGAAATGTTCATGACGCTGAAGATATTGCCCAGGATGCAATGCTGAAAGGTTTTCTTGAGATAAAGAAATTGCGAGACGGCTCACAATTCAACCCATGGGTTACAAGAATTGCTAAAAACATGTGTATAAATATGTTTCGCAGGGAAAAGTGTTCCCGAAAAGCTATAGAAGAAAAGACAACGCAGCCAAATGAAACTACAACACAAAATAACATCATACAGCAGGCCATTGAGAAATTACCTCAAGAAACCAGATTACCATTGCTAATGTACTACTTTGATGGCCAGAGTGTCAAAACTGTTGCAGAAAAGCTGAATATATCTACTGCTGGTGTTTATGTGAAGCTGCGTATGACATGACAAGTGTTGCGTTTGCGGATGTTCTGGAACGGATATATACCGCAAAAACGGTTACTTACAAAGAGACTATTCAAATTGGGGACGGAGAACCTTCAACGACTAAAGAAATGGTGGTGGAATCTGGGCTTAAACGGAGCGATATGTCGAATGGCAATGTATTTATTTTCGATTTTAGTGGTACGCAGTTGCAGCTACTACCACAGTCCAAAAAAGCTGTCATAACTCACTATGTAGGTCGTCCTCGTGGAAAGCAATTATTCAACTATCTTGAGTGGGTCAGCAAGCTTCACGAAAGAAATGGTGAATTTATTGGTCAGGAAATAATGGATGGACAAACTTGTAATGTATTCCTTATTCAAAAAGGGGTCGAAAAAACCACAATATGGGTTAGCCCCGAAACCAATCTTCCCGTTAGAGTGGAGAGAATCTTAGCCCAGGGTAATGACAATGATTTTATCATACCCTATATGTATTTTAGTGAGAGGGATTTTGGAGGAGAGGGCACAGGTTTTGGTGTAATGACAATGAGTACCCATGAAGGATTGAGTGGCCGTGGAGGTATCAAGGAAAAGATGACAACAGTTATGAGTGATTTTGTGTGGGATGTAAACCTGGATGAATCGTTGTTTAGTTTGATGCCGCCGGTAGGATACACTGTCGAAAATAGGGTACAGGATGCATCTATACCTGAAAAAGATTTGATAGAAGTGTTTGCTTTTTGGACTGAGATGTCGGGAGGATTATTCCCATCAGAGATTAGCGATATAGCTGATTTTGACAAAACCAAACCTATGATAATAGAAAAGTTTAATAAGAATGGAAACTCAAAAGAAGAACTTAATCAAGCCGAACAAATAACAAATAAGATAATAAAGGCCCTAATATTTGTACAAGAACGGAATTATAACAAAAGTTGGTATTATGCTGGAAAAGGCGCCCAGCTTGGCGATGCAAATGTTGCAATCTGTTGGTGGAAATACAGAGATTCAGTTGACTATCGTGTGATTCATGGTGACCTGAGTATAGGGGACTCGCCCATAATTCCGGCATTACACGATGGTAGATAGTGGGTCTACCTACGCCTATCAATCCTTACTAAGACCACCATGAAACCTAATTTATCTCTTTGAAATATAAGCAGTTAAGATTCACAATGCGGATAACCCTCAACCAGCCGATAATAAGCAGAACTTCCCAACTTGCCTCAACATTTTCTATTCTCCTCTCTCTCAATTTGATCAACATAATATTTTGAGATTTTTGATCAACCAGATCATAAAAACATTTATACACTTATTGTAACATTATAAGGTTTAATGAATTCAGTTTTTGAGCAAAAATGGAGAAGTTGACTATTTTTTTGGTGGATTTTTCAGATAGGTTCGATATTCTATTGGAAATGAGGCTCAGCGGCGTAGCTGAGCAAGAATATACAAAGTTATATGGGAAATCCCAGATTAAGTAGCTTATCATGACAAAATCTTTTAATATCAGAATGTTAGCGGTAGTCTTAATCGCGGGCATAATGTGCGCCGGCTCGGTATCTGCCAACAAACAACAGCAAACAGAGCAGATTATTAAAAAACTGGTTGAGGTAAACAGGTATTGGCTCATTGGCCCAAGCCCTGAAGTGCATAATTACTCGTATAAATTCAAGTTGGTTACCTCGCCGGAACCGGTTACATACGATGTCAAGAATCCCTCAACGACCAGCCAGTCAATTCGCCAAGGCATAGGATATTATAGTTTGCTTAATTATGTGGCTTTACATCCAGAGAATATAAAAATTACTGATTTTGCTGAAAAAGATTCGACCATTCAATTAACGGTTAGCATAGCTCAAGAGGTGATAATGTCGTGCGGCAATGGAATCGAAAAAGAAAAAGGATTCCGTGGTTCTTTTAGCGTGCCAATGATGAAAGGAACCATTTGGATAGACCCCAACAGAATGGTGCCGCTTAAGGCGGATATCGGAAACGTTAATGAAGAATATGGCGATTATGTATCAGCCGAGCCAAACCATTGGGTTCCGCGTAACATTAAGATAGATAACAATATTATGCATTTTGATTTAAGATTCAATTTTTTCAAGCCCGGGTTATGGCTGTTTGATACGAGTGAATACAGGATAGATGAGACAGAACATAGTAAAGCGAAAGAATACCATGGTGCAGCATCAATAAGCAATGTGAAAATTAATGGTGCGCCTGCTATTTCGCAAAAAGAAACTACAAAGCAAATGCAGTTTTAGATATATTGTGCCAGATTCCTCAGCAGGTGCATCTTGACGGCAGCGGTTCATACGATCCTGATCCTTTGGATGAACTGAGTTATAGAACTTAACTGCTCTTTTTGATCAACCAGATCAGCAGGATATTGTTCACTAGTTGTTCAGAATTAAGTTAGATAGATCAGTTTTTTGAGCAAAAATACAGAATTTGACATTTTCTTGCTGTTGAGTTAAGTTCATGTAACGGCAATGCTCTGGTTCTAAATGGAGTGTAGGCACCAAGAAAGATGTTTCTACTGTGAAAAAACTGTGAAAATCAACTTCGAGCTACGGCAAGATATGGCATTTTCCAGCTTTTTCTAAAAAAGAAAACCTTTCTGGTGCTATTAAAAACCGTATTTATATTAAACCAGACCCTGTATAGTAAGATTGTGGTTCTAGGGGTCGCGGGTTCGAATCCCGTCTTTCACCCTTAATCTGAATATATGGATAAGAACATTATTTTGACAGGCATGTGCGGAGTGGGTAAAAGCACCATAGGCGTGCTTTTGGCAAAGGCATTATCACGCAGCTTCCTCGATACCGATGTTTATATACAGGCCATCGAAGGCCGAAGTCTCCAGGAAATCATCGACGCACTTGGCATAAAGGCCTTCTGTGAGATAGAAGAAAAATACATCTGCGCCATCGACATCAACAACGCCGTAATTGCTACCGGCGGCAGTGTCATCTACAGCCCCCAGGCGATGAGACACATGGCTGAAAATGGAGTCATTATTCACCTTGCCCTTGATTTTGAAACGATAGAAAAAAGAGTCACCAATCTGTACACTCGCGGCGTGGTAATGGAAAAAGGACAGACACTTGCCGGCTTATACCGGAATCGCCAGCCGCTTTATAAAAAATATGCACAATTGACGATTGATTGTTCCGGCAAGACTCACGAGCAGATTGTCGATGAAATAATCGCTCGCCTGCCATGAAAAAACCCTGCTCCATCTTCCGGATTCCAATTATTCCTTCGTTTCCATCGTTAATTGCGTTGCGGGTCCAAGCCCTGTCGCCACCTGCCTGATAATGCCTTTACGCACATATATCGGCTGGACCATTTTTTCAATCGCAGGAAGCTTCATCGCAAAAACTATGGCAGCAATGACGCACAAAAATGCGCTAATCTGGAGAGTATGCGGCGCACCGATTGCGGCTTTTATGGGCCTCGTAGAATGCGGCGTTATTTGTCTTTTGCAGGCAAAGCGATTGTATTATGGCAGCGCGGACAAGCGACCTTGTCGCTTTTATAGTTTGGGGGCACTTTCAATTTCAGGCCGCAAGCGCACGTCAGGAATACAAAGCCGTTGACCATTCGCATAATGTCGCCTGTCTGCCGCATCTGTTTTCCGAGTTGTTCCTGCTTTGCCTCGGCCGATGCCTCCCGCAGCGCTATGTCCTCTTTAGTCAGGGCAGCAGGGGGAACGACGGTCTTTTTATGCGTTACGTTTGTGTACGCATCGGAGTAATTCTTAAATGATACGCCGCCTGCCATATTGCGGAGAATCCGTATCCTCTCGGAAATAGGCGGGTGTGTGCTGGTCAGGTCGGCTAACTGCAATCCCTTTTTGAAAGGATTAACTATAAACATCGGCGCCGTAACCTTGTTTGCAGCCGCTAATTGCGGCGAGGGGTCCTTTGCAATTTTTTCCAGTGCGTTTGCCAACCCTTCAGGATACCGCGTCAACCTGGCTGCACCGGCATCGGCTAAATACTCCCTTTTCCTCGAAAGTGCAAAGTATAATAATTGTGCCATTATCGGCGCCAGGATTGCAGCCAAAATCGCAATTATCAGCATAAGCACTGCCGCTTGTGAATTTTTTCCCGATGAGTATCTTCGCCTGCCGCCGCCATAAAACATGCTCCTGAGATACACCTGCGAAATCAGTACGATAGAGCCAAGCATTATTCCTGCAAGGGTAACAAAGAGAATATCACGATGCAGTATATGGCTCATTTCATGTGCGATGACTCCCTGCAGTTCATCGCGGTTTAACCTGCCTAACAATCCTGCTGTTACGGCGACCGAAGCGGTTTGTGGACTTCTGCCGGTCGCAAACGCATTTGGCGCCGGCTCTGGAATTATATAGACCCTCGGCATCTTCGGCAACCCCGCCGCCACCTTCATCTCCTCAACTATATTTAACAATTGCGGCTGGTTATCATGATTAACCTCTACCGCATTGCTTGCGGAAAGCAGAATCTGGTCGCCGCCTGCAAAACTAATAAGGGAAAGCAAAAACCATATTGCGGTAGCGATAATCACGCCTGTAAAACCTGCCTTTGGTCCTGCAAAAGCTGTACCGATGACGTACCCTAACAGCAGAAGAACCGCCGCCATTAGTACCATCAGTATGATGGAGTTCCGTTTGTTTGCTCTAATCAACTCCCACATCTTCGTTAACCCGTTGCACCGTATGCAGAAACTATTTATAGCTCTTTTTTAAAACAGATAACCGCTCATCAGGATATTAGCCATTTCCCCTGCAATTTCAAGTAGTTTCTTGTAGCATGGTTAGCCCACGACTTTGTGGGCGTGTTGCCCAAACATATTTTTACGTGGCGCAGCCACGTCATTCCGAACGAATGTGAGGAATCTGCAAATTATTGGCCGCATAGCGGCCTACCTCGATTCTGACTCCTGAATACTCCCCTTTCCTCCCCAATAATCAATTATCTATAATCTATAATCATGGTTGGCCTAATTGTCGAACAGCATCAAGATTTTCCCAATATTGAGCCAAAGCTTTGGAGCCTTTTTGCGTAAGTTGATAGCTGGTATTCGGCATTTTGCCATTGAAAGACTTTTTGACTTTGAGATAGCCTGCGGATTCAAGTTTCTCCACATGGCGGGACAGATTCCCTCTTGTCAGGCTAAGGGTCGTCAGCAGGAAATTAAAATCCGCCTGTTCAACTCCCGACAGAATCATCATAATTCTCAATCTCACCGGCTCATGAATAACTTTGTCAAACTCCATTAACCGCATCTCCTTCAAGATGTATGATACCTTTTAACTTTTTCAGCGCATATCGGCTATAAAAGTGACCAATTACATAAGACATGAAACCATATCCAATCATAGGCAGGGACATATTGACAGCAGCGCCAAGCTGTCCTGTGAAGAATATCGGCACGCCGACAATAATCAAAATGGCGTGCATAGTATAAAGTATCGGCGAAAGCAGGAGAATGGGTCCCATCTTTGGCCTTTGCCAGAAATACCATGAACAGACCATAAATGGAACACAATACAACGCCGAAATAGGCTGAACATATTTAACTGAAATATAACCTTCCATGCCCAAATCCATAGTCCCTATAAATAAAATTAACCATACCATTGCAACAGCATACTCTAACCATTTCTTTCTCTTTGTTAATTCCAGCGCCGGTATTGATGCGGTTCCTTCATGGCCGTATATCCATTGATCTATCCATCTCAAAATTTTTAACTTTGTAACACTGAAAATATACAGAAATATCATTACGGCAACTGACAGAACAATACCAACCCCTGCTAATATCATATTTCCTTTTACAAACGCCACTATTAAACACATCACTGGAACTGTAATGACCATAGAAATAATCCCTACTATTGTCAGATATACAAAAGCTGTCAGCATTCGATTCTGTGCATACCTGCGCATCCATTTTGGGATTTCTTTGAGTTTTTCCGTGTCCTGCGGTTTATTATTTTGTTCACTGTTCATTATTATTCTCCTGTAAATATGCAGTTGTTTTTAGTTTTTTCAATGCGTATCGGCTGTAAAAATGACCAATTGTAAAAGTCAAAAACCCGTATCCGAACACAGGCAAAAGCGTATTCCAGTAAGTCAAATCTCCTGTAAATAATATCGGCACTCCGGCAACAATCAAAATGGCGTGGATAGTATAAAGTGTCGGCCAAAGAAGTGATATTGGCCCAACCTTTGGCCTTTGCCAGAAATACAAAAAAACAAGAAATGGAACAGCATATAGTGCCGAGACAGGCTGCATATATTTAATTGGGATATTATACTTTCCACCTAAAAACACAGAACATATAACACAAAGACCGAATACCAGCCCTACAACATGCCCCACCCATTTCTTTTTCTTCATCGCTTCCGGCTCAGATATTGATATGGTTCCTTCTTGGCCGTATATCCGTTGATCTATCCATCTCCAAAGTTTTCTGCCGCCAAGCTTTGGAATGCTGATATAAAAAAGGCATATCAGGATGGCAAACAACACAACACTGCAAATCCAGAAAAATATAATATGTCCTGTTGTAAACGCTATTCCTGCTAAAACCGACGAAACTCCAATACCCGCAGAAATAAGCAGAAATATTAGTAGGTTTACAAGATTAGTCAGCGTTCGATTTTGAGCATATTTGCGCGCCCATTTTGGGATTTCTTTAAGTCTTTCTGTGTCTTCAATCTGCGATTTATTATTACGTTCATTATACATTATTATTCTCCTGTAAATGTGCGGTTATTTTTAGTTTTTTCAGTGCGTATCGGCTGTAAATATATGCAACCAAGCCGGTTATCAAACCTGTTACGGGAGCTGCCAGATACCCCTCATCTCCGGGCTTCAATTGGCCGGTTCCTGAAACAGTCAACAAAGGGACATTGAACCATATTGCTACCGACCATGCGCCATACAGCCCTGCCCACAAATAACCTATAAAACTGCCATGTCCCCATCGCCAGTTTGCAAATATTAATAATGGACAAACATACAGTGCCGAAACCGGCACATCGAGATGAACAGGGAAAACACCACGCTGCTCCATTATCGCTTGGATAACAGCACATGCTATTAGTGGAAGCGGCAGAAACTTTCTTATTTGCTTTACACTCTCGCTTTGTGGAATTCCAGTTTTCGTGAAATAGCGGGCTTCGTGTCTGTCCCATGCAACAATGAGGTATATGAATGTAGCAATATATAATATCATCATGATTGCCGCCAATATGAATTCCCCCTTCAAAAAACAGTAAACGCTTAAAAAGACCATCACAAAACTTGCAATGAAAACCAAAGACCAAATAATCAAGGGAGCAGTCCTGCTTTCAGCATAGCGCCGGGCCCATTTTGGAATTTCTTTGAGTTTGTTTATATCCTGCGGCACTTGATTTTTTTCTGTATCCATAATATTACTCCTATGTTAAAAGTCTGCTCCTTTTAAATTCGAACCTTTGTTTCACTGTATGTAATATATTGCAAACATGTTTGCAATGCAAACAAAAAATGAAAAATATTTACTTAACTGCTAAAAAATACGAAAAAACGGCGTTTGCGAGGTCAAAATCGCTGTTTAAAGAAGAATGCTATATTCAAAATCTGCATCTAAAAAATATTCATCTTTAAAAATTGGCAGTTGGAAATCGGAATTTGGCAATAATTTCCTATAAATCCTGTAATCCCGTCCAAAATCTGTCAGTAGTTTTTAATTTTTATTCGCCGCAGGGGGATTGAGTTTTGGTTTTGCTCTTCCTCATTTTTTGGTGTCGCCAATCGGCTATCAGGGCTGTTAATGTCAATGCTGCTACAAATGCAATTATTAACCAGTTTATTTGTGCAAGAGTGACTCTGTCATCTTTTAGAATAGCCTCCCACTTATTATCCCATCGCAGGTTTACCACCAGAAGATTCAAAAGCCCAACACAAATAAATACCCCGCAAGCAATCTTAAAACCATATCTTGGTTCTCTTGAACACAATTTAGTTGCTATAAGAAAAATTAAAATTCCTGCCGCTAAAACTATCCAAAACGCCCCCCAGTCATCTGTTGCTATCGTGATACGAAACAACCATGCAAGTGAGCCAAAAATGGAGCCGCCAAATGCCCCATAAATTTGCTCCTTTGTCATTTCTAACGTTCGCCACTCCGGCTTTACGTAAGTACCATCCTCAATCTGAATTTGTTTTTCTCGACGATGGCCCCAAATCGTAAAAGGTATTACTGGCAAAAATACTAAAACCAAATATATCGCAAAGATAGGCCAGGGTGAACGGGAAAGATACAACTTCCGCCAGAGGCTTAAAGGAATAGCAATCAATGTGATTACTAAAACGTAAGCAGTCACTATTGACGTAGTCCATACAAGAAACCTCCATTCCCGCCGGGAAGCATTCTTGAGGTCGGCTCTAATGGCTACTATCGCTCCAGCAAGGCCAAGAAGCGGCCCCAGAATCCAGCCCATTGTGCTTATAAAGGGTGCTGACTTTGCCATGAGCGAGCCCTTTGCAAATGCTGCTCCAATAGCAGCACTGGCCACCTGTGGTGCTATCGCTGGCAGAGCCGCAACAACTGCTGCCGTAAATACTATACCTGGGCCAGTACCGCGGATAGTCATCTCGACTATAGCCGCAACCTGCTCTTTTAGCAGATTACGCCCCCGTGAAAGACGCTGCTTCACCGCTTCTTCGGACAACTCAAGCTGTTCTGTGACTTCCTTTATGGATTGCTCCTGTCGATAAAAAAGCACAAGCGGCTCACGGTATTTTGTTGGAATCTGTTGCAATGCCTCCCTGACGACCGCTTGTTGTTCTGTAGTTATCGTTTTTTCTGTCGGCTCAGAATCTCTGATTTCTGCATCTTCCACCCGGTCCATTGACGCAGCTTTACTTATGATATCTCGTTTTTGGCTTCTAAAAGAGTTTCTTATTATATTCCTTGCGATGCTGCTGAGCCAGCTTCGGAATTTGTCCATGTCTTTGAGGTGTGCCAGGTCCTTCCATGCACTGAGAAATGTTTCCTGTGCCAGTTCCTCACTTTTTCCAACATCGCCTGTGGCACTGTAGGTGATGGCACAGATGAAAGACTGGTAGTTTTTGACAATGGTTTCAAAAGCAATTGTATCACCTTGTATGCTTGCTTTTAGCAATTCAGTCTCTTTGTACATTTCTGTTGGCATAACCATAGTTCCTTTTAGTGGATACATATATTACTTGCTCAAAACTAAAGGAACAAGAAGCAAAAAAAGGTGACAGAAGTTTTAAAAATTTTCAAAAATCTTTAATTTAGGACAAAACGGTTCAAGCGAAGCGTGTAGGATGAAATTTGTAGGGTGGGGTCGTTTATGGTGAGCGAAGTCGAACCATTACCCCACCATTTTACTTTTTTAAGGTTTTCAATTTCTCACCCCAGAACTGCGGAATATCAGTGAAGCTATTTTCCAATACCTCTATGCAATGCAGCAAATCCTCTTTTTTTATCTGCCCAATCCTGGAAAGACAATAAAGCTCAAAATATTTCCCCTGCCACCATTTGCCGCTTCGACTCACCTGCGGCTGCGAACTGTTTTTTTCCATCTCACAGAGTTTGCCCCATAACCCAGCCGCCTGTTCGAATTTCCCCTGGCGGGTTATCAATCTCGCCCTGCACCGAATCATATCCGCATCATCACCAGCATCTTTCTTAACTAAACTATTGATAAAATTTTCCACCGCCGATAATTTCTCGCTATCTTTCGCCGCCTCAAAAATAGAAAATTCTGCCATCCGCAGCCCCGCAAGATAACGCTGCTCTCCCCCTGAACAATCAAAACAAATTTGCGCCAATTTTTTATAATTCACAAGCGCCGCCGCAAAATCAGGATTGTTCGCCTCAAGCCGGTCAATTCTTTCGACAATCTCCGTAAGTACATCCATCGCCCCTTCGCTAATTTGGCATTTACAACTGTCAAATGCCGACAGCAGACAATCCGTTGCCTCATCCACTCTGCCCAATTGTCCAAGCGCCTTTGCTCTTAAAATTTTCAGATTCGGGTCATCCTTGATTTTAGCATCACGGATGGTCTCCAAAACTTTTTCCGTTGAACCTGTGTCTTTCGATTCTAAAAGTAATTGACAATATAAATTTATCGCCTCTTTCCGCACCTCGCCATTGCTCGGACTATTACTATCACAGCCGGAAATTACCTCGTTTAACTTTTTCGCTAACTCTTCAGACGGTTTTTGATTGGGGTGCTTTTTTTGATTAATTTCATGCAAAATTATGTCAAATTTTGCCCTATTTTTGTAAATTCCTGTAAGGTTTTGTGCTATTTTTTGTAAAATCGTGTCACTTTTTTCCGCATTTCCGCACCCATTTAGGACAGAACTGTAAAGATATTCCACCGTTTCATCATTACAATCCTGCTTTTTGAAGTAATTTTCAAACGCCTCAGTCGCAAGTGCACAGTTATTTACATCCGCCGCAAATAAATCATAACTCATTATTGCAGCATGACTTGCAATTCTTTCCGCCCCGACGCCAAGTGCGCCGTTTTTTTCAATTTGCTGACAATTGCTCGCCTCCATCAATAGCTTAACCGCCTTTTGGGGCTCTGACCGCGCTGCCTTAACTCCTGCAACATAAAGGATTAACGCCGTTTTAAATTTCTTTTCGCTCAGCAGACATTCCATAAGTTTTCCATAATCCTGCGTTTGGTTTTTCCACGCACTCTCAACAGCGATTTCCGCATCAAAAACAGAAATTTCCTGCATGGCTTCCTGTGTCAATTCTCCCTGTTCTGCTCGGCGTGCTAAGTCTAACAATACTAAGGAGCTAAGAAAATCTTTTGTCTGCGGTTTTGCCTGTACCAGCCTTTCAAATGTGCATGGGTCATAGCGGTGCTGCAAAAAAGCCATTGGCAGAACAAATTCAAAATCCTCCGCAAGACCAGGTTGGTTGGAATCCTGAACAAGTTTTTCCAATTGGCCTCTGTCCGGCTCAATACCTAATTTTGCTTTTTCGAGCATTATCCGTAAAGCCTTATCGGGTAACAGGTAAGGACGAATTGCCGGCGAATCGAACAGATCTATCGCCAGTTGCTTATAGACCAGATCGCCCTGCGAGAATACCGCAAAAATTTGCCCTTTTAGAATCTGTGCATCCGCGGAAAGAAATTTTGCCTCAGCCGTGTTCAGCAGGTTTATTTGCGAAAGTACCCCATTCAACATTTCGTTCCGCTGGG
>Ga0209777_10006568_pt1 | contig 13084 bp, 12 predicted proteins | sample FrelakmetHBP12HB_FD_187147 | JGI IMG/M metagenome (GOLD analysis project Ga0209777, IMG submission 187147) | Freshwater lake sediment microbial communities from the University of Notre Dame, USA, for methane emissions studies -HBP12 HB (SPAdes)... | ecosystem: Environmental > Aquatic >...
CCAGCGTATTGGTCATGCAGTGCTAACGCTCAAGAAGCAAACCACCTTTTTCAGAGCCTCATAATTTTATTTAAGGCTTTGAAAAATAAGAATACCTTACACTATCTATTTCAAATCAACAGCCTGATTAATAAATTCTTATGTTCATTATCTGTACTCCTCCCTAATGAGCTTGAATTATGCTCCTCCAGTAAATTAATAACAAGTATTTCTTTGGATTGCTAAGGGGGGGGGTGGGGCCTAAATATTAAAGTGAATGAAACGTCTTATGGGACCCGCCACACGAGAGCTATAAAAAAACCTGTTTGGATGTCGGGGCTACTCTTCTGAAAGTTCTTCGCCGGTGAGTGCATTAAGAACAGGCAAGCCATTCAAATTTATCATTTCCTTTGACCTTCCCGCCTCGTAATCGAGGCGCTGCTGGGTCAGGTTGACTTGATTGTTGATGTTGACTTGCACGAGCGGGGTAGTCTTGGTTACGCCTTCTGCCTCGAAAAGCAGCCTATTGAAGCCAAGCGAGCCCTCCAGTGCTTTTTGAACGCACTTCCCTACCCTCGTTATTCTCGATTTGGTCAAGATCGAGCCGCAGACCTCATTTACCATGTGCTGAAAATGGTCTGCTACTATAAGGGTTCTTCTTTTTAAAATTACAGATATATTACGCCAGCATTACCTTTTGGTAATCATCATCTCATCTGCTTGCGCCCGCAGAATAATGTACTATAATTGACTCATATGAACCCCTGTTAAAACCCTCGATGGTACCCCCTCCACCGTCGAGGGTTTTCTTGAGCGCATTTGCTGACTCTCTTGATCAGCTTCCAAATAAATATGAATGGGGTACAGTTTCTTCGATAATTATTTTTAACTGGTCTCCCGCTTATGGTTTTATAAAAAGGACAGATAATCTTTTATTCCGATTAATTCGATACAATAATAATTATATAAATTATCTTTATAATATGATATTAAGCTATATTATGTTTTTAGAAATTACAGGTAGCATGTATATCGTAGCACCCTATTGTTTATTCTATTCTATCATAAATAAAGAATTGATTATTCATGCTAATTATGCTATAATAATTAACAATAAGGATAGGAAATTAATTTAATATATTAAGTCATTACCTTAAGGGCTAAAAAAACTATTTCACATTTAATGCAGCTTGAACCATGAAAAATGTATCAACACCCAGTTGGGATGAAATTAAACTAAGAATTAAAGATCATAAACCGTATCAATGCAAGTTCCCCAAGTGTAAAACTAAAGTGCTGAGACCTGATACGTTTTGCGATTATCATGATTCCCAGGTCTTTAATTTCAGAAAAAAACACTTTGGCGGATAACTTTCTTTATTTTATTTCCGCTCCCTGCGTTTGATTTCCTCAAGGAGTATTAGCTCTCCCAGGTCACCCGGAAGGCATATTACCGCCCTGCCCCCGTTTATCCGCGAAATCTCTCTGACAAATTCTACCAGCACCGGGCTGCTGTCGAGCATAAAAGTGTCAATGTGAACGCCCTCGGCAGTTGCCTTTTTTACTTCAGTGAGTGTTGCCTTGCAGGCATTCGGACTGATTCCGTACATGGTGGTCGGAAATTCGACGTGCAGCTCCTCATTTTTCTCAAAATAGGCTGTCGGCTGGCCATCGGTGAGAACGATAATACGGTTATTCCTTGACCCGCTTTTTTTGATAAGCTCCATGGCCTTCCTGACACCGGCCTGCAGGTTGGTGAACGCATGTCCCATATCCCATACCGCAAGCGCCAGCTCCTTTGCCTGAAGCTCCCGTGCATAGGTGGAAAAACCGACAACGTGGAAACGGTCTCTGGGGAACTTGGTTCTGATGTAGTGGTCAAGTGCCAGCGCGACCTTCTTTGCTGCCTTGAACCGCCGCTCCCACGACATTGACCAGGAAAGGTCCAGGAGCAGTACCGTCGTCGATGTTATAAGTTGCTCCCTCTCCCGCACATAAAAATCATCGACCAGCAGCTTGAGCTTTTTTGTCGCTGCCGGCGTCCGTTTTACTGCGTTAAGCACAGTCCGGGTAATGTCCAGATCAAACCGGTCACCGAACTGGTACGGCCGCGCGGAATCCGGCTCTATTTCACCCGTCTGCACGCCGGTGCCCTGGTATCGCCCTGATCGGTCGCGCTTCACCATGTGGTACAAATCTCCAAAGGCCATCTCCCCAATAGAGCGGATGCCCCTGGGTGTCAGATCAAATCCTTCTTTGCCAAATTGCACCAGACCTTCTGCAGTAAGCTCATCCGGTACCTGCATCAGAATCATGAATGACTGTGCAGCCTCGTCACCAAGAAGTTTTTGGAGCGTCTCGATGTCAATTTTATTCCAGTTGCCGGAGGAAATCTGCCGGATGGTTTCCTCGATGGATTTAAACTGCCGCATCAGCTCAAGGGCCTGTTCAAAATTAAGATACTCCGTGCCGTAAAACTTTTCACCCCACCGGCTGTAAAACTCCATGAGATCGAGGATATCCGCGGTGCGCCCGTTCCACGCATCATAAAGCTCCCGGCTCTCCTCATTGGAAAAAGGAAAGTCTTGAAGGCTTGCTATTTTTTCCAAAAGGCCCGGAGCGAGTTCGCTGAATAAAGGCGCAGGTTCAAGCCCTTCTTCGACCCGTGTCTGTGCTTCCTGCTGCAGCAGCTTCTCGATATTATTGACCGGGTCGTCAAAGACCTTTTGCAGGTTATATTTTGAAAACAGCTCGTCCTTTTGCTGCTGCAGCTGCTGGAGGATATCTTTGAGCCCCATTACCTGGAAATCCATGCCCGTAAGGGGAAACCCTTCCCAAAGCATCTGTGCAAGGGCCATGTTAGGGCTCATCCCCTCCATGATATTATCGATGAAACTTTTTATTATGTCATTACGCGCCAGGCTGAACGGTGTCTGCGTTCCATCCCACGAGCTGTATACGATGGTTTTCATTTATAGACTATCCTGCCGTTGAACACTTCCCGGTTCAGTTTATTGGAAAGATGAAGGCCTTCAAGAATAAATTCTATGGCAGATGCGGCTTCTGCCGGACATTCCGGGTTCACGAGTGCTGCTACCGCATCTTTGAGCCCCGGTATGTTTCTCAGCCCGTCAAGGTATTCGACGGAAGGAATTGATGGTGAAACCTCAGCGGCGATGCCATTGTTGAATGAGCTGATAATGGAAGAAAGTTCTTCAACCTTAAACATTTCGTCAAACACCACCTTTGTTGCCCGCTTGGCAAGCTCCTCTACGATCTCTCCCTCTCTGCGGTCCTTGCCGCCATACTCAAGCTCCAGTTTTCCGGCGATTGCCGGGAAGGTCATCTCAATGTCCGTAATACGCGGCACAACTTTTTTCTCGCTCAGCTCAAAACAGCGGCGTGCCGCGCTGCCCAGTATCGCCTCAAAGCTCCTGATGGTTGCCCTGCAGCTGACACCTGAATGCTGACTGATATCGGGGCTGTTGCGCGCCTGCAAGGTCATCTCCGCAAGAATCTCCTTAATAAACGGCGGAATGCTGCATTCAAGCCCGTCCAGAGGGATTTTTCTCGCTTCCTGTTCCATAATGTCTATCTCAATGCTGCGCTGCCGGGGATAGTGGGTTTTAATCTGGGAGTCAAAACGGTCTTTGAGCGGAGTAATGATTCTTCCCCGGCTGGTATAATCTTCCGGGTTGGCACTGGCAACTACCATCACGTCAAGCGGCAGTCTGACTGGAAATCCCTTGATCTGAAAATCACGCTCCTCCATAATGTTAAAGAGTGCAACCTGTATTTTTTCTGCAAGGTCAGGCAGCTCATTGATGGCAAAAATGCCGCGATTCGCCCGCGGCGCAAGCCCGAAATGAATGGATGTTTCATCATCCAGCGTCCGGCCTTCGGAGATTTTGATCGGGTCAATTTCACCGATGAGGTCGGCAGTGCTCACGTCTGAAGTTGCAAGCTTTTCCACCAGTCTTCTGTCACGCGGTATCCAGGCTATCGGCAGGTCATCGCCGTAAAGCTGCACATTTTTATGGCAATCCGCACAAACAGGCGTATAGGGATTATCATGTATCGGGCATCCGTCAATGGCTGGAATATATTCATCAAGAAAATTTATCAGCCCCCGGATAATCCGGCTCTTGCCCTGCCCTCTTTCTCCCAGGATTATCATAGTATGCCCGCACAGGATGGCATTGATAACCCGGGGAATGACCGTGTCATCGTAACCTTTCAGGTCAGCAAATAACGGTTTTTTAGCTGCAAGCATCCGTATCAGGTTGCTTCGCATTTCTTCGCGCACTGTTTGAATATGCGGGTAATGTTCCCTTAAGTCGCCGCGTTTCCTGATTTTGGTAAAATCCATATGCTGCTCAACTCCTTTTGAATGATTTTATTTTTTTTGATTATACCATAATTTCAACTGATTGTTTTGCGCTTTTAATTTAATTTTATAGCAGACCTGAAAATGTTATAGTATGTCAGACAGGTAATGCTATAATCGGGAGCGTACATGATCAAACACACCTTCAGCATTCTGCCGGGCATTGGCGATAAACTTGAAAGAAGGCTCTGGAAAAATGGCATAGTAACCTGGGAAGATTTCCTTGCGGCTGATGCTATTGAATTTTTGAGCGCTGATACAAAAAGACTCTATGACGCTATACTCAGCGAAGCACTGCAAAACCTCGATAGAGGTAATTTTTCTTTTTTCGCCGGGACCCTTAAGCACGGCGATCACTGGCGACTCTTTCAGCTTGTGCGTAACAGGGCTGTTGCACTTGATATAGAAACTAATGGCGGCACCGCAGGTAATGGCGGTGATGTGACTGTTGTGGGTCTATTTGACGGCTTTGATTATAAAGCGCTGGTGAGGGGAAAAGATTTAAGCAGGGGTACCCTTGCAAAAGAACTCTCCCGCTACAGCTACCTGATAACCTTTTTCGGTTCTGTATTTGACCTGCCGTATATGCGTGAAATATATGGACTGAGCTTTGCAATGCCCCATTTTGATCTTTGTTTCAGCGGCCGGAAGGCAGGGCTCAGAGGGGGGCTGAAGAAGGTTGAGGAACTTCTGGGCATACAGCGGGATGAATCAATAAGGGGCTTTGATGGATTTGACGCAGTACGGCTCTGGGATGATGTGCAGCGCGGCAACGCTGCTGCTCTTGAACTCCTCATTACCTATAACCGTTATGACACCGTGAATCTATTTCGCCTTGCTGATATTATTTATGAACGGCTCTTTGCGCAGACAGGAATAGCTGAATGTATTCCCGGTTCTGACCGTAATTCTTAGCATGCATGGAGGGTAGCTATGTCATTAAAGAATGAGTTGAAAAACTTTATTAATGAAACACTGCGCATACCGCTCATAGGCGTTGCCGCTGCCGATGACATCGCTGTCGAGCACACTATGAGAATTTCATATGTGCTGCAGCAATTCTCCAATGCGACGCCCCTTGCTGAAGGCAGTGATTCCATCCTTCAGCCCCGTGATTTTATGGATGAGGCGCGTTCGGTAGTAGTAATCGGCATGCCTGCCTATTTTGGAAAAACTGCAAGCTTTGAGGAATGCCGGAAAGACCTTCTCGGCAAAGCTGAACCATCGCACGTTAACATCCTCTTTCTGCAGAATGGCGCTGAGAGAAATAATACTATCTGCTCTTTTTTCACTGACCGGGGCCTTCAGTGCGTCCCGGTTTTTGGGCTTCAATTCCCAATAAAGCTTCTGGCGTCACAGTGCGGAGTCGGCTTTTACGGGAAAAACAGTATCATCCAGCATCCTGATTACGGCGCATGGATATCGCTCTCAGCTTTTATAACCGACGCAGAGCTTGAACCGGACGAGCCGATAACTGGCGAGTGCGGAAGCTGCGAGCAGTGCCTCAAGGCATGCCCGACAGGAGCGCTCTTCACCCCGTTCCGGTGTGATGTAAACCGCTGCATGGATTTCCATCTCGGGCACAACAAGAAGTTTATCCCGTATCCCATTAGAGATAAGACCGGGAGCCTGCTTGGCGAAGGCTGCACGATCTGCAGGGATGTGTGTCCCAAAAATCATAACCTCGCTGAGGTTATTGGTTTTGAAGCACCTTCAAGCCTTCTCTATCCACCGCTGCTCAAGATGCTCGCTATGAGTGATGAGGAATGGGAGAACGGCTTTGCCATGACGCTTATGGGATTTTTCCTTATGGACAAGCGCTATCTGAAAAGAAATGCGTGCATAGCGCTTGGTAACTTCAAGGACACGCGGGCCATTGAAGCGCTGGCAACAGTCCTTAAAAACGGGGAAGATGAGGTGCGCGGGTATGCTGCATGGGCGCTGGGAAGCATAGGCGGAGACAGCACAGTCGCTATCCTGCAGGCTGCTGTCCTCAAAGAACGAAATGAACAGGTGCTGGAGGAGATTGCAGCCGCGCGGGCAATGGTGCTTTGATACCGGCCGGTCCTGTGTTACTCGTCAGGCAATAGTATAAAGCCTCATAGCAGTTTTATACGCTACGGGGCTTTATACGTTTTGTTCATCGTATGGTACTCCCTATGTTATGACAGCTCGGGGAGTAGCATAGGGTGTAGCAGGCAAAAAATATCTATAATAGTTAATAATACGCTTGACTGACTTAAAACAATTCCCTATAGTTTTTAATTATCATGCATAATGACATGCAGTAAATTGCCCTGTTAACTGCATTACACAAATTCAGCAGTCAGTTGAAAATGACAGACCTACACAGCTGTTAAAAACCAAATTCACCCAGCCCGCGTAAACGTGCAGCCCGTATTAAAGCACACGGGGGTGAAAATAAAAAACAATCCGCTACGAAGGAGGGGTACTATGTATCGCAATATTTTAGTTCCGCTTAACAGAACAAAATTTGACGAAGATGCCGTTGATACCGCTATTAATCTGGCTAAAACGCACAACGGGAATATAACGCTTATTCATGTTTTTGAAATACTCCCGTTATTAAAAAAGGACCGTAAAATTGAATATAAGAATTTAAAGGACAAGAGCGTCACCTATCTCAACCCGATTAAAGAGAAAATTGAGGGGCAAAAGATTCCCGCCAAGGTGGTGATAAAAACAGGTAAGCCGGGCCTGGTTATATGCAAGTATATTGAAGAGAACAATATCGACCTTGTGGTCACGCCGGTGTATGACCGTGACAAGGCCACCATATATGTAGGCTTACTTGCTGATATGCTGTTCAAGCATTCCCCGAAGCCAGTACTATTTGTCAGAGAGGCCGCTAAAGATATTTTAAAAGGCAGGACTATTCTCGCAGTAGACGACGAGCAGGATATTCTGGATACTGTTGAAGAAGAGCTCGACATGTGTATAGTCCATAAAGCAAAAACCAGGGAAGCTGCATTGGAACTCATCAGCAAAAACAGATATGATATAGTCGTTCTCGATATAATGGGAGTGGATGGCTTTAATATCCTCGAGCACACCGTTAAAAACTATATCCCCACCGTGATGCTCACGGCACACGCATTAACCAAGGAGGCTTTGCATAAAGCAGCCAAACTGGGCGCAACATCTTTCCTGCCCAAGGACAAGATGATCGAGCTTGAAACCTTTCTTGCAGATGTGATCAGAAATGATGGCAAACCGGTCTGGAGTAAGCTCTTTGAGCGCATGTCATCCTATTTTAATGAAAAGCTTGCGCTTACTCCTGCGGAGGAGAAAGCCATTATTGCTGAATACGCTCGTGAGGATGAGGGATAAGAACGTTTACTGCTTACACAAGCCATTATTACATCCAGTGCTGTACGGGTATCATGCGCATTCGTTAGCATAGAAAGCTGCTCATGTCTCGAGAGCGTCTTAAATTAGAGCTGCTGTACCATGACATTAAGGGCCCCCTGGCAATCGTTGAGACGGGCATCATGTCTCTTTTGAACAAGGCGGAACGGTACGGGCCGCTGACATCAGCGCAGGAAAGGGTGCTGCAGCGGGTTCTGAGGAATGTAAAATTGGCCCAGCATCTGGTAGACGACACCCTCGAGGTGGGAAGATCAGAAGCCGGCGCGATACACGCACGACCGGTTAAGCTGGCAGATCTTCTCTCTGATATACTGATAGAAATTTTTGATCTGACCAATGCCGCGGTTACGAAAAAGATAAAGTCCGGACAGTCGCTCGATGAGCTGAAAAGTGTTTTAATCGCAGAGATGTTTTATCTCTCAATCGATAAGGTACTCTGGGAAAAGGAATTTTCCCTTGATGAAAAAAAGGTCAAACAGATCCTCAGGAATCTTCTTATCAATGCGCTCAAGTTTAAAAAAACGCGGGTAGAGCTTGAAGTGCAGGAGAGAGATTATAACCTGTTTTTTTCAGTTGCCGACGACGGCAAAGGCATTCCCTCCGTATACCACGATAAAATCCTCGAAGGGTATTTTCAGCTAGAAGATACTGATGATGCTGAGGTACGTGGCCACGGGCTGGGTCTGGCCGGGGTGCTTTTTCTGGTGGAAGACATGGGCGGCAGGCTCTTTCTTGAAAGCGACGTGGAAAAGGGCGCAAATTTTACCGTCCGTTTGCCGGTTGCGGGCAACAGATAACGAAAGTCCTCTGCTACATCTCAGGAATGTCGTTCAGGGCTGTGCATCCTTCTTCCGGAAATACACAGAGAAGGTGGTTCCGCCTGAGGTTAAACAGTCATATTCCTCCGCAATAAATGGGCACCGGGAAATCTGCCCCGGGCACTCTTCCCTGTCACTGGGCCTGAACCTGCACCGGGTGCTGTCCATATGCAGGGAAAACCCGTAGCGTTCGGAAAACACCTTGATCCGCAGCAGATCTGCCCCCGCCCCTCCGGCATTAAACTCGTACGGCTTTCTTGTTGAATATAGATTGGTATCCTGAGTATGGAAAAAGCCGACAAAGACATTTTTCCGGTCCTCTTCGGTGATGCCCATCCCGTAATCGCGTACCGTTACCCCTACCCCCGAATCTGCGTCTGATTGCGCCGTTACCTCAATGAGGCCTTCATCCGGGGAGTTCTCTATGGCATTCCGCAGCAGTCCGCTGAACATTTTCCAGACCACTTTCCTGTCCGCGGCAATAGTTAGTCCCTCCTCAATGCTGCGTGCTATCTTCAGCTCCCTGCCCTGCATCATCTGCTGCGCCTCATCACAGACTTCGTGCAGGCATTCATCCAGCCTGACGTTTTCTATGCCGCTTTCTTCATAGGAGAACAGGGTATCAAGACGCTCTGTGACTTTACGGATAAAATTCCGCTCCTCACTGCCGATCGCGGTCTGCTCTTCCAGTTCCGATATGATGCTCGCCGCGCTTTCTATCAGATTTAATATCTCGGTTTTTTCCTTTACCGTTCGTTGTTCAAGCACATCTTCAATTTTATTTTGCAGGTCCAGCAGCCGATTTAAATTACGCTGGGCTCTCTCCATTGTTTTTTCCATCCCTGCAATACCCGTGTCTGCAAACTTTTTGGATACCCGGTCTATCACCCCCATGATAATCGCAAGCGGCGTGCGCAGCTCGTGGGATAGATGGTTGATAATGCGCTCACGGGCCTGATACAGGCTTTTCAGGTCTTCATAGAGCGCTGCATTTTCAAGCGCTATTGCCACGTAGTGAGACAGGGCTGCCAGCAGTTCTCTGTCGTTGTCTTCAAAAAAGCCGGTTGTTTTATTGAGCGCCTGGAATACCCCGATACAGATGCCCTTCCGGTTTATGATGGGGATACACAGAATGTTTTGTGTTTTAAACCCTGACTTCTTATCAATTTCTTCATAAAAACGCTGGTCGCTGTACGGGTCATTAAGTATCAGCGGCTGCTGCTTCTGAAATACCCAGCCGGCAACCCCGTGATCAACAGGAATGCGGATCGTGTTTTTTTTCATTCCGGTCGCGACAAAAGACCACAGGATATTATTTTTTTCTTCATAGAGGAAAAGGGTGCTTCGCTCGGTCTGCATGATTTGATTAGTCTGCTCGATGATCACATCAAACAGTTCATCTATATTCAGAAATGACGTGACGGTCTGACCCACACTGTTTATCAGGTTGAGCTTGTGCAGCCGGTCATGCAGATAGAAGTCGCTGTCGCGCCTTCCTATTGAGCGTTCACGGTTTTGCTTTGATATTTCCATGGCTGCAGATTGTAATGTATGTGATGCATAATTACTCGTTTCGTTCGAGTGAGTATACGGTACGGCATCCAGCGTGTCAATATTAAAGCCGTCCGATTATAAGCATATAAACTTCTTATCAGCCTATGGTCTTTTTAAAACCTTGAATATGTCCCCGATTTTTATTGCGCGCAGCAGCTGCCCCAGGTCCTTCTGCAGTGAATCGCTTGCTTTGGCTTCTATCTTCTCCAGGCACGCTGTCATTTCCCGCAGCTGCGCCTCAGTCACGTTCGCGTTTGCGCCCTGCGCCATCATGGCTGTGAGTACCGGCAGCGTGCTCAGTATACAGCCCTTCACTTCAGCTTGCAAGGCCGTGTCCTTTTTCAGCATCGTCACCACTTCCGGCGAATGCTGGTAATACAGGCTCACATACTGTGCACCCGCAGCGGTTTTCATCAGCACCTGGTCCCGGAACAAGCGCAATAGATTAAGCTTCTGCTTATCATTTCCCAGCGCCTGCGTCGCCCCGCAGCCGCCGCTGTTTCCCCCGCCGCCTCCCTCGCCAAGCGTCAGATCCGCTTCCACTGCTGCTCCCGCCTCAAGCGTCACATTCTTTACCGCCGTGCCGACGTTATCCTCGCTCGCCTCCACCGTAAAAAACACCCGCCGGGTGGATCATCGTGTAAAACCCCGTATCATCCGCTGTCCCCTCTCCTCCGCCGTCCGTGGTCACTGTAATACCGGCAACCCCGTTGCCGGTCTGGCCATCCACCACCATCCCCGACAAAAGCGCTGTCCCCGATGAGCTTGTCTTCAAACTGAAATTCTTGTCGTCCTGACATTCATTGGTCACACGGTACGTCCACTCTCCGACAATCGCTCCCTTTATCTCTATCTCAGACAGCACCTGCGTGATGGGCAGCTTCTGCGTCAGAAACGCACTCCCGTCAGGCCGCAGTATCTCCAGATACGGGCTGCACTCCGCAGCTGTCGATACGAAACTTTTTATCGACCCCTGCCCGCCGCCACTGCCCTGCTGGTAGTTCAGCACCAGCGTCTGCCCGTTCAGATGGTTCGTTACCTTATACGTGAATACCGAATTCCCATGGGCTGTGCCGTTCACCTCGTTTACGATAGTGACCGCTATCACCTTGCTGTCTTTCTGACCCTTGGTGTCGGTTGCCGTTACGACAAGCCCGGCCTGCTGCGGCGGCGTACCCGCCGGCACGGTTGTCTTGAAACTGTATATCCCGTCTCCCGGCGTCTCATCTCCATGGCTGCCGTCATCATACATCTGCTGCTGTGCACTGCCGCCGATCGTTGCGAGATTTATCTTCACCGAGCTGATTGCGCTTTCTCCCAGCGGATGATACACTTGGGCCGAAAACGTCACCGGCGTTGTGCCGTCAGCCACGATCCGGGTGCTGCTGGCCAGCGCTTGAATTATCACCGGCTTCGATGCCGTCGCCTTGAAGTCCACTCCACTTACATTTATCCCCGCCACCCCTATTGCTTTACTTGAGGGCGCAAATACCATCCCGGCAGCGTGCGGCGTTATCAGATACGTGCCCGGCGATACCCCGGTGAACTGGTATTTCCCTTGAGCATCGGTCGTCGTCTGCTGCTCCATGCCGTTCAGAAATACCTGCACCCCTGCTGATGCATCCCCGCTCACCGTCCCCGATACTGAAGCATCAAGCAGCTGCCGCTCGTTAACTTTTATGTAGTTCTCCTTACACGTATTGTTATTCGTCCCGTCAGGCCCGATGACCGTCAGGCAGACTGTGTAGCTGCCTGCTTCTGTGTAGGTGTGCTGCGGGTTCTGCTCAGTGCTCGAGCCGCCGTCACCGAAACTCCAGCGATATTTTGCTATCGTTCCCTGTGAGGTGCTCGTAAACTGCACGTTCACTGATCCCGTTCCGCTCGTGGGGCTGGCCGTGAAATCAGCCTGCGGCGCTGCCTGGCTCACTGTTATCAAATTCTGCTTTATGATCGCCTTGGTCCCGTCCGGCCCGGTTACATTCAGCGTCACCGTGTAGGTCCCTGCCTGCATGTAGGTATGGGTCGGGTTCTGCTGCGTGCTGGTATTATTCGTGCCGGAGACAGTGTCCCCGAAATCCCAGCTCCTGCTGGTTATCTCTCCGGTTGAAAGATCAGTGAACGTCACTGCAAGCGGCGGCGGGCCGCTCACCGGGCTGGCGGTAAAATCTGCCGCAAGCGGCGGCTTGGTAACACTGATGTAGTCCTTCTTGCTCCTGGTGTCGGTCTTTGTCGCATCAGTTCCGGTCACCGTGAGGCTTACCGTGTACGTGCCAATATTTTTATAACTGTGTACGGGACTTTGTTCAGTGGAGGTCTCTCCGTCGCCAAAGCTCCATGAACAGGAGGCAATACTGCCGGTAGAACTATTAATAAAATTCACCGTGAGCGGTACCAGCCCTGATTGCGGCGTGGCAGAAAAATTGGCCGTCACGCCTCCCGGCAGCGTGGTGGTTGTGGTCGGAATTACAGAACTCGTCGTAACCGGCGCAACCGTGGTGGTACCGGAGGGAGCCGTTGTGGGCGTAGTTGGAGATGGACTTCCTCCTTTATTGTGCGCGAGAACCAAATCTGCATAAAAATTGTTACAGCCCGACACCTTCTTTAAATTGTACGTCTGTATGGTGCCGGGAACATATTCTATTGCCGTCAGCTCTTTATAAACGCCCGCGCTGGTGAACACCCGGTCACCAATCACTAACTGTTGTACACGAAGCGTTGCGTTCTCTGCCGCCGTATCTGTTGGTGACAAAGATTTCCAGCCGCCCTCCGTGTAGAGCGGGTGCTCGCGGGTAAGCCGCACCGTGGAGCCATCGTCAAAGCGTAATATATACGGGCTGTTGCCCAAATCGCATTTAAAATTCAGTTATTGGGCGTTGCAGGGTTATTTCTTTTGTCGCGGCGATAATTTTACCCAAAAGCTGAACACATAGTTTACGTAAATTATAAAAACGCTGCA
>Ga0209777_10006569_pt1 | contig 13082 bp, 8 predicted proteins | sample FrelakmetHBP12HB_FD_187147 | JGI IMG/M metagenome (GOLD analysis project Ga0209777, IMG submission 187147) | Freshwater lake sediment microbial communities from the University of Notre Dame, USA, for methane emissions studies -HBP12 HB (SPAdes)... | ecosystem: Environmental > Aquatic >...
CGAACGTGACGGCCTTGGCAAAGGGACGCTGTCCCGGATGCGGTGGAACGACGGTGAATGTGCTGTTCGATCCAAAGACGGTCAAAGGGCGGCAGCGCACCTCAGAGAGCGATGCTGCCAAGGACGCTGGTTTGTCGGAGTTCAAGCCCGCATGCACGGCAATAAAGTTCCAGGCCAGCCTGGACATATCGCCGGATCAGGGAATGGTGTGTTTTGTGGCACCGGCTGCAGGTGCGTCGGGCCAGGTCGTTGCTTGCAGAACCGGCACGGACGCCCTGGAATGGTCCATCCCGGTCGCGTCTGCCGAATCGTGCCAGTGCGCGTTTGTTGGCTGTGCGCGACTGCTGGTCGTCTCGGGGTTAAGTGACGGTGAATCACTGGCGCAGTTGGTCAATACGGGCGACGGTTCCGTGGTAGCCGAGCTGAAGCTTCCGCGTGTCTCGTTCCACCCTTTGTACCGAGTCACAGATGCTAATGTGAACACCGGCACCTTCGTGGCCGGAGGGTGGCCACCTCTTCATGAGACCGTCTTGATGTTGAAGGCAACTGATGATGGAATTGCACTCTCCACCTGCAGACTCGGCGGCGACGTGGATCCCCCCGGACCCAGGATCGGCACCGACGGCAAATGCTATGCCATTGAGCGCTCCGACAAACTCGTCCGCATTGAGGGTGGCGCGGCAAGGAGAGTCGGCCCAGGCCGAAATTGCATCTGCTTTACTCCCAGCGGCTGGGTCTACTGCGGTGGCGGTTATGCAGACAGATCCGGTGAGTCCGCTCTGCGCGCGGCCAACCTTAGCAGTGGTCAGGTGTTCGAGGTACCGTGGGGAAAAGAACCCATTGACGAAATCGCTCTCGCAGGCGAGGATGAGTTGCTCCTCGCAAACGAGGTCTCCAAGTTCCACGTGGGCCGCTATCCTATCGCGGTGGTCACCCTGTTCTCCGTTGCTCGCAGGAGGAAGAGATGGAGTTTGGAGATCAGCGACCTGAAACCATACCATAACCCGATACCGCTCTCGGTGCCCGATGAAGGGTGGGCACTGATTCAGACAGGAAGGATGTGCAAACGCATCCGTCTAGCAGACGGTCAGGCAACGCACGCACTGCCGAAAGAACCGGCGCAGGTCCTCCGCGCCAGATGGTTGGCATCACAGCGGCTGCTCTACGTTGCCCGAAACGCTGATTTCGGTAAAGCCGGTCTCTTGGAGTGCTATCGATTGGATTAGGGTGCACGGGCTTCATCAGCACTCTGTTCGGTTGACGCGCGGACGGCAAGTCGGTGTTCTCCAAGGGCTGCTGCGAGTGGCTCTTGGTAGTATGTGACAGAGACTCAAGGTAAGTGCCGTCTAGCGCCTCAGGACTGTTTTCGGGCCGGAGAAAGCTTCGGCACTGGACTACACGGGTTTGTCGGTAAATCGGAAAGGAGCAGAACAATGGGAATGTTTGACAGACTGTTTGGTAGACGTGGGGATGGTGACGTGCAGTTGGACGGGGCGCGGCGAAGAAGCATATACACTGATTTTTCGCAACTGCACGCGCGCCTAAGCGATGCAGATGTTAGGCAGGATTTACGCAATGTGGCATTGGCCCTAGCTGGGATCAGGCAATTGGATGACAATCAGGAGGAAGAGTGGCGCAGGTCCGCAGCTGCCTGCCGAGAACGGGCGCTCCAGCAGACGGCGCGAAAGCATCGCATCAGCAGGGAGCAACTTGATTCGATCATCGAAGAAGCGACAGCCCAGGGGTGGTAGAGTGGACAGCGCGTACTAGCGGTCCACGACAATTACGCGGAAGGGAGATTACGATGGCGAAATGTGATGGACACGACGCGGTCTGGGGCTTGGCCAAGGAGATTGCCCACGGTGAGGGGTATGCTCTTGACGGTTCGTTCATGCAGAGGTCTGTAATACAAGAGAAGCTTCTGGACAAGCTCATGGGGTTCCGCAGTGTTGGCATCAGCCGCGAGGGGTGCAGGCGGCTGGTCGAAAGAAAGCAGGGCAAAGGCCCGTGGCTTATGTGTGAGGAGTGTGTGCGCCTACTCAATCTGAGTGAGGCCGACCAAGAAGCAGCGAGGGAAGCCGCGAGAAGATGGTGGAAAGACAACCATACACCCGGCCACCTGCCGGAGGAAAGCACATCACTTGACAGCAAGTCGGTTGAAGCCCAGCAGAGCAGAACCAAGACAGCGACATCGCCGAGCGCCGATCTCACGCCGGAACAGGAACCTGCCATCAAGGCCTACGTGGCCGAGGTGAAAGTCGAGCGCACACAAAGGTCACAGACTCGGGCCGGACAATTCATACTTGCTGCAGAGGTTGGCGACGTGGAGAAAGTCAAGCAGATGCTGGCATCAGACCCCCCACTCGCCATCTGCACAGATGCCGAGGGACGCACTCCTGTGACTGCAGCGGCCGATCGGGGCCATGGCGAGATTGTGAGGCTCCTGGTCGAGAGCGGCGCGGACTTGCACTCTTGCACCAACGAGGGACGCAGCCTCTTGCATATGGCTGCCAGCCGCGGCAATGCGGAACTTGTGCACTTCCTTGTGGAAAGGGGCGCGGACATCCATGCCCAGGATAAGCGGGGCGAAATGCCGCTGCATTCAGCCGCACTGGCGAGTGACGCCGCAGCACTGCGTTTCCTGCTAGGCAAGGGGATAGACGCCAATGCTCGGTCAGGCAAGGGAGATACGCCGCTGCACAAAGCCGCTTTCAACGGAAACTTCGAAGCTATCAAGGTTCTCATCGAACACGGAGCGCAGATCGAGGCGCGCAACTCGGACGGTTACACCCCGCTGCATCGCGCGGCGCAGACGGGCAAAGAAGATGCCGTTGGTGCGCTTATTGCGGCGGGAGCCGACGTGAGCGCGAGGACGGGAAAGGGCGAGACGCCGCTTCACTGCGCGGCCCAGTCGCCCTTCAGCAAGCCTGAGGCCGTGGCGGCGCTCCTGGCCGCAGGCGCTGACGTGTCTGCCAGGACGGAAACAGGCGAAACGCCTCTCCACGATGCGGCCCTCAACGGAACCGCCGTCGCGCAATTGCTGATCGAGAGCGCTGGGGACGTCAATGCGCGTAGCAACAATGGCGTAACTCCTCTTCATCTCGCGGTGATGGGTGCGGACGCCGAGTCGATGGTGACGCTGCTGCTGGTGAACGGAGCTGACGTGAACGGCCTCAGCAGCCCCACTCTGCGCACTCCTATCGTCTTGGCGGCCGAAGCCAGAAGACCCGAAATCGTGGCTCTGTTGGCCTCGCACGGCGCGCATATGCCGGTCATTGGCACAACCAAGGCTGCCAAGGGGAGCGGATGTGGTACCCTTGTGGTCGGCTTGCTGGCAGGTCTAGCGGCAGTGTTGGGGTTTGTCCTAACACGCTTGTAGGTTCGCGAATGGCACCTCATACGTACACCGGTGGGCTCAGAACGTGGATTGGCTGCGACGTATGATCGTCAAGAGTGCTGAAGAAGACTGCGAGACCGCGTTCGGCCTCGAGAGTCTGCTTCGCGTACTCCATTCCGGTCCCCTCCATGTTGTGCTGGCACATGAACCCGGGAGCGATCACTTGGGGTGGGACTTGCGGATCAAATCGACGATCTCCTCTCGGACTGCGGGTCCCGAGGTCACCTCCTGGAGGCGTCTTGGCTCGCCGCTGGTCTGGCAAGTAACGCGTTCACTCTGTACAATCGCCATAGCGTCCACCTCTTGGACACAGTGCAATGGCAGATGAATCGGGCTCTTGGCTCCGCGCGATTTGTCAATCCCTCTGCCTCGCCGCCTCATACATCACAATGCTCGCGGCCACGGCGATGTTGAGAGAGTTGATCTTGCCGCGCATCGGGATTCGGACGACGGTATCAGACATCTCCCGAACGGTGTCCGATATGCCGGTGTGCTCGTTTCCGACGACAATCATAATGGGACCGGTGAGATCCATGCGGGAATAATCGGCCTCGGAGTTTGCCGAGGTGGCGATTACCCGGAGGTTGTTTTTCCGGGCCTCCTCGATTATCTTTGCCGAGTCCGGGTGGATGCTCAGGGGCACGGTGAACACAGCCCCGCGCGAGGCCCTCACCACGCGGCGGCTGAATGGGTCTGTGGTGCCGGCGGCGAGCACGACACCGGTCACGCCGGACGCGTCGGTCGAGCGCAGCAGCATCCCCAGGTTATCGGCATTTTCGCAGCTTTCGACCATCACGACCAGCGGGCGCTCGCCCGCGAATATGGCCGGCAGAGGCGTCACGCGGCGCTGGAGGATGGCCATGCAGTCGGGGGTGGGTTTGGCGTCGAGGACTTTTGAGATCAGCCCCTCGGTCGACTGATAGACGTCGATTTTCGCATAAGCCGCCCGCTCCAGCAGTTCATCGGCATCGAGGCCGGGCGCGAACCTGTCGGTGACGATCACGCTGTCGACCGCCCCGCCAAAGTCGAACGCGCGCCTGACGATCTCGCGCTCCTCGATGAAGTAACGGTCGTTTCGCCCGCGGCCGTCCTCGGTCCGCAGCTCTCGCAGCAGCCGTATTATTGGGTCTTTCTGGCCCGAGACTCTCTGGATCATCGTTCACCCGAGGTAGTCTAATCCGGCGGCGGGGTTCGTGTCAAGACGGGGGGAGGGGCAATTATGAATTATGAATGAAGGGAGCTCAGGATGCTGAATTGTAATCCTTTTGCATTCCTTCCCTTTCCGGCTTTCTCATTTTCTGGCTTTCGCGATTACTGCGTTCCTGGCATTCCGCCTTCTGCTCTCCGCCTTCCGCCGCCCCTTCAGCGATATTTGAAAGCTCTGTCGCTATATGATCGCTAGGTTTGCGTATATTTGGCACTGGGTAACAGATTCGTGATTCCGCCATGCGGTGGAACAGCAACTATACTCACCGATTCAGGCTCAAGGAGGCACCAAGATGCGACTTCTGGTGACGGTTCTCGCTCTAACCTTCGCGCTCGCCGCCGCGGCGGCGGCTCAGGTCGACACCTCGGGCAGCGTGCCCGTGGAACCAACTACCACTCCCATGCCGGTGGCTGCGCCACCTTGTGACGCCGCGTTCGACGCCTGCTTCGCGCGGGCGCTGTATATCAGCACCGACGATCTCGCGGCCCTGCGAGCACAGGGGCTCAGCAACGCGGACATCGCCATCGCGGGCGCTATCGCCAAACAGGCCGGCCAGCCCATCGCCGTGGTGACCAACCAGTATAAGGTCACGCCGAGTTGGGAGACAGTCTCCACTTACTATAAGGTGGATTACGGCAGCCTCGGGCTGACGCCGGACTTGATGAACACCAACAATGAGATCTTCAACGCGGCGTTCATCGCTGGGCAATACGGGCTTCCCATGTCGGATATCCAGGCTCTGAGGAGTCAGGGCTACACGTGGGGAGACATCAACCTGATCGCGAACGCCTCGGTGCGCACGGGAGTCAGCCTGCAGCAGGTCGCAACCATGCACACCCAGGGAATTTCCTGGCAAGATTTTGCCGTCCAGCATAATCTGCCGATAAGCGCGATCACCGAGCCCTGCCCGACCAGGGTGCCCAGGCTCTCGTGCTGCGCGGCCTCGGCCGCCGGTCCGGTCTGCACCCGTCCTGTTCCCATCGTTTTCTACGACAGGGCCGGCAATCCGCTGCTGACCGAGGACGAAGTGAACAGATACTATGCCAGGGGAAATGACTGGACGACCGTCGCGATCGCCGCGAACATCGCCCGCGAGACCGGTTATCCGATGGACCAGGTCATGATCGACTTGAGGTCCGGCCTTACCTGGGAGCAGGTGGCAGTAATGTATGCGGTGCCGCCCAGCAGGGCGTTCAACCTCTCGACCTACCCGTTCCCGCGCAAGAGTATTTACTCGGCTTCGACGGAGGCAAAGAACCTCAAGCGGATCGAGTATTGCCAAACGACTATCTGCGTGCCGGCCCCGCCGCCCTGCCCCACCCCGGCCGTTCCCGCGGCAAGCGGAGCAGGTGTGGCGCCAGTCGTGTTCTAAGAGCATTGGCCGGAGGGCCGGCGCGGCCCTCCGGGTCTTCAACCAGTATTCATCCACATGATGGGTGGCGAACTCCGATTCGCCACCCCAGTGCCAATCCGGGATCTCCGAATCCCTGCGCTGCGCGTGGGTCTCCCGACCCCGCGCATGAATTAACCGCCGGTATCCCACTTCGGGGCAAACAGCGGATTCGGGCGAAGCCACACCAGCACCGAGGAGGCGATTTCCCCAGAATTGTATGCCACGTTTCCATACTTCCGGGAACTTAACACACGGCGGCCAGCGTAAAGAAGGACCAGGCGAGCATTCCGCTTAAGCATCATCAAGACCGAATGGGCGTTACTGCGGGAGGACAAGATGAGACTTTGTGTAGTTGTTGCGCTGACGGTTGTGGTATTCACCTCGCTTTCGCTCGGGGCCGGCGCCGCCGGAGGGACCGTGGCCGCTAAGGACCTCCGCTCGCTAATGCTGGGGCCCGGGGATATACCCTGGGATGTCATTCTTAGCGATCTCAATAGCGAGCAGAAATATGTGGTAATGTGCCCCCCGGCTGAGAAAGGGGCCCTGGTGGCTGTGAGCGTGGACTGGAGTGGGCCGCCGATCGGCGGTCCGGGAACGAGATGGGCCTACAGCGTGACGCTCAAATGTGTGATTTACGATTCAGCCGCCAGCGCGGGCGCGGCCGCTGAGAAATTGATCGGCAGCTTCGAGCTCTATACTCCCGAATCCCACGACAAAAGAAGCTTCCCCTATGCTGACCGCGCCTGGCTTCCTGGGATGGGTCTCATTACATATACAAGAAAGAACGTGCTTGTCCGGGTCGACTCTTGGGGGCTGGGCACCGACAGCGAGGCGGCGACCCGCAGATTCGCGCTCTTAGTGGGCCGCAGAATAGACGCCGCCGCTGCCGGCAAGCCGGAACCCGCGCCCAAGCTGCACCAATCCGACAACTGGTTTCCGCCCAGTGTCTACAAGAGTCTATCGAGGCCCGCGCGAAACACAATCCTTCTCAAATACAAAGACCGGTCCGCGATCCCCGCACTGGTCAACAGGGCATCCGACAAAGACTGTCTTGTCGCCCTCATGTCGCTGGCGTATGCCATCGCCGGTAAACGATCCGTGAAAGTTAACGGGGATCGAGTGAGCGCAACGTTCGGCGGTCGGGACATGCTTTTCACCAATGGAAGCCCGATCGTCAAAGTGGGTGGTAAGACCATTCGCCTGTCACGCCCGATAATCGTCGGCCCAAAATACCCTATGTATCGCGGGGGAATGGTGCCGCTATCGCTTGTGGAGAAGGTCTTCGGCTGGCATATACGCTGGATAGACGGCAGCAAGATCAAGACCGCAGTGATCTACTGAGCTGCGGAAAGAGCGTGACGGGTGCTAGTCCATGATGGGTGGCGAACTCCGATTCGCCACCCCAACACCAATCCGGGATCTCCGAATCCCGACCCCGCGCATGAATCAACCGCCGGTATCCCACTTCGGGGCAAACAGCAGATTCGGGCGAAGCCACGGCAGGGCCGAATCGGCGATTTCCCCAGAATTGTATGCCACGTTTCCATACTTCCGGGAACTTGACACACGGCGGCCGGCGTAAAGAAGGACCAGGCGAGCATTCCGCCTAACCATCATCTGAACCGATTGGCCGCTACTACGGGAGGACAAAATGAGACTTTGCGTTCTTGTTGTGCTGGCAGTTGTAGTATTCACCTCGCTTTCGCTCGGGGCCGGCGCCGCCGGAGGGACCGTGGCCGCTAAGGACCTTCACTCGCTAATGCTGGGGCCCGGGGATATACCCTGGGATGTCATTGTGTCTGTCGAGGACAACCCGGATTATCTGGGCGCGCCGATGCACCAAAACGTCCTTGCGGGTGGGCAGCTTGGCTGGGCGGGGCCACCGATAGGTGGACCCAACACCAGGTCGTGCTACGGAGGCGATATCGCTTGTGTGATTTACGACTCGGCTGCCAATGCGGGTCGGGCCGCTGACAAATGGGTTCGAAGTTTTCAGGTGACTGTCCCCGAATCCCGCGATAAGAAGAGCTTTCCTTATGCCGACCGCGCTTGGATTCCCGACACCGACCTCGCGAACACCGTCACCTATGTGAGAAAGAACGTTGTGGTGAGGTTTAGCGCTATGGGACCGGACGGTGACTGGCAGACGGTTGGCCCTAGACTCGCCGCCATAGTAAGCCGCAAGATAGACGCTGCCGCTGCTGGCAAGCCCGAGCCCGCCGCCAGGGTGCACCCGTTTGGCAACTGGTATCCGCCCGGCGTCTATAAGAGTCTAGCCAGGCCCGCGCGGAACACCATTCTTTTCAAGTATAAAGACCGGCTCACTATCCCTGCTTTTGTGGACAGCGCGTCCAGTAGGGATTGTCTCGTGAGGCTCGAAGCGCTGATGTACGCAGTCAGTAAGAAGCGGGCTATCAAGGTGATCGGCAAGCAGGTCAAGTCATCGTTTGCCGGCCACAACATTGTCTTCACCGATGGCAGTCCGATTGCGGTAGTAGATGGCAAGAACGTTCGCCTGTCGCGCGCGGCACGGATCGTCGGGCCGAAGAGTTCCATTCTTCGTGGTGCAGTGGTGCCGCTTTCGCTGGTGGAGAAGGTCTTCGGCTGGCACATACGCTGGGTGAACGGCAGCAAGATCAAGACTGCGGTGATATACTGACTCGGTCGTATTTTGATGGGTGGCGAACTCCGATTCGCCACCCCAATACCAATGCGGGATCTCCGTATCCCGACTCTCGCCTAGCTCGCGGCCGCTTGAGCCCGCCTTCGCCAGTGCAGCAGCCCCAGCACCGGCAGCGCCCAGAACGGCGAGTAGACGGCAAGCCAGATCAGTATGCCCGCGAGCGTGCCGAGAGTCCCGACCAGCGACGCCAGCGCGTCCGAGAAGCTCTGCCTTATCATCCCCTGCGGGGCCGGCTGGGGCTTTTCCTTCTCGGACAGAGTCAGGTTGATGGTACTCATCGTGGCCGAGGATTTCAGGTAATTCATTCGCCCAGTCATCTCCTCGATCTCCCCTCGCACCCGGTAAAGCTCTTCCGAGACCGTCACTATGTCCTGGACGTGCTTGGCCTTGTTCATGATGTCGAGGTACTGCCTCTCCTCGGCGCGCTTGTTGCGGAGCTGGCTTTCGAGGTCGACGTATTCGGCGCTGACGTCCTGCCCGCCCATCGTTTTGGACGTGACCTTCCCCAGCTTGCCCAACCGCTCGACCACTTTCTCGAAGTTGGATGCGGGCACGCGGATGGTCATGGTCCCCGATGTGGGCACGCCGGCTTCGGAGTTGGTGGAGGAATCGGTCACATACCCGCCCGCGGACCGCGCCGCCGCCACAGCCTCATCGCTCGCTTGAGAGTAGCTTTTCACGAGCACGGAGATTTCGGCGGTTTTGATGATCATGAGCGGGGCGAAGGCGTCCGCGGCGCTGCCCCGGGTCGCGACAGCGCCCGTCTTAACTTCCTCGTGAACAGCTATGGACTTCGGTGTCTTGGGCATCATATAGGCTGTGTAAGCATCGGATTTCTCACTGGCCTCAGGTTCCGCCAGCAGACGCTTTGCGGCGGGAGGTCTGGGCATAGCAGGTGAGGCGTTTGTCCCGTAACCCATCCCCCCGGTTGCGTTCCCGGCTTTGGGCTCGCCTGGTGCAGGCAGGTCGGCCATTTGCGGCGCCCGCCGGGCCGTCTCTCTTGCCCTGTTGAACGTCGGCATTATGGTTGCCGCCATCAACGCCACGACCACCAGCACGCCGACCACGACGATAGGTTTGGTCTTGTAGGACCATCTTGCGGCAGCCCCGGCAGGCTCGAAGTGCAGCCTGCCCAGTACTTTATCTTTGAGTCCATCCGGCGCGGGCACGGCGCCCGCGTTTGTCACTTGATTGGTAAGGTCCGTCATAGCTTCCACCTCCATGGAGCATTCGACACACCGGGCGAGGTGGCGGGCGATGCGCCTGCGCGCGATCGGCCCCAGTTCGCCATCGATGTATGCTTTGAGCTCGTTTTTCACCATCAGGCATTTCATAGTGCTATACCGCCTTCAGATGCGTATTCCCGGAGAAGCTCCCGCAGCGCCCGAAAGGCGTTCGAGAGCCGGCTTTTCACCGTTCCCACGGGGCAGCCGAGGACCTCGGCGCACTCGTTGTAGGTCAGCCCCTGCAATTCGTGCAGGACCACAACATCACGGTGAATCTCCGGCAGGGAGTCTATGGCTGCATTGACGGTCTGTGTGTCCTCATTGCGCATGGCCACTGAACTCGGCTCGGGTTCCGGACCCGCGAGCGAATCCAGCAGGCTTTCTTCGATGGGCATGGTCTCGAGCCGCCGCTTTCGACGGTGCTCCAGGCAGACGTTCATCGCCACCCGGTAGACCCACGTCGAGAGCTTCGCCCGGCCCTGGAAACCCTTCACCGAGTTGCAGACCTCCACCAGGGCGTCCTGGGCCACATCCTCGGCATCCGGCTCGCCGACCATCCGGCGGACCATGCCGTAGACTTTGTCCTGGCACCCGTCGAGCAAGGCCTCGTAAGCCTCTCGCTCACCCGCCCTCAGCCCGGCTATGAGCTTTTTCTCATCACGGTAATCAGCCATAAGCTCCATCAAGGGGAATGCTATAGGCTTCTCCTTCGCTGGGATGGCCGCATTTCCCTCTGCTAATACTTTGGTTGCGGATGGGGGCGCAAGGGTTCACGAAATTCGCGTACACATTTTGCCTCGTCACGGCGTCTAATATTATGCTAGCCCGTGGAGTAACCGCGTCGCCGCCGGTCCCACGAAAAATGGGACCAGGCCCCGCCCCAAAATGAGTCCGCGGACTCATGCGCATCTTTATGGAAGCGGCTAGAATCACTAATGGATGCCAAGGGGCGGGAATTAACCAGCCGATAGGAACAGACAAGTGATTCGCGCTCACCCCTGCACCTGAAAGCAATGCCTGCCCCGGCATCCGAACTTCAACAGCTTCGGCATCAGGATGCCGAAGTAACGAGGGAAAAGCAGATTCCTCGCCCTTCGATAAGAGCTCAGGAGCGCTCGGAATGACGGTATGCGAGGGCTGGTACGAATCAGAAGAAAAAGTACTCCCTCGAAAGTAGAAGTTAGAAGTTGGAGGTTAGAGGTTAGAACTCTGACCGCGAAACCTCAGCGCGTTGTTCCAGCACGTTGTTTCGGGAAGTCATTTTTTCCGAAACCGTTGGACCGAATGCTCGATTTTCATACATAAGTGCGGAAGCCGAAGGCTTCGTGCATGATTCCCATGATTATAAGTCATTGGGAAGGCCGAATTCCGGCTAAAATCCCGGTATATTTCGGTTAAATGTTGTTCACTTGTTGTTTTGTGTTCGATTATTCCTTCGAATAAATTCGAGGCAACATGGTACGAAGTCCACCTTCGTGGACTAGGGAGGTAGTCCGTGGAGGCTGGGTTGGTGGATCGCCGGGCCGCAAAGAGGGGGCCGGGACTGCAAATGCCGGAGTATCGGAGGTGCGGAAGGGGATGCGGGCGCTTATGGAGAAGAAGTGAATGAGCACGGGAGGAGAGTTCAGAGACCGAATGACCATAAACGAGTGGACACTGACCGCGGACATAGCGAAGTGGATCGAGGAGATCGGCAGAAACGAACCCGACTTGCGGTTCGCCAGGGCGGAGGTCGAGGAGAGCAGGAGGGGCGGACGCAAGAGGCGTGACCTGACGATCTATAACCGCGAAGGCGAGCGCGTTCTCACAGGCGAGTTAAAGATGCCCGACAGCCGAGAGGGCAGTTCTCCGTTCCGGGAAACGCTGGTAATGGACGCCCATGAAAAGGCTGACAGCATAGGCGCGGAGTACTTCTTCACGTGGAACGTCAACCGGTGCGTGCTGTGGCACACTTTTGAGCAGGGCAAACCTGTCACCGAGCGGCACATCCAGCATTTTGCCGTATTGGCGGAGCCCATCCGGCGCTCGGAGGAAGCGGAGCATCCGCGCGTGCAGGACCAGATAAAGCAGTTCCTGCAGCTATTTCTTACCCGCTGCGAGGCGGTTATGAGCGGCGCGGAAATGCTGCCGACCATTCCTCTTGACGAGAAGTTTCTGCTCATTTGGGAAGCCGCGCTGGAACAGCCGGTGGCCCTGACGCTGCGGGCATTGGCTGATATGTACCTCAAGGACAAACCATTTACGGCGGAGCTTGACAAGTGGATGGTAAAGGGGCAGGACCGGGTACCCTTGCATTCAAATGAAGATGTGGTTAGGGACAACCTGGAGCGGGCTGCCAAACTCTCATGTTACGTGCTGGCTAACAAGATAATATTCTACAAAGCTCTGCGCCGCCAGTTCACAAGGATGAAGGCGCTACGCATCCCTGACGGGGTGGGGACAGGACCGGAACTGCGGGCGCTGTTTTCCGAGAGCTTTAGGCATGCCAAGGCCGTCAGCCGAGACTATGAGACGGTGTTCAGCACGGACTTCGGCGATACGCTGCCATTCTTGAGCGATGCGGCGGTCGATAGCTGGCGCGAGTTGGTCAAGCAGACCGATGTGTTCGACTTCACCGGCTTGGACTACGAGATCATCGGCCAAATCTTCGAGAGGATGCTCTCGACGGACGAGCGACACAAGTTCGGGCAGCACTACACTCGCAGTGAAGTGGTGGACCTGATAAACGCGTTTTGCATTCGCGATGCAGACGCGAGAGTGCTGGATCCGGCGTGCGGCGGGGGAACGTTTTTGGTGCGGGCGTACGCGCGGAAGCGCGACCTCTCCGGTGGCGACCTGAAGCACGAGGACATACTTCGGCAGCTTTATGGCGTGGACATATCCAGGTGGCCGGCTCACCTCACGACAATCAACTTGGCCACTCGTGACTTGATAGACCGGGCAAATTATCCCCTTGTGGCGCAAGACGATTTCTTCGAGATCGCGCTCGGTCAGCCGGTATTTCACGTGCCGCTTGGAAGCGCTGGGCGGCAGATGACATCGCTTGAAGTCGGGAAGGTGGATGCCGTCGTTGGCAATCCGCCGTACGTGAGGCAGGAGAAGATAGGTGAGTACTACGGCCAGAAATACAAGGACCGGCTGCGGGAGCAATCGCTGAGGGACGCGCCGGGTTGCCA
>Ga0209777_10006570_pt1 | contig 13082 bp, 8 predicted proteins | sample FrelakmetHBP12HB_FD_187147 | JGI IMG/M metagenome (GOLD analysis project Ga0209777, IMG submission 187147) | Freshwater lake sediment microbial communities from the University of Notre Dame, USA, for methane emissions studies -HBP12 HB (SPAdes)... | ecosystem: Environmental > Aquatic >...
ATAAGGTCAAACAAGGCGATATCATGGTCACCAAGATGACCATGCCGGATATGGTTCCGGGCATGAAGCGCGCGGGAGCCATTGTCACGGATGAAGGCGGCATGGCATGCCACGCAGCCATCGTAAGTCGCGAGCTGGGCTGTCCGGCTGTGGTTGGAACCAAAAAAGCCACCAGCACCCTGAAGGACGGCATGGAGATTACAGTAGACGGCGGTAAGGGCATCGTCTATGAAGGTTTCGTGGCGTTGGCCTCGCCTGCCAAGACCGCGTCTGCAGCCAGTGCAGGAGGCGTAGTCTTCTCTAAAACCATAACTGCCACAGAGATAAAAGTCAATGTCAGCGAGCCGGACCGAGCAGCTGCCGCAGCTGCAACGCAGGCAGACGGCGTTGGACTGCTGCGCATTGAGCATATGATCCTGGGCCTGGGCAAAACTCCCAACTGGTACATCAAGAACGGCAAGACTGAGGAGTACATCGGCGAGCTGGTGAAGGGTGTCAAGACCGTAGCTGATGCTTTCTACCCGAGACCGGTCTGGGTGCGCACTCTGGATGCCCCAACAGATGAGTTCCGGGCCATGGAGGGCGGCGAGAACGAACCGCATGAACATAATCCAATGCTCGGCTGGAGAGGCATAAGGCGCGACCTGACTGAGACAGATCACTTCCGTCTGGAGATCAGAGCCTTCAAGAAGCTGCATGAGATGGGCCTGACCAATGTCGGCATCATGCTGCCCATGGTGCAGCATGTTCGCGAATTCCAGCAGGCCAAAGCGATCATGGTCGACGAGGGCCTGGATCTGGAGAAGATCGATGTGGGCATCATGGTCGAGACGCCAGGCGCGGCTCTAACTATCGAGGACTTCATTGAGGACGGAATCGACTTCGTATCCTTCGGCACCAACGACCTGACTCAGTATACCCTGGCTGTGGATCGCAATAATGAGAATGTGGCGGGGCTCTATTCAGAGCTGCATCCGGCCATCCTGAGGCTAATCGAGTATGTAGTGGAGCGATGCAACGAAGCCGGGGTCAAGACCTCCATTTGTGGCCAGGCCGGGTCCTATCCTGAGATGGCCAAGAGGCTGGTCGAGATCGGCATCACCAGCATATCCGCCAATATCGATGCCGTGGCGACTGTCAGGGAGACAGTGGCCAGGAGCGAGAAGATCCTCATCTTGAAGGCCCTCAGGAACCGGGAATAAGAATGAGAGACAAAGCCCTTTCCGAAGATGAGGTAATGCGCATCCTGGAGAAAACGAGAGAGCGCGACTACAGCTATGACCGGTTCTTCTCCACCATGTGCACCCTTCCTCATCCCATCGCGGTAAGGGCCCACGACATGTTTTTGGAGACTAACCTGGGCGATCCGGGCTTGTTTCCAGGAGTGGCCGAACTGGAAGAGAGAGTGGTGCAGATGCTGGGCGAGATGCTGGGCTGCCCGGATGCCTGCGGATACATCTCCACAGGCGGCACGGAGTCGAACATTCAGGCCATTCGTGCAGCCAGGAATGAAGCCGGGAAGAAAAACGGCAATATCGTTGTCCCGGCCTCGGCCCACTTCTCTTTCGACAAGATCGGGGATCTTCTCTCTTTGGAAGTACGCAAAGCCGAGCTGGACCCGGAACTTAAGGTCGACCTGTCTTCGGTCGAGTCCCTGCTGGACGATAGGACTGTGGCTCTGGTCGGCATAGCCGGAACAACGGAGTTCGGCCAGGTTGACCCAATTGTTGGCCTTGCCGTGCTGGCAGCGGAGCGGGGCCTTCATCTGCATGTAGACGCAGCCTTTGGCGGCTTTGTTCTGCCGTTTCTGGAAAGAGATTGGCGCTGGGACTTTCGGGTAAAAGGTGTCTCATCCATAACCATAGATCCTCACAAGATGGGAATGAGCACCATCCCTGCCGGAGGACTGCTTTTTCGCGGCCAGGAGTGCTTGAGCGCTCTGGAGACCGAGACGCATTATCTCACAAAGGCGAGACAAGCATCCTTAACTGGCACGAGAAGCGGAGCTGCGGCTGCGGCCACCTTTGCCGTGATGATGCATTTGGGGCGGGAGGGTTTCAAGGAGATGGTTGACTACTGTATGGATCTGACACGCCATCTGGTCCACGGAGCAAGACTTATCGGAATCGAGCCCGTAATCGAGCCAGTTATGAATGTAGTTGCCCTCAAGGTTCCCAAACCATTCGAGGTGCGAGAAGAATTGATGAAACGCAACTGGCATGTCTCCATGACCCGAGAGCCGAATAGGGCGTTGAGGCTGATCCTCATGGGGCATATGACCCGCGCCAATATCGACCTGTTTCTGGAAGATCTCAATGAAGTATCCAGAATGTTGATCTAATCTTGGATCTATTCAGCAACTTGGGTCTACCAGGATTGAGTATAGTGAGACCTGCCGGAAAAATGTGGGTGAATTGAATATACGTACCGCTTCATACGTATTGATTCCCATATCAATAAACAAAAGAATTCCGATCAACTAAACCTTGTGACCGATAGCGAAGCGCCTCATTACCTTGTCGACCTGAATTTTGACTGTGTCGCCGACCTTTGTATCAGCCACAAATATGATAAATCCTTCAACTCTGGCAATGCCGTCGCCTTCGCGGGCAATGTCTTCAATTTTAACATCATACTCTTTTCCAACCGCTATTGGTACAGCTGGAGCGGATCTGCCATCGGAAGATCCTTCTTTGCTTCTGAACAAATCTTCACCGTCCTTCGCGAAAACTATAAAACAGTTTTACGCGATTCAAACCTCGCAATCAGACTATTAAATCCTTTTGCTCACCGCGATCTGTTGGTTAGTTTTAAAAATTGGCGGTCCGGAGTTATAAGTTCTCAGTCGATGCCAATATTTCAGTCACTTGTTCACATCAAATAGATCTGCTGAACTTTAGATCACTGGTTTATTTTGGCAGAATGCATGGTTCTCTTGAGATAAGCTCTTTCATGCCACTTCAACAGATAGTAGACAATTAATCCCAGCAATCCCGCAATACAGCCCAGAAATATCCATAGCTTAACATACGGCGTCCCTTTCCAGGTATTAATATCATGGGTGCTGACCATTTGAATGGCAGTAAACAACAGGTAGGCGGAAATGGGCACAGTCAATAACTCAAGTATGACGAATTCACTCGGAAGATAGCGCATTCCGGCATTCGCAACTCCTACCCCAATCCATAGCCAGTAGCCCAAACCGTCGCTTCTCTTTCTCACGAACCCGTCTGCATCGACATAATTCCAATTGGGCTTTTCTCCGGAATTTGATGTATCAGATTCCACTTCCTTTATACCCCGTGAGCCTTTTTCAATTCAAATAGGAATATTATTCTCAATCATATATCAAATATATAAGACCTTTGATCCCAAAACTGGGCAGGAAAAGGAATGAGCTCAGTAGTTCCAATCTTGCCAGGCTCACCACATTCCTCCTTTCTGAATTCGAGGCAGCTCGTGGCTGAATGGCCACAGGCCCGCATTCGCCTGCTCTCGCTCATGCGACCGAATCTGATCCAGCGTGGGCCGAGTGCTCTTTTACCAGGGCTCTGAAAGTCTGGTCGAATCGGGTGGCATTTTCGAGCTGGCAGCCATTAGTTTTGCATCCTTAAGTGCATCCTCGATTGCCTTAACATGCTCAACTTCTCATGCGGCAATATCAATCGTCATGAAAGATTAGCTCTTGAATATGTCCTTCATAATCAGACTATTCAGGAGAATTGTTAATTTGTAATAGAGACGATGAAAATATCGCGCCTTGAGAAAGGACCCGAGGCTTCAGGGGCTGAAGATGTCACTTAATTGAACAACAAGCTATTTCATTTCAAAGATTCCAGCTAACTTTCATGGATCCGCTGCAAAGGTATCGAGAGATAATTCCCAATTTCGATCAATTCCAGAGAGTTCAATCTCTGCCGCTCCCTCCGACTGCCCGCATCAACACGCTGAAGATGGATGAGCAACGTCTGCTGGAACGCCTGGATCTGGAGGGCATGAGTTATAAAACCTTTCGCTGGTACCCGCTGGGCCTGAAGCTGGATGTGGAGAGCCCTGGAAAGCTGCTGGTGAACCTCTTGGGTTACATCCACATCCAGGAGGAACTATCCATGGTTCCGCCTCTAGTGCTTGGCCCCCGGCCAGGCGAGCGGGTTTTGGATCTGTGCGCTTCTCCCGGCAGCAAGACCTGTCAGATCTCGCAAATGATGGAGAATAAAGGTCTGGTCATAGCTAATGAGCCGTCTCTTGCAAGGGTAACACCCCTGCGCTCGAATTGCGAGCGGCTGGGCGTTATGAATGTGGCTATTACCCGCTACGATGGTCGCAATTTTCCAAACGTCCCATTCGACCGGATCCTGGTAGACGCTCCCTGCTCCAGCGAAGGACGGGAGAGAAAGGGACCGGGTGTCATGGCCAGAAGCAGTTGCAAGAGATCGCTGGATTTGCAGGCATTACAGATCGATCTCTTGAAGAACGCTTTGCGGTTGGCTAGATCCGGCGGAGTGGTCGTCTACTCCACATGCACCTATGCACCAGAGGAGAACGAATTAGTGGTGGAAAGCGTGCTTGACAGAGCTCGACTGGAGAAGATATCGATTCCTGGCCTCAAGGACTGTCCCGGAATAACGGACTGGAATGGAGTTCATCTAGACGATGATTTGCAGCTCTCCCGCCGCTACTATCCCCATCTCAATAATACAGGAGGATTCTATGTCGCCAAGCTCGTCAAGAATTAGGAATATCTTTGAGCCTCTTGAGCCATCCTATGTGGCTGATCTCTGGAATTCCCAGTTCGGCATCGCTCAGTCCGTATTCATGGGTTACCTATTTTTCCGCAAAGCACAGAGCGTCTGGGCCATCAATGATAATTGTCTTCCCAGGATCAGCTACGAAGCCATTGGAATGCGCATCATGAACCTTAAGGACCGGCCCTGGAAACCGACTACCAGCGCACTCCAGGTCTTCGGGAGACATGCTACCAAGAACGTAATCCATCTGGACTCCATAAATGCCATGATCTTTCTGGAGGGCAAAACTCTGGTCATCGAATCGAACTGTGAGCCTGGCTATGTGGTAGTATTTTATAGAGGGGAAGTGCTTGGGTGCGGTCTGTACTCACACGGAAAGCTGGTCAGCCAGATTCCCAAAGAACGCAGAATGGCAAGCGTCGTGGAGAATGGGGCTTGTGAAGATCAATAGGCTTAAAAGAGACAGAGCCTCGGGCGCCTGAACCTTAGGGAGATTAAGCATTGAGGAGAGATGAATCTTCTGTGATCTCAGATGTAAAAGAGCTTGAGGGGGCAAGTATGCCTCTTGCCAATCAAGATTCTGATCAAGATGGCCTGAATCAAGATGGCCTGAGGAGGCTCTGGAATCAGCCGCTGCGCCTCTTTCGCCTGGCAAATTCGTTAAGGCAGAAGGCTTGCAAAGATGAGGTCTCTTTTGTTATAAACAGAAACATCAACTTCACCAATAAGTGCATAGGTAGTTGTAGATTCTGCTCTTTTAAGCACGGGGAGAGCTACCACCTCACCGAGGACGAGATTTTGTTGCGTTCGAGCGAGGCCGAGCAACGGGGGGCCACAGAGATCTGTCTACAGGGAGGCCTTGCCCCGGGAATGGTTTTAGAAGACTACTGTGAGCTCCTGGAAGTGATACACCGTGACTTCCCCAGGATCCATCTGCACGCCTACTCTCCCATGGAGGTGCTGCACATGTCTCGTAACTCCGGAATTTCGGTGAAGGAGTCTCTGGAGGAGCTAAAACATAGCGGCCTCGGCTCGATGCCCGGCACTGCTGCAGAGATTCTGGTGGATGCTGTGCGCCAGAAGATCTGCCCAGAGAAGCTGAAGACAGCGGAGTGGAGGAAGATTGTCACAACCGCCCACAGCCTCGGAATTCCCTCCACCTCGACCATGCTCTACGGCCATGTGGAAAGCCTCAACGATCGCTTGAGACACTTAGAGATTCTGAAAGAGATTCAAGCAGAGACAGGAGGATTCACAGAGCTGGTTATGCTTCCCTTCATTCCTGAAAATAATCTGCTCGGCAGGATTGCCCCCGGTTTAGATCTCTTGGATCGACTGAAGATGCATGCTCTGGCCAGGGTTTATCTCTACCCCAACATTACAAACATTCAGGCGAGCTGGACTAAATTAGGCCGCAATGCGGCAGCGGCTGCCCTGGATTGGGGCGCAAACGACCTGGGCGGAACGCTTATGGATGAAGGAATCGCTCGCAACGCCCGTGAGGAACCGAGCATTTCCGTAGAGGAGTTGACGGAGATAATAGCTGGGCGCGGACGCAAAGCAGTGCAAAGGACGACTCTGTACGATCGGATTTGATCTTATTAATTATATTTTTGTTCAATTAGCTGGCGACGATAAGCTTTACATATTTTGCCGATTGATTCTCACGAGGTGGGGGTCATTAGAAAAATAATTATCATCTCGCTAATTGTTCTGTCGGTCGCGTTCATCCTTCTTTGGCCAACATCGGCGAAGGATGTCACCATCTCTGGATCGTCAACCGTAATGCCACTGGCCGAGGCTGCGGCGGAAGTATTCAACATTGAGCAGCATCAATATGTGGTGACTGTTACCGCAGGAGGGACTGGCGCAGGAATTCTCGGCATTGCAGAGCGCAAATACGATATAGCCATGGCATCACGTGCTCTGACCGAGGATGAAAAACAGAGATTTGGAAGCAACTTCCGGGAGTTCAAGGTCGGGCTGGATGGTATCAGCCTTGCTGTAAGCGAAAAAATATACCAGGCTGGGGTGAAAAGCCTAAGCCGGGAGCAGATCCGGAAGATCTATTCAGGAGTTGTCACCAACTGGAAGCAAGTAGGCGGTCCGGATGAGGATATATACGTGATATCCCGGGAGGAAGGTTCTGGAACCAGGGACGACTTTAATGAGGCAGTCCTGGGAAACCGAACCGCTGAGACGCCCGGTGTTGATACGGTGGCGAATAGCGGTGCCGAGGTCAAGACTGCAATATCAGGAAGCGACGAAGCGATAGGCTATTTGGGGTTTAACTATCTGGGCGGCGGGGTTCGGGCCGTAGCCTTCGATGGAATCCCTCCAAGCTATGAGAATATAAAATTGGATATTTACGAGCTGAAAAGACAACTCTACTTCTACACTTTTGGCGATCCAACCCCTGGTGCCAGAGCTTTCATAGATTTCGTGCAAGGGCAAGAGGGACAGAAGATCGCGGCCGAAGAGGGTTTTATTCCAATTTGACTAATTTGACTACCTTCTATTTTAGCCCTCCGCGCAGAAATATTGTTACGTCAATTTTGGAATTGCAAGACTAGCGTTTCATGGGATATCATCTCCCGAAGGTACGCAGCTGGCGCAGGATGGATCGTTTTGAGCGGGGGTGGGCTCGCTTGCCCCGCAAGTGTCGCATGGCGCCCAGTCGTCATCGACGATCTGCCCGCTGCAGTTGAGGCCGAAGCAGGCTGGCGGGTACCAGTCAGAGGAGTGCGATGGATATGCAGCACCACCCGCGCCGATATCCACTCTCGATGTGACATCTGCGGCAGCAGCGTCAGGCCCGTCCACGGAATAAGCATCGATGTGGGCCTGGTTCACATAGGTCCCATCGCCAGACGCCCTGGCTCTGTAGATGATGCTCTTTTGCTCCTGAGGCCCCAGATTCAGGATGGTCCAGGTTATGTGGTTTGTCCCGTTTTCGGACGGTTCCAGAGAGGAGTTGAGGAACACCATGCCAGGAGGCAACTGGTCCATCAAGAAGGCCACCATGGTGTACTTCTCTTTATTTCGCAGATCCAGACGATACCAGACCACATTCGTATCAATCGAATCGATCCTGGCGGACTTGGATGTGGAAAGCTGCGGCGGGCAGCAGGTCAGCCAATGCAGCTGGATGGCCGAGAAGTTGGTGGCCTGCGCCCAGCCGCTGCTATGCATGCCTGTCGCTTGGACCCTGTTGATCAGATTATCCGGCTCCGCGGTTATGTTCAGTCTCAGGTTAATGGTGACTTTACTTCCTATGCCAAGGCTCAGCATCGTCCAGTTGGCATAGTCCTGGGTCTGCTCCGTCGGCCTCAAAGAAGAATAAACGTAATCAGTGCCCGCCGGGAATATGTCCTTTACATATACCGGCCCCAAGACACGGTCACCGTCATTCTCCACGACAATCCTGTAATCGGCAAAAGTGGTATTGATCAGATCCACAATAGCCTCTTGGGACAGTGATATATGCGGCCTGTTGTACTTGGCAACTCCTGAGAGACTGGTCATCCTCTTGATAGCGTACTGGCCTATGAACTCATCATCAATATCGACCTCATTGGAACTGTTCTTATGGGGATCTTTGTAGACAGTCCTGAATTCTGCCTTGCCAGTTACATTTGCCTCGGTCCTCATTTCATTCAAGCCGGGAGCAGTGGTGTTCTCTTGCAGACTCCGGACCGAAGAGAATCTCTCACCGATCAAGCTATTGGGGGTTTTGGACCACATACCCTCTTCCCACAACAGATCGCTTGATGTGGAGACGGTCGGAGTATAGCTGAAACTCGCAGGTGCATGCTGCAATTCCACAACTTTCGCGATGTAGTTGACCACGGTGCTGATCCGCTCATCACTCTTATAGGAGCCTGTACCCGACTCATAGGACTTCTGGCTGAGTCCGACGTTTCTGTCGCCGGCCACATAGCCCTGGCCTGTTACCGACTTCTCAAACTCCACATTGCTGCCGTATTCATCGAACTTCTGATTGATATGGAATTTGCCCACATAATCCTCCTCGGATTCAAAGATCTTGGTAGCATTCCATGTGGTATTCATGTTTGCATCTTTCTTTAAGAAGCCCAGGTGCCCTACTCCCTCAAATGCCGTATCTGTGGTGACAGTTGAGCCGTTTTCGTCCAGTTTCGTATGGGCTTTGCGATCGATCTTGTCTGCATAGGTATACTCCTCATTCGTGGAGTCTCCTGTAGCGTAGTTCTTGGTCCTGTCCAACTCGATCCACTTGGTGGAATAGTTGATGCTCCGATTCCCTGGCAGAGAGAAGGTCGAGGGCTTGTGAGTGACCTTCAGGCTCTTGTTCCACTCGATGGAACGGTTGGAGTTCTGATATTTTATCCTGTCCTCGCTGGCATACTGGCCGCTGCCGTACTCCCTGAGATTGATGCAGCTCCCAGGCGGGCCCAGGTTGACGTCTGAGGACGCTGATTTGTATCTCTGGCCGCCTCTCGGAACCAATATCCCATTATTGGCATCCGCTTCGGAATAGTTCATATTGACCACGTTCGTGAGCAGAGGCGGTTTTGTGCAGATATCGTTATGGACGTTTACGAAACCTGTCCCGGTCACTCCCTGGTCCATATTGAAAATGGTATTTCCAGTGTTCTGTGCAACTTGAACAATGATTGTGATTTTTCCAGATTGACCTGCCTTTAGATTCGGCAGATCGGCCCAGATGTTATCTCCATACGTTGGTGATGGTGATGCGGAAACGAAGAACACCCCGTTGGGATATTTCTCTGCAATCGTTATATCTTCTATGCCACCAAGACCGCAATCCTGTTTTACTCCATAATCTATGGTGTACGTTATGTAATCTCCAGGCTTAACCACCCTCATAGATGCGGTCTTATTGAGCCAAACGCAATCCGTTGCAACAATCGTCACTTCGGCTCGATCGGTCGCTGTTGCAGTCAATCCATTTTCGCCTATTCCTGTTGCGGTCACTACATTAATCAAGGACGGATTTTTCAGGTCGGACTGCTTCACGGTATAGTATGCCACATATGTCAACGAATCGCCTGATGGCAAAATAACCGATTCATCCTCAACAATGAAACCCGCCTTGTCATCAACCAATGTCAGAAAGAGAATCTCAGCTTTGCCGATGTTTTTCACGGTATAAGTGTACTTGATCGTTTTGCCGACATCATCTTGGGAGATGAACTTGGGATCTGCGACCTTTTTGACATCAATTTTCAAAGCCTCCGGCTGAGGGACCAGGCATCCCCAGCCGATCTGGACACATGCCTCATTGCTCTCTATCGGTGTAACCCCTACAATGCCGTAGACTTTGACGCAATTGGTCAGGGGGCCAGTTATCTCCAAGAGGCCCGGCGTCTTCTCATAGTCTCTGCTGATCACGTCGCCATTGGAGTTGACAACTATTGTCAGTGTGTCTCCTGTGGCGGAATATCTCACAGTGTAGGTCCTGTAGCCGAGACTTGGCTCATTGTACTCAATCAGGAGCGATTCCCTGGTGGATTTGGAGTCATAGAAGTCTGAGAGTATCTCGCCATTCGAGCCGTAGACCGTCTTCAAGAGGTCGCCAATATCCCGTCTTGCATACTCAACGGCGACCAGGAAACCAGTGGCATTGAGCTGCTCGGTCAGGCTCTCCCCGATCGAGATATTCATGTAGCGGTTAAGAGTATAGTTCAAGCCCAGGATGGTCTTGGCTGTTGAGTTCAGTGTGGCGTGGGTCTTGTTGAAGGCATCCCGGTGCAACCTTATGCGATCCAGCTTGACCTCCAGCTTGGTTTTGTTCCTGGTTAAGGACTCCATAATCGCCGGCAGGTTGGCGGGCTCAATTGTCGCAGACAGGACCCGTAACTGATCTTCCGTGGACGTCGAGCTGGTTTCTGTAGTGGTTACTCCCTGGCCTGGACAGAGGGTCGGATCTACTTGAGCCTTGAGGATGACCTGCCCGGACTCATGCGGCCCCAGGGTGCCAAGATTCCACGTAATCAGGTTCCCGTTTATGTGGGACGGTTCGGGCTCTGCACTCTGGTAGATCAATCCCGGACTGAGAGTGTCAACCGGTTCCACATTATCAACGGCGGCTTCACCATCATTGGTCACGGTAATGGTAAAGTTGACGGTAGATCCGGCAATTGCGGAGGCGCTATCGACTACCTTTGTGACGACCAAATGCGGCTGCATATTTCCAAAATTCACCGTCGCAGTTGGACTCTCGCTCGTGAGGACTACTGAAGTTGAGCCGCCTGCGGGCGTGGTTGGAATCCATCCGGGATTCAAGCTCAGATCCTCCCATGCTACATAGTTCCCGGCTTCCGGCAAGTCCGTGAAGAGATAGCTTCCATCATCTCCGGTAAGCATCGATTGGCTATACTCGCCGCCCTCTAGCTTCAGGTGGATCATCCAGCCTTTAATCCCAGGTTCGTTTGGATCTTTTATGCCGTTGCCGTTGAGGTCATTGAATTTCAGGCCTGAGATCTGGAACTTCCCTCCGAAGGGATACTTCACATTGGAGACGGCGCATTCCGCCGTCTGACCAGACGTAACAGTTGCCGGGGAACCGGTTATCGTTGTCGTCCAGCCAACAAGAAGAGTCTCCGTAACCGCGTATTCTCCAGGGATCAGGTCAGACCAGGCTAAATCGCCGCCTTCAGAGCCTATGGTCTTGCAGTCGCCATCCGGGTAAGATGGCCCTTTGAGGCAGATCTCGAAGGTCTGATTATCATCGGGCGCGGCGCCATTCCAGTCTACCGTCTTATTGACGGTCAGACCGCCCAATTTGTGGTGGTTTGTAACCGTAGCGGTCTTTGTTTCCCCGGCGGACAGGTCTATTGCATCCGGTACAGTAAAGGTCCACTGAGCGCCAGGATCCTTCTCGGCAACCGTGTAATTGCCTGGCATCAGATCGGTCCAGATTAACTTTCCGCCCTCCGAGCCTACGGTCTTGCAAGCGAATTCTTCAGTTCCTAAGGGATAAGACGGACCACGGAGACAGATCTCAAAGGTCTGGGACGGGTCGGGAGTAACGCCGTTCCAGTTCACCGCCTTGGTGATCTCGATACGGCCCAGCTCAGTGTCAGTGAAGGTAGCGGTCACAGACTCTCCTGGGGCCAGATCTATCTTATCGACCGGGCTTCCATCGCTGCAGACTGCACTGGTCAGCGTCCATCCTGCGGGAACAGTCTCTTCGATGGAATAGGCGCCAGGCAAGAGTTTATCAAATGTCTGGCGGTTAGAGGTCGAATCCGGATTCGAAATTCCATCATCATAGAGCGTGAATGGACCGATATCCGGGCTCCCTGTGAACTGGAATGCTTGAGGGTCATTTGGAATGGCATGCTTGACAACGATTATGCTGCCCAAAGAAGAAATATTGATGGGCATTTCGGCATAATCTTTGCATGATTCCAGCAAATTGCTGGTCACAATCACAGAGATGATGACTTTTTGAGGCTCTGGCGGAGCTGTCCAAATAAATGTATCTTTGCTGTAATCAGGCGAAGAGCCTGCAGAATGACCCGGCTCATTCTCTGCAGACCAGAGATATAGATATCCTGGATAGCTGGGAGTGCTGAATGTATAGGTCTCTCCTGTGTAGTAATCGACCGCAATAGCAGTCGAACAGAGGCAGATGAGGCAAAGTATCACAGACAACTCCCGGATACTGCAGGCATGGAATTTGGCTAAACGGCCTTTGATCTCCACCCGGGAGAGGTCATATCCTTCTGCCGATCTCTTGTTAATGATTTGCATATTATCAGATCTCTCCTTGTAGCCTCTCTAGACCTGCACAGGCGACTCTACGTGAATCGCGACCAGGGGTATCTGCAACACCTTTATTGTCAGTGTATCGTTCACTTCACCAGGACAGTGCGTTGTTGACGTTGCCGTCAATTTTGCCACCGTGGTGGTGAATAGGTTGCCTGGACTTGAAGTTGCGGTGAAAGTCACCTTAATTTGAGTAGGATTCCCCGGATCTATCGGTATTTGGGTCAGCGTCCCCGATCCCTCCGCAATTGTCCATACAGCCGAGGCATAATTAGTTGCAGTACCCGCCAATATGGCATTTTCGTTAACGCATATGGTCTGATCACTTCCTGCATTGACCGACGTTCTTCCCTGGACCGTCAGAGTGGCCGTGCCCGAGGTGGCTGGGCAGCTTGGTTGAGCCTTGTATCCCATCACTACCCGATATTGTTTGCCGCTGTCGGCTGTTGCGGCTATAAAGCTAAAGCCTGGATTGGTGGCTCCAGAGATATCACTCCAACCGGAGCCGCCATTGACCTGCCACTGGTAGCTGTAATTGCCGGTGTCGGAAGGAGTGGG
>Ga0209777_10006571_pt1 | contig 13078 bp, 7 predicted proteins | sample FrelakmetHBP12HB_FD_187147 | JGI IMG/M metagenome (GOLD analysis project Ga0209777, IMG submission 187147) | Freshwater lake sediment microbial communities from the University of Notre Dame, USA, for methane emissions studies -HBP12 HB (SPAdes)... | ecosystem: Environmental > Aquatic >...
CAGGGGGCGTGGGCTGGGCGCTCGGTTTCACGAAATGGATTCTAGCCCGGACGAAGGCAGGGGTCAACTATCCCACATCAAGCAGGCCTTCGTTGCCATCTTCGGCCGGTGCGACTCAGACCGGTCGGCCGGTCAGCGGTTGACGGTTCTAGTGACAGGTCACGATTTCCGGGTCGCTCGGAGCACCTCTTCGACCGTCGTAACGCCGGACTTGACCTTCTCGATGCCGTCGTCCAGCAACTTCTCGACGCCAGCCTGCCGGGCCAGCTTGTTCACCGCGCTCCAGGGCGGACGCGTGGCCACCAGGTCGCGAATCTCGTTGGTTATCGGCAGGACCTCGAAGATCCCGATTTGTCCCTGATAGCCGGTGTTGTTGCACTTGGCGCAGCCGCGACCCTTGAACAACTTGTGTCCGGGTTTCAGGTAGACCCCGAGGTTTCCGAGCATGTGGCTTGTCTTCACGTCAGCGGGGTAGCTGGTCTTGCACGCAGGGCAATTCACGCGGACCAGCCGCTGGGCAATGACGCCCTTCAGACCCTTGGCGACCAGGAACGGCTCGACGCCCATTTCAACCAGGCGCGTGACGGTTTCCGAAGCGTCGTCGGCGTGCATCGTGCTGAATACACGCCGGCCGGTCAGGGCGGCGCCGATTGCCGCCTCCGCGATTTCCGCATCACGAAGCCCACCCAGACCGATGACGTCCGGGTCCTGACGCAGGACCGTCGCCAGTCCGAGCGGATAGGTATACCCGGCGCGCGGGTCCACCTGCGACTGGCGGACGCCATCCAGGTCGAACTCGACCGGGTCCTCGATGGTGACGATGTTCAGTTTCTCGCGGCTCAGCCTGTTCAGAATCGCGTAGAGCGTGCTGGACTTGCCCGAACTGTTCGGGCCGGTTACCAGCACCACGCCATTCGGCTCGGCAATCATGTCGTGCACGCGCTTCAGAGCCGTGGTCGAGAACCCGAGCCGGTTCAAAGGCATCAGCCGGGCGCGGTCGAGAACCCGCATTACCACGGATTCACCATAGGTCGTCGGGAAGATCGAAACCCGGAAGTCAACTTCCCGTGAGTCAATGATGGCGCCGTAGCGGCCGTCCTGCGGCACGCGTTTCTCGGCGATATTCATCCGGGACATGGTCTTAATCCGGGTCACGATTGCCGTTTCCAGGGCCTTCTGCGGCGTAACCACCGTGTGGAGCACGCCGTCAATCCGGAACCGGACGACGAGGCCTTTCCTCGTAGGCTCGATGTGAATATCACTCGCCCGTTCGCGGATGGCGCGAATAATCAGTTGGTTGACCCAGTTTTCGGCCAGTGGACCCGCTACGGGTTCCTTGACCGTCCCTGCATTACGCAGCGGCTTCTCGGATTTGCCCGCCGGTTTGCCGACAACGGGACTCTGCTTCTTCTGCTTCATCTTTCCTCCTCGGGGGAACACGGTTACACTCCTCTGGTTTTGTGCTCCTCAGCTCTATGCTTCTTAGACAGCTCTGACTTCCTTTTCGGTCCATCCGAATAAGCGGTCACGCGCCAGGAACACCAAGCGAGATGAGTCCAGGAGATTCCGGCAATATCATCGGCGTTTGGCGTCAACGTGGAACCGGTCGCGGTCCCATTGCGCCGGGTTGTTGATGATGTAGTCTCGGATGCGATTCAAATCCATGTCGTCACGAATGATGTGCTCATGGTAGTTCGGTTGCCAGAAATGGCCGGGAGAATCCGGCCAGGCGTATTGTTTGACGCCGTGCCGGTATCGGGCCGTGGTCAGCGATTTGAAGCGATGGACGACGTCGGGCAGCGATAGCCGTTTTGCGGTTGGGGCAACCCCCTGTGGTTGCCCTGCGGGGATATCGTGGCCACGATTGGTCGTTCCATTCAAGGGAGGGCAGGCACGGGGGCCTGCAACCGTGAAAGGGCAGGCACGGGGGCCTGCCCCTACAGCGGTTTCCGTTTCGCGGCGCAGAATGATGATGCCGTGGAAATGATTGGGCATCACGACCGACGCGTCAATATCAATGCCCGGATAGTGCGCCGGGATTTCATTCCACACGTCGCGCACCATTTCCCCAATCACATTCAAATGCATCACCCCATCCGCAATCGCGCCGAACGCACAAAACCGGTGCTCCGCGACCGTCGTGACGAAATACCTGCCGGGCCGGGAGTAGTCATAGTCTGGCAAACGAAGGGATTGGCGACGATGGGATGCAGACGCGGTCACTATCTCAACAGCATGACCTTTCGGTTCACCCGGCTTGGGCCGTCGGTCAGCCGAACGACATAGACGCCGGTCGGAAGTAGACTGCCTGCGCCGTCGGTGCCATCCCATGTGAGGCTGTAGGGGCAGGCCTCTGTGCCTGCCCTCGTCGAGCGAGTCGGACTCAAGTCGCGCACCAGCGCTCCGTTCACATCGTAAATCCGAACCTCAGGCCGGTAGGGGCAGGCCCCCGCGCCTGCCCTTGCCGTAAGCCGCAAGCTGACCCGCCCGCTGAACGGATTCGGATAGGCCTCCAGCGACAGGCGGCGACCTGTCAGCGGCGAGCGCTCGACCACGCCCAGTGCCGAATCCCGGATTACTGAAACACAGTCTGACTGGAAGTTGGCAACGTAGATGCGGTTCTGGGTCGGATTGCAAGTCAGGGCAGTTGGTCCTAACCCGACCGCCATCGTCTTGAGCGGCGAGTCCGACGCACCGCCAATCACGGTCACGCTGTTGCCCTCACTGCTCGCATTGTTCGCGCAGTAGACCTTGTTGTCCTGCGGGTTGTAGCATAGAGTCGAGGGCCCATCCCCAGCTTCCACGGTCGCGATGACCTGATTCGATGCCCCGTCAATCACGGTCACATTGTCACTGCCAGGGTTCGCGCAATAGACCTTGTCGTCAAGCGAATTGTAGCACAGTGCATCGGGCCCGGACCCTTCCGCCACGGTCGCGATGACCTGATTCGTTGCGCCGTCGATCACGGCTATGCTGTCGGTCTTCGCGCAATAGACTCTGTCGTCCTGCACGTTGTAGCACAAGGGTCCCGCCCCGGCCCCCACGGTCGCGATAACCTGATTCGATGCGCCGTCAACGACGGTTACGTCGTTGCTGCTCTGGTTTGCGCAATAGACCTTGTTGTCCTGCAGATTGTAGCACAGAGCACGGGGTTGCCACCCGGCCCCCACGGTCGCGACAACGTGATTCGATGCGCCGTCAATCACGGTAAGGTTGTCGCTCTCGTCGTTTGCGCAATAGACCTTGTTGTCTTGCGGATTGTAGCACAGAGCGTGGGGCCAGGAACCGGCCACCACGGTCGTAATGACCTGATTCGATGCCCCATCTATTACGGTTACAGTACCTACGGTCCCAGTACCCCTGTAGTTCGCGCAATAGACCTTGTTGTCTTGCGGATTGTAGCACAGAGCAAAGGGCGACGAATCGGCCAGCACAGTGGTAATGACCTGATTCGATGCCCCGGCAATTACGGTCACGTTGGCGCTGCCACTGTTCGCGCAGTAGACCTTGTTGTCCTGCGGGTTGTAGCACAGAGCCTGGGGCCCCGATCCGCCCCACCCCACGGTTGCGATGACCTGGTTAGATACACCGTCAACTACAGACACGTTGTCGCCGTACGCGTTCGCGCAATAGACCTTGTTGTCCTGTGGGTTGTAGCACAGAGCCCAGGGGTAGGTCCCGGCCGCCACAGTCGCGATGACCTGATTTGATGTCCCGTCAATCACGGTCACGCTGTCGTGGCCATCGTTTGCGCAATAGACCTTGTTGTCCTGCAGATTGTAGCACAGAGCGTAGGGCAGCCACCCGGTCACCACAGAGGTAATGACCTGATTCGATGCTCCGTCAATCACAGTCACGCTGGCGCTGTCCCGGTTCGCGCAATAGACCTTGTCATCCTGCGAGTTGTAGCACAGCGCGCAGGGCTCGGCCCCGACCCCCACGGTTGTGATGACCTGATTCGATGCGCCGTCAATTACGGTTACGTGGTTGCTGTACCAGTTCGCGCAATAGACCTTGTCGTCCTGCGGGTTGTAGCTCAGAGCGTAGGGCGGGGACCCGGTCGCCACAGAGGTAATGACCTGATTCGATGCTCCGTCAATCACAGTCACGCTGTCGCAGCCAACGTTCGCGCAATAGACCTTGTTATCAATCGCGTTGTAGCACAGAGCGTAGGGGTTGGAACCAGCCGCCACAGTGGTGATAACCTGATTCGATGCACCGTCAATTACGGTCACGTTGTTGCTGCCAATGTTCGCGCAATAGACCTTGTTACTCTGCGGGTTGCAGCAGAGAGCCTGGGGCCCGGACCCAGCCGCCACAGTGGTGATGACCTGATTCAATGCGCCGTCAATCACGGTTACGTCGTTGCCGTACTGGTTTGCGCAGTAGACCTTGTTGCTCACGGAATCGCACACCAGGGCGCACGGAAACCTCCCTATGCCGACGTAGAGCGTCGTGTCCAGCCATTGCGCAGAAGCAGCCGACAGGAGACAGCTTACAGCTAACAGCAAACGGGCTTTGTTCATCGTTCCTCCCGTTCAGACATAGTCATTCATGCACTCCTTGCCTCACTGCGAATCGCCGGGGCTGCTGGTCTCGATTCAGCCTTCAACTAATCTTAGCTCTGACCCGTTGCGAGTCAAGCAGGAAGTTCCGGGCACACCCCAGAGCTGGGTGAGGAGCTGGGTGAGGCACCGGGTGATGAGCTCCCCCAGGAGCTGGGTGAAGCACTGGGGGAAGAGCTCCCCGAAGGACTGGGTGAAGCGCTGGGGGATGCACTCACCCATGCACTGGGGGATGCACTGGGGGAAGCACTGGGGGGAGCGCACCCCCCTGAACGGTCGAAATCCGGGGATGTCGCGCAGATTCAACGGGTTGCAGCAAGAAATGGCTTGATTCTGATGCTACTGCGCAGTAGCATTGGCATTGTCGTTTCGCTCGCGGAATCACTCCGTCTGGGGGGCCGGAGTGCCCGGAATCTCAACAACCTGGAAGAGAGATAGCGGACGGCCGTTAGCCGTCAGCCGCAGGCCTTCCAAGTCAGTGCAGTAGAACGACCGGAATTGAGAGGGTAGAGGTGCCGGCGCAGGCGCGGCAGATGTAGATGCCCTGCGGCAGGCGGCGGCCGGACCGGTCGAGCCCGTTCCAGGCGAACCGGCTGGTTCCGGCCGGCTGGAATCGACTCGCAAGCGTCCGGACGAGTCGGCCGGAGGCGTCGTAGATTTCCACGCTCACCCGGGCCGGCTCGGGCTGGCTGAACTGGACCAGCGCGTTGGCACCTGCCGGATTGGGCAGAACCGCCAGCGAGAAGCCGGAAGGTCCGTGAGCAGGCAGAGTCTTTTTCTCGGCGAGCGCGGCAAACGGCGCGTTGGTCGTGAACTTGATTGCCCGGCCCGGGGCAAGATAAGCGGCAGCCCGGTCGTAACGGTTGTTGTAGACCGACGTGATGCCGATGCTGTGTGACGGGTCCTGCATCCCGCACGTGCTGGACAGGTACAGGTTGTCGGTCAGGTATTGGAACATGAACACGCTGCAACCCCAGTGCGCCAGGACCGTCGAGTCGTAGATTATCGCCTCGAACGTCTCGAACTTGTCGCTTTCGGTGCGATAGACCATCGAGTCCCATTCGACAATGAACCGGTGCGCGGCCGAGTCGTGCTGATACCACACGCCATGGCCCAGCATCGGGGCAAAGCCGTCCCAGTTCACGGCCAGCATCGGCACGCCGGCGCCGGCCGGGAGCGAGACGTTGTCGCGCACGCAGTAACTGCTCGCGCCCGGGACAATGAAGCCGTTGTTGCAGATTGAAACCTGGCGGTAAGTCTGGCCATAGTAGTTGAAGGTGAACGGCAGGTCGATGACGACGCTGGAGTCGCGGCGGAAAGTGACGTGCGTGCCGATGTCGCGCAGCTCCTGCCACACGAACTGCGGACGTTCCGGATAGGCTGAATCCACGTCGTCATAGGCATAGTACAGGGATGGCGTGCGCGGGCCGTCGGCAATCGGGTCGTTGCGGCCGACCCGGCCGACCCGGATGACAAACGGTGCACTCGTCTGGTAATCCCGGGCCGAGATATCAAGCACGCACGGAATGTTGGTCTCGGGCATCATCATCGCGGCGCTGACCAGGAAACGGTCGCTCATGTCACTCCCGGAGTTTCCGCCTCGGATGATGCCGAAGAACCCGAACGAGTCAAGCACGGTCAGGCGCGAATCCGGGGAACGGAGTATGACCCGGGTTGATTCAGCCGGACCATGGCCGGCGTTGTTCAGGGTCACGACCAATTCCGCGGTTTCGCCCGGGTCGAGCCGGCCGTTGTTGTTTCCGCTGGAATCCATGACCTGGAGATAGTCGTACTCGAGCACCGGCGCAGCAATTGCCAACTGGAACCCGGCGTTCTGAACGGTTTCCAGGCTGTCTCGGCAGGCCAGCGAGAGAGGCACGACGTGGGCGTCCGGACAGGTCGGGGAGATGTGCACGCGAAAGCCGGACTCCCGGGTCAGGGCTGAGTCGTGGCCCGGAACGGTGCCAAAGGTCTGGGTGGAGTCCAGCACCTGGGCGAAGCTGTCGGTTGTGGCGAGCGTCGCGACGACAGTCCGGGCCGACGAGTCGCCGTAGTTCAACAGCCATAGCGGCAGGCGCACGGTTTCGCCCTGGCCGACGAGCGTGTCGCCGTTCCCGCCCGGCGGCGAGTCGTTCACTTCGTGCTTGAGATAGGCCAGCGTTACACCGCCCGAGCCGAACACGACGCAGCGCCCCTGGTACGGGCGCAGGTTGCGGCCGGTCGCGACGATGCTCATCAGGCCCGGGTGCACGGGAGCGACGGCGAGCTGAGCGTTTCCCGACGCGTCGGTGGTTTCGGTCGCATAGACCGTGGAATCCATTGTCAGGCAGACCAGCGCGCCGGAGACCGGCAGCCCGCCGGACCGGACCGTGACCGGGAAGGTCTGCGCGCCCGGGCTGATTCCACCCGGGTGGCTGACCTGGGCGTCATGCGGGACCGAGGTCCAGACGTTGAGTTCCGGGTCGCCCAGCAGGGTCCATTCCTCGTAGTGGGCGGAATCGCTGTAGAGCGAGTCCATGTTCAGTCGCCCGCGCTCCAGCGCCGGGCCGAGTCGGGAGATGCCCTGAGTGAACAGGGCGGTGAACAACCCGCGATAGACCGCGCTGCGATATTCCGAGGCCGACATCCAGTTCCGGCTCGTGCCGAGATAGGCGACCGCGCCGCCGAGCGCCTCGGGTGAGCCGAACCGCACCGACTGGTCGCCGAACATCGACTGGGCCGGGTAGAGGGTGACGGTCTGGCAGGTCGCGCCGACCAGGATCGGCATGCGGCCGCGGTTGTTCCAGCTGGTGTCCGGCCGGATGTCGAACGGCTGATACCAGTAGACCCCGGCCACGCCGCGAAAGGTGATGAAGCTCCGGCCTTCGTTCAGGGCGGCAATCAACTGGAGGGTCGAGTCGCCGGCAAGGTTATACAGGCTTTCGGTCTTCAGGTACCCGGCGTTCTGCCAGAGTCCGCGCACGAACCGGGAGTCGGTGAGGTAATACTGGTCAGGATTGCCGGGGTTGTCTTCGCCGACGCAGGTCGTACCCTGAATGTGCCAGCACGTATCCGATGAGGCCGGCGACTGCTCATAGGCCAGGGTCTTGGCGACCATGGTCCGGCATTCGTAGGCATTCTCGGCCGGAAACCGGCCAACCGAAATCTCCATACGATAGTCGCCGCTCATGTTGCCGTAGTAGCAATCGTTGTCCCACGTGTAACCCGGCACGCAGGCCGGGCTGCAGGCAATCAGGACGTACTCGGGCCGTGTCGGCCAGGTCTGGTACGCATTGCGGATGTAGGACTGAACCTGCTGGGGCGTGTTGCCGGTCTGGTCGAGCGTGACGATCCGGGCGAGCATTCCCTTGGCGGTCTTCCATTGAGCCAGGGGCTGCAGCGCCGGGACGAAGCTGTCCGGCGCGATGATGAGATAGCGCGCGCCCAGCGAAGGCTGGGCTGGAGAATGCGCAGCCAGGCCCAGGCTGATGAGCAGCCCGAGGCCCAGCGACTTCCCAAGCCGGCAAACGGCGGGCGAATCCACTGACAAATCTTAGGATGGTTTCCGGGCCGTGTCAACAACGGCAGTATGCGCAGGCCAAGGGGTCGGGCAGGGTTGACAGTCGGCAAAACATCGCTAAGCTTATGCGAAAAACAGGAAAGGCAGATGGCAAACCGACTCCCGCCGCAAACCGACCAGCAGCCCAAAGCTCTAGCCGAGCTCAAGAAGCTGCCGGTGCCGGACACCGTGCTGGTGGAACGGGTGAAGACCGGGAGCAGCGAGGCATTTGAGGAACTCGTGCGGCGCTACGAACACAAGATCTACAGCATCACGTACCGGATGCTCGGCAACCCGGAGGACGCGCGGGAGGCTCAGCAGGAGGCATTCCTGCGGGCATATCGATTCCTGCCGAAGTTCGAATTCAAGTCATCATTCTATACCTGGCTGTACCGTATTGCGACCAACGTGAGTCTAACTAAGCTGAGGCGGCGGAAAGAACCGCCCACCGTTTCGCTGGACGAGCCGATCGGCGATGAAGGGTCGGGAGGTCTGGAGATTCCGGACGATAAGCATTCTCCGGAGACCCACTTCAAGCGCCGGCGTCTGAAGGATGCAATCCAGCGGGCGATTGATGAATTGCCGCCGGACTACAAGCCGGTAGTTGTGCTGCGCGACATGGAAGGACTGCCAAACGAGGAGGTGAGCGAGTCGCTGGGGATATCGGTGCCGGCAGTGAAATCCCGGCTCCACCGGGGAAGGATGATGCTCCGCGAGAAGCTGGGCAAATACATGGCCGAATATGAATAGGAAAGAAGACAAAACAATCCGCAGGAAGGCGACCCAGGAGCGGCTGAAACCGCAGTGTGAAGAGTTCGCGGTTCTGCTGGCCGATTACTGGGAAGGCGATGCTTCGGCCGGGCTGAAAGCGGAAATTGAGGCGCATTCGCGGAGTTGCCCGGAGTGCCGGGCGGTGTTTGAGAGCTATCGGCAGACCGTGACGGTCTGCCGGATGGAAAAAGGCGCGCCCGAACACGCGCCCAGCCACAAACAGCTCTGGGACGAGCTGTTCCACCAGATTCAGGCGCTGCACACGTATCTCGACGAGTAGGCGCGCGACCCGCTCGCAGGTCGATCCGAGGAGTCGGCGCATATGCTCGAGTTGACGTCTCCCGGAAGAGCCCAAAGCTCAAATCAATGAACCGAATCCCAAGGTCAGAGTCCGGAAGCGCACTGATGCAGCGGACGGACGAAGCATCTGTCTGGCACTCAGCACAAGGTCGCATTCGGATTTCGAGCTTTGGCCCTGGCTTCTTTGCCTCTTGACTTCGCCTGAGGGCGCGTATAATTGAACGGTTAAGCCCTGAAGAGCCTCTGGCAAAAGGCAGGGGTTGTCCTCAGTCGTGAAATAGGGCGATGAGCAGGGCAAGAAGTGCGAGCTATCTGCTATAATGGAGGCGTGATGAGGAAGTGTCTGGCAGTTGTCGCGATAGCGACGATACTGCTCGGTTTCGCCTTTTCCGGCGAAATCTCTCTGACCCTGCGGTTTGACCGCAGTCTGTTGAACCTGGGCACGCAGGACGGCTATACGACCGTCAAGTACGCCCTGGCCCCGACCATGGACAAGATTGGCGTGCCGGCGCTGCCCGAGTTGCCGCTGCACGTGGTGATACCGCCGACCGCCACGGTGACGTCGGTTGAAGTCACCGACCTGGTTGAGCAGCCGATTGGCGGGACCTACAGTGTCCTGCCCGGGCAAATCGGCCGGGCGTGGCGTCTGAATGACCCGGTGCCGCCGTTTGTCCAGCCGAATGCCGCGGTCTACGGTTCGAGCGAGGTTTTTCCGAAGGATGTGGCGAGTTGCCAGTTGACCGGGTACAAAGGCGGGTTCCGCGTATCCGGCCTGCTGGTCCATCCGGTGCGCTATTCGCCGGCCCAGCAGCAGTTGTCGTTTGTGACCCGCGCGGTGGTCAGAGTCCACTACGAGGAGAATTCGGTGCCGGAGATGCGCCAGTTTCCGCAGCAGATTGCGCTGATGGGTTCGGACCTGTCCGGGATGGTCGCGAACCCGAACGACCTGAAGCGCTTCGCGCCCCAGGTCCGGCACCAGGGCGCGTTCTCGCCGTTCCTGCCCGCGGGCTACTACGAACACGTAATCGTCAGCCCGGCGGTGTACGCGGATTCCTTCAACAGCCTGCGCGACTGGCGCACGCTGGAGGGCATTCCCTCGACGATTGTCACCATGGAGTGGGTCTGCGCGAATTACGCCGGCCGCGACACGGCCGAGAAAATCCGCAACTTCATCAAGGACGCGGACACGGCCTGGGGCACCTGCTTCGTGTTCCTGCCCCGGCGCGACTACCCGGCGGCAGAATACCGTCCGGCCTATGTCAGCTACTCGGGCACCGAAATCCTGCCCTGCGACCTGTATTTCTCGGACCTGGACGGGTCCTGGGACGGCAACAACAATAATACGTTCGGCGAGTGCCCGGGCGATTCCATCACCGGGTATTCGGACATGTACATCGGGTTCGTTCCGATTGACGACGCCGGCCAGGTGCACAACTTCCTGAGCAAACTCTATCGCTACGAGAAGAATCCGGGCACCAACTACGTGGAGAAAGTGACGTTGCCGGTCGGCGTGACGTTCTCCCAGGAGTACGGCGACTCAATCGCGAATGCCGACCCGTCGAACTGGACCGACTTCAAGATGTATTACCCGGCCGGAACGCCGCAGCAGTGGATGGATTCGCTGGCCGTGGGTTACGGGTTCTCCTCAGGCATTCACCACGGCACCCCGGACGAAATCGAGCACGGCTCGGCAATCCTCATCGACGTGAACGCCGCGCTGGCCATGACCAACTCCAAGCTGGGCGTGTTCATCACGGTCGCCTGCGACCCGGGCGGCTGGGATGAGACCGGGACCGAGAACGGCGACTGCCTGGCCGAGAACGCGGTCGTGCGCGCGCCCAACGCGTTTGCCGCGGTGATGATGAATGCGCGGTCGGGCTGGGTGGACGTGGCCGAGCACTACAACTATGAGTTCATGTACCGGATTCTGCCCTACGGGCCGCCGGTCTGCTCCAACTACGCCTATGTCGGCCAGGGCCTGGCCCGGGCCAAGGACTACTGGATTCCGAACTGGAACCTGGGCGGCGACTCCAGCCGCTACCGCTGGGAAGCCTACGAACGCAACCTGTTCGGCGAACCGGCGATGCCGCTCTGGACCAAAGAGCCGGCGAACCTGAACGTGAGCCATCCCGCGGTCGTGACCATCGGCAGCCACATCCCGTTCACCGTGATGGTTACCGCGTCCGATGCGCCGGTGGAATCCGCGCTGGTCCTGTGCTGGAAGGGGAGCGAGGTCTATACCAAGGCGCGCACCGACGCCAGCGGGCAGGTCACGCTCTACGTCTCGCCGGTCACGCCCGGACCGATGACCGTGGCGGTGAACGCCCACAACTACTTCCTGCACGTGGACACGTGCCAGGTCATCTCGACCGACCGCTATGTCGCCTACCTGCGCTCGACGATTGACGACGCGGCGCCGGGCGGGAACGGCGATTCAATTCTGAACCCGGGCGAGACGGTGAAGATCCCGACCTGGGTCAAGAACTGGGGCCAGCAGACCGCGAGCACGGTCACGGCCAAATTGCGCACGCATGACGCGAATGCCCAGATTACGGACTCGGCCAAGACCTTCGGCGACATCAATGCCGGAGACTCGGCTCAAACCGGGAGCAACGGGTTCGGCCTGCACGTCAACGGCGGCTTGAGCAACGGCTACGCGGTGGCGTGCTCGCTCATCTGCAAGGACGCCCTGGATTCGAGCTGGGTTTCCAACGTCACGTTCATTGTCGGCACGCCGGTGCTGGTCGCGCAGACCATCGTGATCAAGGATTCGGTGCGCGGCAACGGCAACGGCAAGATCGACCCGGGTGAGACTTCGGACCTCGAAATCGTGGTCCGGAACACGGGCGGCGGCCATGGCTACAACAGCCACGCCGTGCTTCGCTCCGGCGATTCGCGGTTCCAGATTCTGGACTCGCTGGCGGGCTACGGGCTGGTTCGCAGGGGCGACTCGGCCAACAACCTGAGCGACCTGTTCACGGTTCAGGCCGACGCCGGGATTCCGATGGAAACGCCGGTCACTTGCACCCTGTACACTTACGCCGACGGCGGGTACGTCAGCGCGGCGCAGACCTTCACGATTGTGGTCGGCCAGATTCGCTCGGTTGACCCGATTCCGGACGGACCGCGGACCCCGGCCCTGTACTATGCCTACGATGATGTGGATGCCGGGTACCAGGCCAGCCCGACCTACAACTGGATTGAGCTGCGCGGCCGGGGCACAGCGCTCAGCCTGTCGGATGACCAGACCACGCCGATTACGATTCCCACGGCATTCGGCCCGTTCCGATACTACGGCACGAGCTACACCCAGCTCTCGGTTTGCAGTAACGGTTTCGTGATTCCCGGCTCTTCGAGCGTGACGGCCTGGACGAACGAAGGGCTGCCCTCAACCACGCTTGGCGGGCCGGCCATCTGCTTGAACTGGGACGACCTGTATCCGCCGGTGGGCGGCGGCGTAGTGTGGATGCACGACACGCTCAACCACGCCCTGGTCGTTGAGTATGACTCGGTGGCCTATTACAGTCCGCAGACCACGATGGACAAGTTCGAACTCATCATCTACGACACCACGGTCCATTCCGGGGATAACAACAACGTAGTCGTCGTGCAGTATTACTCGGCCAACAACTACACGAACAACACGGTCGGCATCCAGGACCCGACGCAGACGATTGTCATTCAGTGCCTGTACAGCGGCAGCTACCATCGGGGCTGCGCACCGCTGGCCGCGGGCCGGGCAATCAAGTACTGCACCAACCTGCCGGCGAGTGGCATCGTAGAGCAGGATAACCTGAGCGGCGCGCTGGCCAATACCCAGTTCATCGCTTATCCCAACCCGTTCCGGGGCATGGGCAACATCGCCTGGAGCGTCAAGGCCGCCGGTAACGTAGTCCTGAAGGTC
>Ga0209777_10006572_pt1 | contig 13078 bp, 12 predicted proteins | sample FrelakmetHBP12HB_FD_187147 | JGI IMG/M metagenome (GOLD analysis project Ga0209777, IMG submission 187147) | Freshwater lake sediment microbial communities from the University of Notre Dame, USA, for methane emissions studies -HBP12 HB (SPAdes)... | ecosystem: Environmental > Aquatic >...
GGCTTTAACCGCTGGTCACCAGACTGTTCCCGTTGCTCCGAAGACCCCTCTGGCTGCCAAAGACATTGTCGTTGCGGGTGTGGTCTTCCAGGATGACCAGTTCATGAAATCCATGGTGCAAGGCTTCCAGGATGCTGGCAAGACACTGGGTGTCAAGCAGGTCATCATTGGCAACTCCAGCAATGACCAGGTCAGAGAGACCGAACTGATCAACACCTACATTTCCCAGGGCGTCAACGGTATCGCCATTGCCCCGCTCAGCCCGACCGTTTCGATTGAAGCCCTCAAGCAGGCCAATGATAAGGGTGTTGTGGTTGGTCTGACAAACTCCGGTGGTTTCACGGATGTCTCCTTCGTCGCCGGTGGCTACATGAGTGACAACACTGCCAACGGCGCCCAGGTCGGCGATGCGGCTGTCAAGTACGTCAAGGACAGTAAACTGACCGGTACCATCCAGGTTGGCATCGTCGATTACGACGATCAGAAGCCCGAAGAATCCTCGCTCCGCTATGGCGGCTTCGAGAGCGCCTTTAAGAAAGCCAATGTCACCTACAAAGTGGTTGCTCACCAGAGTGCTCATCTCCAGGATGATGCTCTGACCAAAACTGCTGACATGATCACTGCCAATCCCACTATCCAGGTGATCTTCGCCTGCAACGAAGGCGGCACCATTGGTGCAGCCATGGCTGTCAAACAGGCTGGCAAAACCGGCAAAATTGCTGTGTTTGGCTATGATGGTTCCGACCAGATCACCAGCATGATCATCGCTGGCGACCTGCAGGCTGCTATCGCCCAGGACCCCTATGGTCAGGGTGTGGCTGCCATGACCGACGTCATTAACTTCCTGATGGGCAAACCCGGCGCTTCCGTCGGCAAACTGACCATCGCTCCGGGGATCCTGCTCTCCGCTACTGACAAGGCTGCCGTCAATACCTGGCGTGTGTCCAATGGATTGAAAGCATTGACCATTAAATAGTAACTATAGGAAAAATGCTTGTATTGAAACAGGGAGACTTCTAAAAGAGTCTCCCTGTTTAAAAAAAAATATAATGGATGAAATAAAAATTGTGAAATTATTGCTCGTTTATTATTCAGATATCCCTTTCCAAAACTAATAAGAATTTTTAGAGGTTGATAAGATGGAAAATTTAACCTTAAGGGCAGAGCGTATTACAAAAGATTACCCTGGCACCCGCGCCCTGGATGATATTTCCATTTCTTTTACCAGCGGCAAGGTTAATGCTCTCGTTGGGAAAAACGGTTCCGGAAAATCAACCCTGATCAAGATTTTCGCCGGGGCGACAAAACCCACCTCTGGTGATATTTTCCTCAATGACAAGAACCTTCACTTCAATGACACAGCCGAGGCTTATAAACAAGGAATCGTATCGGTCTATCAGGAAATGAGCCTGATCCCGGGTCTTTCAGTGGCAGAAAATATCTTTTTAGGCCGGTTGCCCATGAAAAATGGCGTGATTGATTGGCAAAAGACTTACCAAATGGCTAGCGACCTGCTGCAAAAGATGAAAGTCAATATTAATCCGCAGGAAACCTTATACCGGTTGAGCATGTGGCAAATGCAGGTAGTTGAGATCACCAAAGCTCTCAGCTTCAACCCCAAAGTAATCATGTTGGATGAGCCAACTTCAGCCCTTGCCCAGAACGAAGTTCAAAATCTATTCAATGCGATCCGAGCACTTCGAGAACAAGGTGTTGTTGTCATTTATGTAACGCATAAACTACAGGAATTACCTCAGATTGCAGATACTGTGTCTGTGCTCCGGGACGGGAAATTGGTTGGGTCAGTGCAAATGAACAAGGTGAAGCACAAAGATATTATCCAAATGATGTTCGGAGAAGTAAAAATTCAATCCCGTCCGAAAAATATCAAGGTAAGGGACGAACTTGTCATGGAGGTGAAAGGATTCAGCCGGGAGGGTTGGTATCAGGACGTGAATTTTAATCTCAAACGAGGCGAAATCCTGGGCATTGCCGGTATGCTTGGTTCAGGCCGGACAGAATTGTTACGCGGAATTTTTGGTGCGGATCCAGTGGATCAAGGGGAGTTATTGATTGAAGGAAAAAACTACAAATCAGCGAATCCCATCAAAATGGTAAAAGCCGGTTTAGGCTTGACACCTGAAAACCGGAAAACCCAGGGTTTGATTTTGATCCATTCCATTCGAGATAATCTCTGTTATGCAAGCATGATTATCACTGCTGATGGATGGATCGAAAATAAAAAAAAGCGAAATTCATTTGCGGAACGACAAGTAAAAGAATTGGACATTATAACAAGCGATATGGATGCACTTTGCAACTCATTATCGGGTGGCAATCAACAAAAAGTGGTGCTGGGAAACTGGCTGAATACAAGCCCCAAAATCATGTTATATGATGAGCCATCGCGGGGTATTGATGTGAGTGCCAAACAACAGATTTTTGAAATCATGTGGGCGCAGGCACGGAAGGGCGTCGCTGCTGTTTTTGTTTCCACCGAGCTGGAAGAATTATTGGAAGTCTGCCACCGGATCCTGATTATGCGGCATGGAAGAATTGTTGATGAAGTGAACCCGGATAAAACCAACATAAATGAGCTTTATGAAATTTGCATGAGAGGAGATTAATGTAATCATGGGAATGCAAACTGCCAACAAACTAGTGTTTAATCGGAAGAAGTTGGGAATATTTTTACTTGATCATGCCATCGAAGTTATTTTAATTGTGCTGATGCTAGCCCTGGCATTAAATGTCACCGGCTTTATGACCTGGGCGAACTGGATGAATATTTTACGCGCCAATTCGCTCAAAGGCGTCATCGCATTTGGTATGACCATGGTGATCATTGCCGGTTTGATCGACCTTTCGGTTGGGTCTACGGTCGCATTATCCGGTGTGATTGTGGCGCGCGTTTGCCGTGATTTATCTGCGGGCGGAATGGATTTAACTCTTGCCTGTACCCTTGGAATTTCGATTTCCATCTTACTTGCTGTTGCCGTCGGCTGGCTGCACGGGTTTTTCTCTCACAAAGCAGGTATGCCACCATTTATCGTTACTTTGGTTTCATATAATGCGTTATATGGCCTGGCGGGTATGGTAAGTGGAGGTTTCCCCATTGCAAATCAATACCCCGATTGGTTTAACGTCCTCGGCGGCGGCAGAATTCCTATCCCCGCTTGGTTTACCAACCTGCTTGGTGTTGGACCAATCGATGGGATCCCGTACCCTGCTCTTGTCTTGGTTATTACTTTCTTGATTGTTTTCTTTATCATGGGATACACCACAATCGGCCGTGCGATTTACGCGACCGGGGGAAACCCGGAGTCTGCCCGTTTGAGCGGCATTAATGTTTACAGGACTAAGGTGATCTGTTTTATTGTTGTTCAAATTATGGCCGTTCTCGCCGGTTTTATGGTCTCGGGTCAGGTCTTGGCAGGTTCTTTCAGCTTTGGCCGGGATTGGGGACTGGATGTGATTAGCGCAGTGATTATTGGCGGTACAAGTTTCACTGGTGGTATCGGAAGGGTCTGGGGCACAATATTGGGTGTTATCTTCATGGGTGTGATTTCGAATGGGATGACTCTTTTGAACTTCGATATTTACACCCAATATGTGGTGCGCGGTTTGGTCATGTTCCTGGCTGTCCTGATCAGTTCGTACCGCAGCAAGGTTAGAGTATAAACAGACGAACACTCGTTCAAATGATAAGTGGAAAGGATGTGTGGAGGACACTGAATCTCCCAGAGGCTAAACAACTATTTCAGTAGAAGATTGGAGAGTTCCGACCTAGAAAGGAAAAACACCAGTCAATTCCACTGATATAACCATTTCGTTTTCGCTAGGATTAACGAGTAGAAACACATTTGATTGGAGAGTCTGTTTTATGTAATAGCTTAAACTCTTTTTTTCTCGCTCACGTGACACCTCATGAACGGGTTATAAACAAGAAAAAGCAATGCATAAAAGTATTTGAGTATGGAAGAGGTGATAAATGGGATTATTTGGAGGCATCGAATCCGGTGGCACCAAATTCATATGCACGATTGGGATTGACTCGGACAATTTATTGACCGAGAAGCGTATCCCAACTACTAATCCGGAGGAAACCATCCGGAAGGTCATTGAATTTTTTAATCCTTATGCGATAAGCGGTGAGCTCATTGCTGTCGGTATTGCGTCTTTTGGCCCGATAGATTTAAACCCGGACTCGCAGACCTATGGTTATATCACCACTACCCCAAAAGAAGGTTGGAAAAATGTAGACTTATGCGGTCAAATTCAGCGAGGCTTAAAAGTACCCGTAGCTTTTGATACCGACGTAAATGCAGCAGCCATTGGAGAGCAGTACTGGGAAAAAGATAAGAGGTTGCTGGATCCATTTCTTTACATGACCGTTGGGACCGGGATTGGGGTGGGCGTTATTGTTAACGGATCGCCCCTGCACGGGCTGATTCATGCCGAAGCAGGTCATATGGTTATCCCCCACAATTGGCAAAGGGATCCTTTCCCGGGTAGTTGTCCATACCATGGAGACTGCCTGGAAGGGTTGGCATCCGGACCTTCCATGAGTAAACGCTGGGGGCAAAAACCCGAAACTTTGCCGGATGCACATACTGCCTGGGATCTGGAAGCCGAATATCTTGCTTTTGCGTTGGTTAATTTAATCTATGCCTATTCTCCCCTACAAATTGTGCTGGGGGGCGGAGTATCACAACACGCAGGCTTGATTCAGGCTGCCCGTTCTAAAGTTCAGCAATTCAATAAAGGTTATATCCACTCGTCCATGATTCAGGAAAAAATCGATGATTATATCCATCTGCCTGCATTAGGAAATCGATCTGGTGCATTAGGTGCGATTGCCATGGCAATTAAGTTGGCGAAAAAACATATTGAAATACCTAAAGCTGTTTAATTCTCATAGCCAGATGATTTGGTAGAAGAATTCCAGAATAACATCTAAAGGCGGATAATCTGCATACCACATTTGCTTCTATTCAAAGGTCAAATTAATTGTATGCGGTAGCAAGGTCATGCGATGCAATATATATCACAAAAAATATCAGGTATAAATTGAGTCGCCCTTCCTGATTTTCGTGTGCAATTCGTGTGCAACCTGGGTAGAAACAGTGGACTATATGGACTCTGTGGATACCTATTTAAGCCATGCACGATCTTGCGCTTGACTGTGGATAAAGATGTCATTGGAGTAGAATTCCCCGTTTTTACTACCTTAATTATGTCCAAGCCATTGCTTGGTAATTTCCAATTCGCCGTGATACTAAGCTGCACGAGTAAAGCTTCTCAGGTATCAACTTTGATAATCGAAATCTGCCGGCAGGCCAGGACTTGTCCGGAAGGCCAAAACTACCGATTTCCCTTGACATAAAAGGTTCGTATACGTATAATTAGTATACGAATTATTTAATTTAAAAGAATCGAAGTGGATTTCTATGGAAACCGCTGAATTACAAACAGCAGCCGGTGAGTTACGTTCATTGATCGGAAGGATTCTCAAGGTGGCCAGGCATGAAACTGAACAAAGGCTGATTGCCAGTAAAGTTGGCATCAGCGCTCTGCAATACGGTATTCTGCACATCTTGAAGGATAAGAACTGCACGTTGAGTGAATTGAGCGGCATGATGGGTCGCGAACCCGCCACCCTCGTACCTGCCGTGGATGCCTTGGAAAACAAAGGCATGCTCCAACGCGGTCAGGATCCAAACGACCGGCGCCGCAACCCTCTCACGATCACCGGGCAGGGCATGGCAGTTTTGGAGCGGGTGTCGCAGGCTGGGGAGAACAACTTGCTTCTTAACGCGTTGAAAGGGATGGGCGATCAGCAAGCCAAACAATTGATTTTCCTGCTGCGCGAAGTCACTCTACAAGTAGTGCAAGACAAGAATCAAATTAACCTGGAAGGTTATTTGGAGACCCGGAAAACCAGGGCTGGAAAAGTTTAATATCCAACCCAATCTTAGGAGATAAAAAATGCCGTTAATGAAAGCAATACAGGTGGATACACCCGGCGCTGAATTTAAGCTGGTACAGAAAGAAATTCCGGAACCCGGGGAGACCGAAGTCCGCATTAAGGTGGAAGCTTGTGGGATCTGTCATGGGGATGCGGTTATAAAAGAAGGACATTATCCCGGCATCAGCTATCCCAGGGTTCCCGGTCATGAGGTAGTTGGAAGGATTGATAAACTGGGCTCCAAAGTTTCTGGCTGGGAGACTGGCCAGCGCGTGGGGGTCGGTTGGTACGGCGGTCCCTGCCTCAAATGCGACACTTGTAAAAGGGGCGATCTTTCGAACTGTGAAAGTTTTTTAACAACCGGGATCTCATTCGACGGCGGCTATGCGGAGTATATAACCGCCCCCATGCAAGGGTTGGCAGCCATCCCGGATGAGCTGATCTCTATTGAAGCCGCCCCCCTGCTATGTGCCGGCCGAACCACCTTTACTGCCTTGCGCAACAGCGGAGCACAGGGAGGTGACCTGGTGGCGATCCAGGGCTTGGGCGGTCTCGGGCACCTGGCGGTCCAATTCGCCAGGAAATTTGGTTACCACACGGTGGCAATATCACGCGGCAGGGAAAAAGAAGCCCTGGCTTACCAGTTGGGCGCAAACATCTATATAGATGCCGAGTCTACGGATGCGGCCGCTGAGCTCAAAAAACTCGGCGGGGCACGCATCATTCTGGCAACTGCTCCCAACAGCAAAGCAATTTCCGGGCTAATCAATGGGCTTTGCCAGGATGGTCAGTTGATTATCGTGGCCTGGCTAAGCGAGCCGATGCAAATTTCACCCTGGCACCTGATGGGTGGAAGACGCTCAGTGAAAGGCTGGACCGCCCGGCCTACCAGGAATTCCTCTGAGGACACGCTCAAATTCAGCGTGAACTCCGGCATTGTGCCGATGGTCGAAGTTTTTCCACTGGAACAGGCCGCCCTGGCTTTTGAAAAAAATGATGTCATCGAAAGTGCATTTCAGATCGGTTTTAAAGATGGACGGGAACGCTTGAATTTTCCCGAATCAGGAATCCAAAAATCTATAACTTAGTAAGGAGTCAACCATGCAGGACATTTTAAAGATCATCCAGGAAAGACGCTCGGTCCGGATGCCCTTTGATTCGGAACGCCCGATTGCAAGACAAGACCTTCGGCAAATTCTGGAAGCGGGTCGCTGGGCGCCTACCGCTCATAATATGCAGAACTTTGAGATTATCATCGTCGACGATAAAAAAATTCTGGAAGAGATCGGAAACATCAAAAGCACGGTCTCCGATACCTTCATCCAGGAAAACTACCAGCAGCTATCCTTTTCAGAAGAAGAGCTGTTGCATAAAAAAGTTGGGCTACTCGGAACCATGTTCCCGCCTTCCTGGAGGACACCAGGCATCAAACCTGTTATTGAAGAAGGTAGATCGCGGTCTTTTCCGGTCTGTCCTACCCTGCTGATTGTGCTTTACGACCCCAGTAAAAGGGCACCTGCTTCGGAGGGTGATTTCCTGGGCATCATCAGCCTGGGCTGTATGATGGAGAACCTGTGGTTGATGGCTAATTCGTTAGACATCAATTTCCACATCGTCAGCGCCTTGGGCAGCGGCTCGGTCGAAAAAGAGGTCAAGCGCATTCTGGCTGTCCCCGAGCATCTGAAAATTGCTTTCACCGTTCGCTTAGGTTATGCGGCTGCGGTGCCATTGTACAATTTGAGGGTGCGCCGGGATATAGAAGATTTCAGCCACCATAACCACTTCGGAAACAAGGGGATTGATTGAGCAAAGGCATTATTTGTAAATGAGGAAATGATGACTTCAAAAATAATCGTGATTACCGGCGCCAGCTCTGGTATTGGCGCTTCAATGGCAAAACTACTGGCCGAGCGTGGCGATAAAGTTGTCCTGGCAGCCCGGCGTCTCGCCGCGCTCAAACAGGTGGCCGAGCAGTGTGGGGCGGGTGCCCTGCCCATTGTGACGGATGTGACCTGCCGCGCCGATGTGGAACATTTGCGCGACGAAGCTCTGCGTGCCTTCGGCCAGGTGGACGTGTGGATCAATAACGCCGGGCGTGGCATTAACCGCCACGTGCTCGAACTGACCGATGAAGATTTCGACCAGATGATGGCCATTAACACCAAATCCGCCCTGTACGGTATGCAGGCCATCGTGCCCTATTTCAAGGACCGCGGAGAAGGTCATTTGATCAACGTTTCATCAGCACTCGGGCGCGTCCCGTTTGCCAGCTACCGCTCAGTCTATAGCGCCTCCAAGGCAGCTCTCAACAGCTTGACTGCCAACCTGCGCATGGATCTGCGCGCCACCTACCCCAATATCCATGTCTCCATGGTCATGCCGCCGATGGTGAGCTCAGACTTTGCCAAGAACGCCCTATACAGCACACCGCTTCCACCCGGCGGCTTCCACTCTGGTGCCACTTCCCAAACGCCCGAACAGGTCGCCGCTGCCATAGTTGAGCTGATCGAACACCCCCGTGCTGAGATCTATACCAATCCTGGCCAGTCAGAAATGGTGGTGCGTTATTACACCGATGTCGCCGCCTTTGAAGAAAACATGAGCAGATAGGTCATAACATTAGTTGCCACAGTACCAACAGCACAGACGAGCTCAATAACTGCATTATTGTATGAACGCGTTTATATCATCCGTCAATTACCTTTCTCTATTATGTTTATGACCATTCTCTAGTTATTTCCAGTTGGCGGTTACAATGAACAACACGGACAGGTGTGCAAAAACTTAGGTTTAAGTGGAATTTCTTTTTTCGTGTGAAATTCGTGTGCAACCCCCCAATAGTAGACAGGCTGTATAGCAACTATGTTCACAGTAAACATAAATAACAATTGACTATTTTTCAGACAATTTTAAGTCCGATTCCCTGATATGTTAGAGAAATACTGTGCTTGTTCGGTATTTTTATTTCCAAATATTTATAGATATTTTATAGGTTTAATAAGGGACATATATATCTCCTTTCGAATAGGATGATATTGCAGAAAAATAATTTAAAGAAAGGAGTATTACCATGAATTTCAATTTTACTAAGAATATCGGTATGTTGTTGCTGGCGATTTGGCTCATTCTTATGGGCCTGGCAGCATTTATCCCGGCGATTGGTGGGTTGGGTATGGTCCTATCAATCCTGGCTATCGCAGCCGGCGTTTTTATCTTAATCGGTCGATAGCATGTTAAAAATCCTCCCAGTCACAGGACTGGGAGGTTGGTCAAAGATAATAAAAAGGAGTAAATCTCATGTTAGAGCTAATTATTGTAGTGTTATTGGTACTCTGGCTGCTTGGCGCCTTCGGTTCCAGAGTTAACCTCAATATCCCCCATGGTGGCAACCTGGTTCATGTGTTGCTTGTCATTGCCATCATCCTTATCGTATTAAAGCTTCTAAGGGTTATTTAAAACCATCGAGCTTCAATTATTACTCAATCAGAAAAATATTCAACACCCCGTTTTTGTTGGATTTTAAATTAGGAATTGTGACCTTAGAAAGAGGATTATTACGATGAAATGTAATAAGGTGATGACGAAAAATCCGGTTTGCTGCCTGCCAAATGATAGTGTGGTAAAGGTAGCCCAATTGATGAAGCGTGAAGATATCGGTTCCATCCCCATTATCGAAACTGAACAGACCAAAAAGTTGGTCGGCATACTGACTGATCGTGATCTGGCTTTGAAGATTGTAGCTGAAGGACGCGATCCCCAATCCACGAAAGTGGAGGAAGTGATGACGCGCAAAGTAGTGACCTGCCGAACGGATGATGATCTGCAAAAGGTGCTGGACCTGATGGCGGAACACCAATTGCGCCGAATTCCAGTCCTGGACAGCGGTAATGGAATTGTCGGGATCATCGCCCAGGCGGATATGGCAATACGTTTTGATCATCCGAAAAAGACCGCTGCAATGGTTAAGGAAATTTCAGAACCCAAAAAGAAATAAAGGAGAAAAAATGAGCAATCCCATTCAAGACTGGTTGGATAAACTTACTAAGCCCGCCCAAACTGCCTCTGGGCAATCAGGTGTCGGGACAACTGGTAAAGCAACCGCCACCGGGCAAGCCGGAGTTGGCGCAGGTACATCATCAATATTTCAAACTGACCTTCAAAGACAAAGGGATGCGATCGCCAAAAAAACAAATCAACAGATCGTTAATGCGGCTTATAAAGTAGCTGAAGACCTGAAGCTCAAAGGCGGCCCGTGGCCTCTGCTGCGCGCTGCCGGCTGGGGTCATCTGACCGATAAACGCGGTAACCTCTATAAGGGTCCTGCCATTGATGAAATTGAAAAACTCACCCCCGAACAAAAAACCGCCCTAAAGATGGCTTTGGGGTTATAGATTCTTCAATGATCGGATATTGAGATAGTTATAGGAGCACAAATGAAAAAGAAAACTTTGGTGTTGGTTTGCGCCGCGCTGGTTGTCATCCTGGCGGTGACCGCCTGTGGTGGCGGGACAACTTCATCGGGCACAACGGTCAGCGGCATCACTATAAAGAGTGTAACCTTGGCTGAAAACCTGAATGCAGATTATCAGGCGGTCAATCCGAAAACACAATTCAAACCGACCGACACGATTTATGTTTCAGTGGATGTGGCTGATCGTCCGACCACTGGTACTTTGAATGGGAAATTCTATTACGGGGATCAGTTGATCAGCGAAGCCACCCTTGATTTTTCCACCGTCAATCAGGGCGTGATTATTTCCATTGGCGAGGATACTTTCGCTGGCTTTAATCTTCCGCCTGGCCAACCCTGGCCGGTGGACACTGGCTACCGCTTTGAACTTACCATCAATGGCACTAAGGTCGGCGATTACGCTTATTCAGTGATTCAATAATCATTTAGCAGAAAACAAAAATTAAAACATTGCCCCTTAAAAAAGGGCAGTGTTTTTTTATATGGTGGTAATGACTTATTGTCTGCCAGATCCGTTCGTAATGTATGGGTGACATTTCATTCCTTTTTAACTGTCTGTAGGTAGAGTTCAAATACCTGAGATGACACTGGCTTAATTTGTCACCGTAGTGTGTTATATAATATTTATGTAATGAATTAAGCTGCCAATAAATTGCACCAGGTGAAGATACCCTGCGAAGCATCCTCTATTGGCACATGAATACCAATCTCTTCAGCACAGGGATGATTTGCTACTAACCACTAAGATTTTTGTATAAAAAACTTTACCAGGAAGGCAGGTTAAATTAAACCCTAAGTAGGATAAGTCCGGGTTTCAAGAAGAGTCAGCATGGGAAAAAAAGAAACTCTCTTAGATAACCTTTTCCAGGAGTTCCTATCTTCGTTTGATAAAGCTACTCCGGAAGAAAAGAGGCGCCTGGCTGCCCAGTTTTATTTCCGGGCTGAACAGCAGGCCGATTCACTGGACATCCTAAACTCCATTAACAACACCAGCAGGGGTGTTACAGAAGACCGCGAACAACCCGCGCTAACTACGCCGGGGGTGATTCAGTCGCAGGACCATCAGGATGCCATCCTGCAGAATTTATATGACCTGGTTCAAAGTGAAATCCATCTCAGGCAGATAGCGGAGAACATCGAGCAAGTCTTTTGGTTGAGCGATATTCATTCTGGCCGCATTCTCTACGTAAGCCCGGCCTTTGAGACGGTTTGGGGTCGTTCCTGTGAAAGCCTTTATGCCAACCCAAGGATTCTGATCGAAAGCGCTCACCCGGAAGATCGGGTGCAGGTAATGGTTGCCATCTCACACGACGACCAAAAACCATTGAACCAGGCCTACCGGATTCTGCGTCCGGATGGCAGCTTACGCTGGATTTTTGCGCGTATTTTCTCGATCCGTAATGAGACCGGAGAGCCTTACTGTCTGTTTTGTATTGCTCAAGATATCACTGACCACAAGCAGGTTGAGCTGGTGCTGCGCAAAACCCTGGACCGCACTCGTGAACAGTTTGACCTCAGCCATAAAATGAGCCTGGTTCGTAAACCTGAAGCAGTGCTTAAAACATTGATGTCTGCTGGTGAGCTGCGCTCCGCCCAGCGGGCGGCTCTGCTTTTTTTCGATAATCCCATGCTTGGACCTGTCCGCGAAGTGGAGGTGACGGCTGCCTGGCATTATAGCCAGAATCTTTCCACCTGGTCGAATGAATCCAACCTGTATGAAGATTCCGCCTTTTTGGAGCTGTTCCAGCCAAACCGGACAGTGGTGATAACTGGGATACAATCCAACCCTCGTTTGAAACCCTCGGTGCGTGAATTCCTTCTGGAAGGACAAATCAAAACCCTGGTGATCTTCCCGCTGGTCGCATCCGGGAATTGGATCGGTTGTCTGTTGGTTTATTTCAAGCAAGAACATCATTTCGATCATATCGATCTGCGTCAACTTAAAGTGCTTGTCGACCAGGCCACAATCACGCTCTTCAACCTCCACCTACTCGAGGTAGAGGAAGAATCCCGCCATGAGGCAGAGCGCGCCAACGAGATAAAGACCGAGTTCCTTGCGATGATCTCGCATGAGCTGCGCACCCCATTGACGTCCATTATCGGGTTTACTAATACAATGTTGGCCGAAGATGTCGTCTGGAAACCGAACGAACAGCGCGATTTTATCCAGATTATTGAGCATGAAGCCAACCGGCTCCAGGAACTTATCGATCACCTGCTGGATCTCTCTCGCCTGGAAGCGGGAATGTTGCCAATCTCGCAGGAACCCCATTCTCTCCATGAAATTATTGATGATGCTTTGCCGCAATTTTATAGCTTGACCAGTGGGCAAAAATTGACCATGCATCTGCCTGCCAACCTGCCGCCGGTTTATGTAGATGCAAAGCGGATTGCCCAGGTATTGGTAAACCTGGTGCGGAACGCCTCCGCATTTGCCCCCAAAGGGACTGAAATCAGTATCTCGGCCAATATGCGGGAAGGTTGTGTACAAATTGATGTCATTGATCAGGGGCCAGGTATTCCGCTGGCTGAACATAAAAAAGTATTTAGAGCTTTTCAGCGGGGTGAAAACGGGGAAAACGGCTCAGTGCAAGGCGCCGGATTAGGATTGGCTATTTGCAAAGGGCTGGTTGAAGCCC
>Ga0209777_10006573_pt1 | contig 13077 bp, 10 predicted proteins | sample FrelakmetHBP12HB_FD_187147 | JGI IMG/M metagenome (GOLD analysis project Ga0209777, IMG submission 187147) | Freshwater lake sediment microbial communities from the University of Notre Dame, USA, for methane emissions studies -HBP12 HB (SPAdes)... | ecosystem: Environmental > Aquatic >...
CGAGGCAGAGCAGAAGCCGTATCATCCATCGTAGTTGTCGCGGTTCAAGAAACGCGTCGGCGCCAGAAGGCTTCAAAGAATAATGAACAAACTGCTAAAAGAACTGCTGAAGAGAGGCATAATCAACGGTGAAACCGTAGTGCTGGACGCCACCTTCGTCAAGGCTTACAGCAGACGAGACCCACACGAGAACAGTCGGGGAAAGTCTGACCCTGAAGCTAGGGTGGGCAGGAAGGGCAAAACCTACGAGCTCGGCTACAAACTGCACATTGCCGCAGACGCAAAGTCCGAGCTGCCCCTCGCAGTAATCGTTGCATCGGCCAACGAGAACGAGAAGAAACACGCACCAGCACTCTTTCGCAAGACGTTGAAGGCAATAGAGCAGCGTACAAAAACGGTCGTTGCTGATTCGCAGTACTCCAGCAGAAAACTCAGAGAACAGCTTTCAACTCACAGCGTAAAGGTCGTCATTCCTTACCCGGCAAACCAGAGCAAAGAGAAGAAGACGCTGTTGCGTGTAGATCGGTATTTTAGGACTCATGGTTCTGCATGCGAACGCCAGATTTACAATCAGAGGAGCACCATTGAGAGGGTGAATTCCCGTTTGAAAGAACAGCTCTGCCTCGAAAGACACAGAACCAGAGGTCTCGAACGCATTACCATACATGCCCTGCTCTGCATAATCGCCATGCTCCTGAATGCATTAGCAGCGTTAAGGCTGAACAGACCCGAAAAAACCAGATCCATCGCTATGCTAGCAAGATAAAGAGAAATTAACACAAACTAATCGAATTAGCAACAAGCTGACGCGCTATGAAGGAACTCGCGAAGGATAGCGACTTGAAAGAGAACATGAAGACAGTTGCGGGGTTTGTCCGAGAGCATTGAAAACGGTGAACAAGTTGCCCAATGAAAGAAAAGTGCGTGCGCCGGTCCGTTGCTAAATTGGTCTAAAATGGTTTTTATCCTTCTTTCGTCATTATAAGTCTATTATGGGCTCTTTTGATAGGCTAATTTTAGCCGTGTTGAAAAATGGTGAATCGTTGGAGTTCAAACAACTCCTTCAGGAAGTTGGGTTTTCACACAACACTTTGCGTCTGCATATCGTCAAGTTGAAACGCCAAGGAATGATCGTTCAAGCTCAGAAAACTAAAAATGGTCCTGGAAGACCCATCTTGACGTACTTGCTGCCTCCAGAGATAAAACGACAAGTCGCCTTGACACTCACTAACCCGTATAGAATAGTTGGTTTTCATGTAGGATAAAGTGTCAATTTGTCAGCAGATTTAGCTCTCATCAATGCAAACGTTAGAACCATGAACCCACGCCAGCCTGTTGCTCAAGCAGTAGCAATAAGAAAAAACAAAATCGCCAAAGTGGGCACAAACCAAGAGATAAACCAGTTAATCGGCAAAGACACAAAAATACTGAGCCTAGATGGTAAAACAGTGGTTCCGGGCTTAATTGACACTCACATTCACGTGGCGGACTTCGGCAGATGCCTTCTGTGGCTCGACTTAACCGCCGCAGAATCTATAAAGGAACTGCAAAGTCTGCTAAGGGAAAAAGCTAAGCAAACACCTGCGGAAAAATGGATAATTGGTCGGGGATGGAACCAAACCTGCTTCAAAGAAAAAAGGCTACCTGCCTTCTTGGACTTGGACGAGGCTGCTCCAGACAACCCCGTTATTCTGTACCATGGGTCAGCGATGATTTGTGCTGTGAACAGCAAGGCCTTAGCTTTAGCTGGTGTGACACGGGAAACAGCTGTGCCTATTGGTGGGGCAATTGACAAAAACCCGCAGACAGGTGAGATTAAGGGGGTTTTACGGGACAGCGCCACTAACTTAATTTGGCAAGTTGTTCCTGAACCAACTGAAAACGAGCTTTTGGACGCTGCAGTGTTAGCTTGCCAAAAAATAGCCGAAGCAGGAGTAACCAACATACACTGGATAGTGCTGTCTAAAAATGAGCTTCCCATAATTCAAAGACTCAACGCAGAAGGCAAACTCATCGTCAGGGTTAACGTAATCGTTCCAGACACGCTCTTAAAAGAGTGCATAGGGTTCCAGTCAACTAAAAGTTTGATGTTGCGTGTTGGCGGCGCTTTGATTGTCACAGATGGGTATTTGGATTCTAAAACAGCGGCATTGTTGCAGCCGTATAGCGATGACCTAAGTAACCGTGGTAGGTTGCTATGCACTGAGCAGGATTTGACGGCTTCAGTAATGCAGGTTTTGGCAATGGGTCTCCAGCCAGTTATACATGCCATGGGCGATAAAGCTGTAGATGAAGCATTAACGGTAATCGAGAAGACTTCAAAACAAGCAGCAAACAAAAAAACTCGCTTCCGAATAGAGCAAGCAGCGGTTTTAAACAAGGAATTGGTCCAGCGCCTGAAAACCCAAAAAATCGTTGTTTCGGTTCAGCCCAGAGTTATTGCAACAGAATTCGCTGTCTGGTCTGCCATAGAGCGCCTTGGTGTCGAAAGGGCTAGGTGGCTTCATCCCCTCAAAACCCTCATTAAAGAAGGCGTGAAGGTTGCTAGCGGCTCAGACTGCCCCATGGAGCCTTTAAGCCCGTTTCTTGGTATGCAAGATGCCGTCCTGAGACATAATTTCCCTGAACAATGCTTAACGGCTGAGGAAGCTCTATGCATGTACACAGTTGACGCAGCTTACTCTTCCAGTGAGGAAAACGTTAAGGGCTCAATTGAAGAAGGCAAGCTAGCGGACTTAACAATTTTATCAAGCGACCCTCTGGTTGTCCCAACAAGTGAACTTAAGGATGTAAATGTCGAAATAACCATTGTGGATGGGAAAATAGTTTATTCCAAGCCCAACTAAGTTGCTAGCTAACTTGTTGCTTGGTTTTTTCAAGCTTGATTAGTTCACGGATAATCTCCAAATGAAAAATCCAATGGCACTTACGATAAAGGAAAAGATTGTGAAATTGTCTGTTCTCATCCAGAGAAAAAGATGCGAAACAGGCATATAGCCAGCCACATTGGATTAACCAATTGTATCATCACGCTATCCAGCCAAGCCAGCAAGCCGTATAGGAACAATACTTCCTATAACTTTGCGACGAGAATTTTTTTTGTCAAAAGCGCCGTTCATTACTATTAGAAAACATGTGGTTATTATAAAACTTGCTAGAAAGGCTTAAGGCTCAATTTTCAACAACAAGCCTCTAAAAAGGCAAAAAGAACAACCTTACAGCCACAATAACCCCGATACACAGAAGCGCCCAAAGCACAATTGTCACATCCCTAATTCGCAGAGCACCCAAAATCTTGTCTCCTGTAAGCGGTTCCTGGTTGTCTCCAAGAATGTACTGTCCCGGTTTTTCCAGCTGAATCCGCAATGCTCCAGCCATGGCAGCCATTGGCCAACCGTGGTTTCGGCTCGGCGTTTTCTTGTGGTCTCGGTAGGCTATTCTCCAGGCGTTCTTTGCGTCTTTTCGCAGTAGCGCTGCCGCCACAATCATGAACAAAGCCGTCAGTCTTGTCGGAACGTAATTGACGACGGTGTCTAAATTGGCGCTGAACCAGCCTGTGTTTATGTGTTCTTTATCTTTGAAGCCAACCATCCCGTCAAGCGTGTTTATGGCTCGAAAAGTGATTGCTCCAGTAACACCAAACAGTGCGAAGGATAGCATGGGTGAGAGTTTGAAGTCGATTAGGTTTTCAGCCATGGATTCGATGACTGCACTGCTGATTTGTGAGCCATTTAGGTTTTTGGAGTCTCTTCTTGAGAAATGACTATACTTCTTTGCCTCATCAAGGTCATTTGCTTGGATGGCTTTGGCTGCGGCTTTTGCCCAATCAGTCTCAAGCTTAATACAAACTGTCGTCTTTACCAGGATAACGCCTATGAAAGCATAAACAAAGATGCTTACGTAAGTGTAGATTGCCCATAAACCAAAGTAAACTGGAACCGTAAAAGCACAAATTACTATCAGTGCCAAGAAAACGCCTAGGAGTTTTTCTGTTTTTGGATCTGGGTTTTTGAAGTATGGTTCGATTTTTTTAGTAAATTTGCCCATTAGAACAGTTGGGTGTAGCTTGAAAACCCACCTCTCAGGATAATTCGGTGATGGATCGCCAAGAACCAAATCTAACAATATGGCTAGAATTAACACGGTAATGGCGATTAGTGTGTTTAAGACGTCTAACACCAACCAAGAGTCACTGAGCGATGTTTTCTTTGTTTTCGAGATATTTTCGATAATTAGGTTTATATCGATTACGGTTTTTAGAAAAAATACGAAAATTTGAGGGGCACAGCTTTTAAGAGTTCCAAAGCACTTGCATTGAACATAAAGCAAGCCTAAAAAATGGCTCTAAAATCTTACGATAGTCTGTTATCTATGAGTTTTAGCGAAAAGCGAAAAACAGGCAACAAGTTAAAGCATACTTTACTTAACCTTATAGGCTGGGCAGAATTTAAAGTGCTTGTGAGTAATATTTTGTTATTGTTTACGAATTTATATAATTGGGTCGCTGACCATCAGGCTTTAGTTAGTAAGAATGCCACTTATTCCTGTTAGTTTGTTGGAAAAATTCTTTATTTCTTCTTCTTCTGAAATCTGGGCAATAATGGTCAAATTTTGAAAAACCGTTTTATAGTACAAAGTGTTTTAATGATGCTCTATGGATGAGAGGCAAAGAAGTTCCATGAAAAAGAGTATAATATATTTCTCTATAGTATTATTAGTGATATCTTTAGGATTAACTTTAGTTCCTCATACCTTTGGCCAAACAGAGCAAAATACTTTTGGCCAAACGGAACAAAATATCAAGATTTTAAACTATAGTTATTATTTTGATACAGATAGATATCTAGAAGTTGTGGGTCAAGTACAGAATGTGGGTTCCAATACACTTGATCCTATTTACCTGACTGGTTCAGTGCTATCGGCAAGCGGGACTGACCTGAGTGATTCTTACTGTAGGCTTTTGGTCACAGACCTGATCCCCCAGGAGATAGCGCCTTTTAACATGGAGTTTATGCCGTTAAACTGGGGACCGCTAGATATCTCTAGTATTGTCCTCAATGTTGGTCAAGCGAATGTGACAAGCCGCTATCAATACACAGACCTAACAATCACAAGTAGCTCAGCAACGATTGGCACCAGTGGAAATTTCAGTGGGGCTTGCTTTGTTAATGGCGTCATTCAAAATACAGGTAGCCAGACGGCTCAAAACGTATCAGTGGTTGCAACCTTTTACAACTCTTCAGGCACCGTGATCGCGATAGGATACAACACAGTTTTCCTCACCTATTCTCTGGCTCCATCTGCAACGGTCCCATTCCAAGTTCCGGCGTATGACTTAAATCAGAGTGCTGTGCCTGCAAGCGAAAAAATCTCTAGTTATTCACTCCTTATTCAGGATCAGGGACCAATTCTTCAGGGGACTCCACCAGTATTTACTCCAAATCCAAACGCTCAAGGCCCAGTAACTCAAACGGGTGGCAGTTCTCCCACGAGCTCTCCAACAAGCTCTCCTACACCCACAAAGTCTACAGGTAACGCTACAGCTAATTCTTTGAACCCAATACTAATTGTACTAATCGTAGTTGTAATAGCCATCGTTGTAGCCATGGGCGCCATAGTGGCGCTAAGAAGGATTAAGCCTAAAGAGCCAACAAAACAAAAGCTTAACCGTAAGCATCCTTGAAATCTGGCAGAGGCATGTTTTAGTAAAGGAATCCTCAATTCCTTTGGGGAAATGTGTCATTGTTTAAATATTTCTTGTGGAAGCCTGTTGAGGTTGTCAGGCTATTCGTCAACAAAGCTATTGTTTCTGCTGAACCTAAAGGAAGGGGAAATCAGGTTACGGGCGCTTTAGAGCACTTAGAGTTCTTGTCTGCGCAAGACTGAAAAGATTGGAGAACGACAACTCGCATAGTTGAACATCTTAAAAAGAACAAGCAGTCAGTCAAAAAGCTTAGCGCGGTGCGCTAGTCTGAAGTCTTATATTCTTCTGGTGGAGGAGGTGGCGGTGGTGCAGAAGTTACTTTGCGTTTCCTGAACATAAGCAAAGCGACGACGATTATGATTACGGCCGCTGCTGCAGTCCCTGCTACTATCGCATAGACATATGTGTTGGGCAAAGGTTTTGTTGGAGACGCAGTTGGGGGTAAATTATTATTTTGAAGGGTTGACGTCTGAACCAGAATAGAACAGTTTGAAATTTGAGCCACTAGACTAGGCGTCGCATCGAATTCACTCACCGTGTAGGTCGTATAGTTGCCCGGAACCAAAGAATCATTCACATTAGCGAACCCCACCGCAACCACAGTACCCAAACTGTTATAGTAAGTCCCAACTACCTTGATGCCGCTTGCCGTTTGATTACCTAGGTTAAATAATAATCCCGTAGCTATGTAAGAGCCGCCAAGAGTACCGTTAAAGCTAATACCCAAGGCTAGGGACTCATACTGCCGGTCACTAGTCGAATAAGCATTAAAAACGGTAAATTCAACAGAGCTGACGGTTGAGCCCCAGTCAGTGCCAGCGATGTTGGATGGCCCCATGTCAATGTAAAAGGGCGCTTTTTGGGAAACATTAAGATAACTTACGTATGCCATAGCAGAGGAACCTGCTAGTGCATTCTTGCCCGAATCATAAGCCGTCGCGTTCAAAGTCACTGACTGTAAATTGGCGTTACCTGTGTTCTGTACTTCACCTACCACAATAAAATTGCCAGACGGGTTAACGTAATGGCTGTAACTCAAAACTTTGACGTTTGTATTTGCTACTTGACTGAACGCATTCGGAATCGAAACTGAGCCTAAACATATTATGGCTACCAACATAATGACGAAAACTTTATACTTATTCATTCAGCTTTCCCTTTCTTTCCCTCTACCGAAGACCTTTTACTAAAAAAAGTACTTATGTTATATAACTTTTTCCCAATATGTGCTGTGTCGAATGACTGAGCGTTCTTCAGGTGATTGCTTTGTTGCTTTTTGGTTTAGACTATTTTGTGCTTAGTTCTGAACCGGGAAGCAGCAGAAAACATCAAACGACCTGACAAAGCAGTCTCTCCAACTTACTTCAAATCGTAATAAAGGGACAAGGCAGTGCGCTTGGAGAGTGAAACAGGGCTGCTCAAGGACATGATCACAGCCTACCGAGTAGGAGCTAAATATCTAATTGCCTTTAACTATGCTAAAATTAAGGACAATTTCTAGGTCATCTTAACCGAGGAACATTTCACTGATATGAAGAAATTTTGGAATGAAATTCACTCTTATCCGAGAAGTATATTTGGAAAGGTAGAGAGTCAAGTGGCTTTTGTCCTTCCCAAGGATTATGGATGGAGAATGAGAAATCCGAATGATAAGATTTGGGGCTTCTGGCCAGATAATTTGTTTCCTCTAATCTGGGACAAAATGATGAAACTAGTGAAAACATACGGGCCAAACTAGACATAATCTACGATGACCCGCAATTTAATTTCAAAGAAAAATACTTGAGAATATATTTTTGGAACACCACACTTGACTGAAATACTTAAGGTTCTGCTGATCAAAAATTTCACTTAACGATACGAGACTGGTTATAACGTGATCTTATTCGCCAGACGAGGTGGTTTAAAGCAATTCGCGCAAGGAGGCGGTTGTAGAAGTGTCCCTTAACCATCTGACGGACAATGTAGGACGGCGAGTAGAACTCATTAAGGAATTTTGTCCTCATCTCCCAGATTTTCTCCTTGGAAATAGAAGGATTCTCGAAGACGGGCGTTGTGGTATCATACAGGCTCCAGTCAGGGGACAGTTCCCATCCCTTTTCCTGTATAAAACGATAAAGTTCAGTGCCTGGAAAGGGCGTCGCAACGCAAAGGTGAACCTCATCAGGCTTCAATCTCCGGATTAAATCGAAGGTTTGTTCCAGTGAATCTGTTGTCTCGCCTGGGTATCCAATGACCAGAGAAATAATGACGAATAGACCTGCGTCCTTTGCCCATTTAATCGCTTTTTCATTTTGTTGAATAGAAGTCTGCTTACCTACTGCGTCGAGAATTTGTTGGCAGCCCGATTCAACTCCCATGTAAACCATTTCACAGCCGGCTTCTCTCATTTTAATAAAAGCCTCCTTAGAAACGTCAACCCTTGATTGGCAGTTCCATGGAAGCCCAATTTTTCGTTTCTTGATTTCCTCACAAATCTTGATTGCTCTTTCTATGTCATATGTGAATGCATCGTCGTAAAAAGTGAAAGCATCAGCCCCATACCTATCTCTCAATTCCTCAATCTCATCCACGACGCTGTTAATACTTCTCATCCGGTATGTCTTACCAAACATTCGACTCGAGACGCAAAATGAACATTGGATAGGACACCCTCTGGTGGTTGATACGGGAAGAATCAATCTTCCAGAAACCCGATACTTTTCTAATGCGAAATAATGGTATGCTGGACTAGGAAGTTCATCAAGGTTTTGAATCAATGGCCGGTTAGGCGTGCGAATAATCTGTCCATTCTTCCTAAACGTTATGCCTGCAACTTCGTCAAGGCCTTTCGGGTTGGATTTAGATATCACGTCTACGAGCTCTATTAGGGTCTGTTCACCCTCGCCTCTCACCACAACGTCCACTTCTGAGTTTTCACTGAGAATTTGTTCATCCATAAACGTGGCGTGAGGACCACCCAAAACGACTGTAGCAGTGGGACATGCTTCTTTTGCAACCCGAGCGGATACAAGAGCCGCCTGTATCGTGGCTGTCGTAGCGGTGATGCCAACTACATTTGGTTCAAGAGAGGCTAACTTCGCTCTTAATTTCTCATGGTCCATCTCGAGTGCTTCACAATCTATCACTTCGACTTCATGTTTGTTTTTTTCAAGAACAGCCGCCAAGTAGGGTAAACCTATGCCGAGATAGATTCGATGATGGTAGCCGCCTTTTAACAGCGGTGAGTTGATTAGCGCTACTCTAAACCTTCTTCCCACCCTTTTTTAGTAAGTAGATAGTTTGGTACATGTCGGGGTATTTATGTTTACCTTAAACCATGCTGTGTCGAATGACTGAGAGTTCTTCAGGTGATTGCTTCGTTGCTTTTTGGTTTAGACTTCAGCAGCAGGATGATTCCGCACGAAGTTGCCCCAGAAATTATCGCCATGCAAGCACAAGCAATTGAAATACCCATAGTTCAGATGGAGGTCCGTTGGGACACATTTGAGCATCAGTTCAAGACAACTTTACGGAAGCTAAAGCGGACAGACGCCGAAGGGGTCGCTTGAGACCGAGCTTCTCTGTTGTTGCAAATGACCCATGGTACCTAACTTAGGCAAAAAAACCTCATTGAAATATGTCAACCTAAAAATTTGGAATGGCAATTTTTGTTTTAATGTGATCAACATATTTTGGAATCCATTTCAGGGCTCTGCCCAATTAAATCCTTTGTTGAATACTTAGGGATTGATATTTGCAGAAAACCTTAACGCAGGCACTTTTAGCGCACGGAACTGTTCAGATTACAAAGAGAAAACCGACAAATTTAACGATTTTTAGTGGTAGCCTGTTTTTGCGCTGATGATCGCTGCATTCGCTTCTTCTGCTTTGTCAACATCGAAAACCATGTTCTCTTCGAAGTTATTTTCATCTTCGAAGGTAAGCATTATGAATTTTTTGTTGTTCTTCTTCCATGGAAGAGTTATTAAGCTAGTCGCAAATTTTTCCTCTTTCACCAATTGGGCATTTTCAACTCGATTGAGAGGAATCATTAATGACATTTCAGGTATTTCAATATGTTTTGGAGTTAGAACCAAGTGAACGGCCTTTGCCTTTGAAAATGCTGAGTGCCCGCCTAAGTATTTGGCTTTATAAGTAGTTGAAGCTGTATCATTTTTCCCAGGCATGTTCACACTTTCCAACAGACCTCAAGTAAGGGAGTTTGCTAGTTATAAAAGTTTGTTCTGTTACGCTTGCTATGGACCTGGAAAAAAGCCAAGTGTGCTGAGTACTTTAGTGACAAATTCTGAGTTGGGTGATCTAATTCGCATGTTTCGGAAAAGTTGTCGAGTTACAAAATAGTTAAGAATTTGAGCATGTTTAGAATTGCGGCCATAACTACTGCCATAAAAATGAAACGCTATCTTTCGATTATAAAAGTGAGGTAAATAATTGATTTTGTATTTTTTACACAACTCAACTATCATCTTCTGTTTCTGTAATATGTAGGATTCATCTGGTATGACTCTATTGCCGTATAGTCTCTTGTATTTCGGGATCAGCTCTGGGTAATGCTTCTTTAGGAATCCCATAAAGTATGCATTTTCTATGTTTTCCTCTCTTAACCTCAGAACTTCGCCCGAGACGAATTTGGCGCCGTTTTGTACTGCGGCTTTAATTATACTCTCGAAATTCTGAGCATCATCCGTTATGAACGGTATCCAAGGCATCATCCATATTCCTGTCAGAATCCCCGCTTCCGATGTCTTTTTCATCGCTTCCAAGCGTCTTTGAGGAGAGGGTGCGCCTGGTTCTATCAACCTTGCCAATTTTTCGTCTATAGTATTCATGCTATATTCTATATAGACCCAATTTTTCTTAGAAATTTCTGAGATCAAATCTAAATCCCGTACGATGATGTCAGATTTTGTTGATATTGAGACAGGAAAGTTGTTATCTTTTAAAATTTGTAAAATTTGCCTCGTGAGGCAATACTTCCTTTCTGCTGGTTGATATGTGTCAGCCGTTGTGCCCATGGTTATCTCTCCCTTTGTCTTCAATGTAGCCAAGTCATTGACCAGCACTTCTGGGAAGTTAACCTTAACAAAAATATCTGGAGAATAATCCATGGGCCCATCATGGACAAGAAACTTGTACTTTAGTCTCAATCCGTGTTCCATAAAAAATTGTCCATCACAGTACCAACAAGCATGTTGGCAACCGCGGTAGGGATTTAAAGAATATGACGGAAAGAAATGTTTGCCTACGGCACCTGCTCCGCTTAACACGTATCGGCATTTTATTTCTTTAACCTGAAATGAAATCCCCTTCTGCAGTAAAATAGTTCCAATCATTTATACGTTATGTTGAGTTAGCACGCGCGCTGGCTTGTCCCTTTATGTGCAGAACATATGTTGGAGAAACTGTTTTATCTACTTATCCAATGTTGATGTGGTCTTCCCAGCTCACATATTGCGATTAGACGTTTTTTAGTTTTTGTCAATACTTTTTTATGTTTGCTTGAACCGTTAATTTGATGGCAAAAATGAACAAGATCATCTCTCTATTACTTATTGCCACCTTGACGGCGTCAATCATAACACCGGTCTTTTCCTTGGTAATTGGACCGACTCTCCACTATGGTGGCGTTGCAAATGTGTATGATCCTCAAGCACTTTCATTCTCTATAGCAAATGGAACTATTCTTTATAGTGTGGGAAACTTTAACCTTGGATTGGTTGCAAGCGTAGGTTATCCAGTTGAAAGCGCGAGCGAACCTAATACTTTGCAAACCTTGTCGGCTGGGGTTTGCTCAGTATCCTATGTGGCAAGTTGGGAAGGCAACCAGCCGACAGTACTTTACAATTTGACTTTGGCTACTCCAGAATACCTTAATAATTTAACCAGTTACACAAGTATTCAGGGAAGCTTCTTTAGCGCTATAGATCTGACACATGTGCCTCTAGGCGCTCAGCAAATAACTGTTACAGTTGATGGAGGCGGATATATCTGGGGTGGTACTGGCTATTCCACATTTTATACCAACGCTTCATTCTCATTAGACTTTACAATTGAGGCAGCCCCTTCCTCCAACCCGGCACCGGCCAGTTCACCATGGAATCTTCAAAATGTGAGTGCAGACGCAGCAGGTGGACTTGGACCGGGCGGAAACATTGCCAATTGCCCAATTGCATTGGATTCAAACGGAGTTCCTTATGTTACTTACACTTCACCAGCAGCCATGGTGGAATATGCAACATGGAACGGGATAAGCTGGAGTACCCAATCAGTAGACTTAGGCTCCACCTATAGCATAGTATTTGACAACAGCAACACTCCTCACTTAGTTTACGCTGGATCCGAAGGTTTAATGTATGCTACATGGGCAGGGTCAAACTGGACCCTTCAAACAGTAGACCCAAACGGGGCAAGTTTTGCCGCGCTCGCTTTCGATTCGGCCAGTAACCCGCATATAGCCTACGACAATGGAACAACAGTAAAGTACGCAAGCTGGACAGGGTCAAGCTGGCAAATCCAAATCGTAGACAATGTAACCGCTCCCGCGGTAGGTTTCCAAGTGTATTTAGCCCTTAGCCAAAGCAACATACCCTACATAATGTACGGTTATTCATCATCAGACAATGGCAAAGAAGTCGTCCAACTTGCCATCTGGAATTATACAGGTTGGAACATCCAAACTATCCCGTTACCGTCGCCTATCAGCGGTTTCGGGAACATGGTTTTGGACACTAAAGGCTATCCACACCTCATCAGCAGCCAGAACAACGTGAATAACACCTCAGTTAGCGACCTATTTTACGTAAGTTGGAACGGAACAGGCTGGACCACACAAAAAGTAGCGTCAAACATTCCGCTGAAAATCAATGCTCCAAACCTAAACTGGATGGATATCGGTTCTGTTGCATTAGACGCTAAGAACAATCCACATATTACCTACACCACGACAACGGGAAAGGTGATGTATGCCAGCCGGACAAGCAATTCTTGGGACATTCAACCCGTGGGAGGAAACACTTCTGCCACTGAACCTGGTTTCTTAGCTTTAGATTCTAGTGGCGATCCACACATAAGCTTCTATGGGTCAGTCGTCTCATACTATGGATATGCTAACTTGAACTACATTGTCAACGTCATGTATGCCACTGCAAAAGAACCGTTTCCGCGTAGTGTAGGTCAAATATTTATTATAATTATCCTTGGTGCAGTTATAGCAGCCGTAGTCGCTGTCTCGCTGTTGCTTTATACCAATCGCATTTCCCGATTTCGATTCAGACGTTTGACAAGGTCTTTGACGTAGGGTATCTGCTCTAGCTGACGCAGCATGAGGGCTCGCAGGTCACACTCAGGATCATACTCTACCGGTCGCCCCG
>Ga0209777_10006574_pt1 | contig 13076 bp, 9 predicted proteins | sample FrelakmetHBP12HB_FD_187147 | JGI IMG/M metagenome (GOLD analysis project Ga0209777, IMG submission 187147) | Freshwater lake sediment microbial communities from the University of Notre Dame, USA, for methane emissions studies -HBP12 HB (SPAdes)... | ecosystem: Environmental > Aquatic >...
TACATCCTTACCCTCGAGTTCGCTTTGACGCCATTCATCCAAGATAGGAGCCTCATGCGGTAATGCCGCTCGTGGGGATCTGTGCGGGGGGTATCGGGCAACCGATATCCCTACCGCGACCCGGACAGGGATGGGAAGTTGGCTGGCGGGGCGGGAAAAGGAGGTTGTGAATGGATGTGATAAGGGCTGTGTTTCGATCCTGATGTAATCTGGTGATTCCTGCGTTGCCGCAGGTGGATTGAAATTTGGTGAGCACGTCCGTCTGGGCGTTCAACTTTGGGCCGGGCCTCGATAAGGGGCCTGGCCTCTCCTTTTTTGTTGACACGGCGGCTCATATGGAGTATCTTCGGGGGCATGATAGCTACTGATGTTCTTACCAAGAACTATGAAGTAGAAATGGAGATCGCCGGCCCGGCAGCGATGTGGACGAGGCCTGACACCGGTTCGGCGGCGCTGTCGGGGCCTGCACCCACGTTCTCGGCGGCGAAGGGTATGTTTGAAGCGATCGCGCGCTTGAAGAGCGCTTACATCCGGCCAACCCGCGTTGAGATCTGCAAACCAATCCAATTCGACCGTTACGTTACGAACTATGGCGGGCCACTGCGGAAGGCGAACCAAGTGCGCGGGGGCGACTCCTACCAACTGCCGGCCGTGATCCTCGTGGACGTATGTTACCGCCTCTACGGCGTTGTGGAAGAGGTGACACCGCCTCCCAATGGAACCAATCACCTTCACGGCTTGCAGGAGATGTTCCTGCGGCGGCTGGCAAAGGGGCAATGGTTTCACTGCCCGTGCCTTGGCTGGAAGGAGTTCGTTCCGTCTTACGTAGGGCCCTTTCGGCCCGATACGGCGGTCGAGACGAGCGTGGATCTGGTGATTCCTGCGATGCTGCATGCGGTTTTCGACCAGCCAGTAAACGGCAAGGTGTCGCCAGTGTTCCGTCAGAACGTGGCGATACGACAGGGGGTGCTCGAGTATGCTGTCTGAGCTGCAGGAGGTTGCGAGGAGCCTCAAGGCGGTGGGGCTTGCGACTCCGAAAGTACACGACTGGGTGAAGCCGCAGGAGAAGGGCGACTTTGTGGTTGCCAGCCTCGACGAGAATGGGCACGCCGCCGAAGTGGAATTGCGTGCCTGGGACGCTGGCTCGCGGCTCTTCAAGATACAGAAAGACAATCAGAACAGCTTCCCTGCGCTGAAGCTGGAGGCTCCGTTGTGGGATGTAGCGGCCGGCGACCCGGAACGCGAAATGCTACGAAAGGCCGACCTCCCGGCCGAAGATCGAGCCGCGATCCTGGAGCGGTTGTGCGGGGTGGCCGATCCCAGGCTTTCCGAGGCCGATGGCCGGAGACTGAAGGCGCGGCTGCAGGAGTTCGCCCGCGAGTTGCAGCCGCTGTTTCGCAAGAATCGGGACGAAGCGCCCGCTGTCTACCTGCTGATTGAGCGCGTGCTGCGCGCCGACCTGGACGTTGTCCCGTTCCTGAAGCAGATCAGGGACGGAGTGATCGCCGAGATCGGCAAGGGCCACGATACGCCGAAGCGAATCGGCGAGACGTTGCTGATCGGCAATGTGGACCGGAGGATCTCAAAAGTCAAGGAGGAGAAAATCACTCTGGTGCTTGATGTAGTGCGCCGGTGGGAGGACGAGTTCGAACGAGTAGCACACCCGCGCATGGAGGCGGCCTACCATCGTGTGCTGTCGCAGCAGTCGGAGGCCGGCGGCGGCGCCGACGGCATTTGCGCGCTGACCGGCACGGCGCAGGCGATCGAGACAGGGACATTTCCTACCGTGAAATTCCCAGTAATCGATAACACCATTCTATTCTCCATGAATCCGGACACCGGATGCCATGACCGCTATGGTCTGATCGGGGCGGCGATCTGTCCGGTGGGAAAGCAGACGGTGGACGACGTCTATCGCGCGGCAGTTTGGATCGCTTCAGAGGAGCGCCGGAACAAGACTTGGCGAGGTGTGCCCGAGGCGCGCGGAGACAAGAGCGACCTGCTCATTACCTACATCGAACAACGCGCCGATGCGGACCTGCAACTCGCGGAGTTGCTTGCCGAGGCCGGCGAGAGCGAGAAGGAAGCGGTGTTTGAATCGGCGGCCAAATCGCTTGTCGGGGCGCTCGATGCCAAAGGGGCGGTCACGTCGGACTGGACGTGCCGCGTACTGGTGCTGCACAGGATCAGCAAGGGTCAGGTTCAGGTGGAGATCAACCGCCAGTATTCGGTGGCCAGAATCCGGGAGGCGCTGGGGGAGTGGCGGGCGGGCGCTGCCAACACACCTCCGATCTCGACGAAGCTGCCTGGGAAGACAAAGGGCTCACCGGCCGAGCCGTATCCTCCACGGGCCCTCTTTCCTGGCGAGGTTCTGCGCGCGACGAAGACCTTGTGGATTCGTGGCGGGACCGAGAGGCAGGGGATTACGGGCTGCGGGCTTGGGCTCGTCTACGACCTGTTTCTCGGAGAAGGCCACGTGCAGAAAGAGGCCGCGGAGGAAATCCTGCGCATCATGCTGGAGCGTTCGGGTCCGTTGCTGACGCTGTTCGGATCACGGGTGAAGGTTGCTCCACAGCCGCGAAGGGCTGCTGTGGACGCGTCTACGATCCTGGCGATGTGTCTTTACAAGTTGAACGAGCGGAAGGAGGCATTCATGCAGGACCATGCATTTCTGCTGGGAAGGTTCTTGTCACTGGCGGACGTACTACACAAACAGTACTGCGTGGTAAAGAGAGACAACGACGTGCCACCGCAACTGCTGGGGAACCAGCACCTGGCCGTGGCCGCACTGAACCCGGTCGAGGCGTTGTCGATGCTCTGCGACCGGTTGCGGATTTACAAGGCATGGGCCGACACCGACGGTAGCGGCAAGGCGGGGCTGGCTAGGTGGGCTCTTAGCCGGATGGCTGAGGTGTCAGACGGCTTGAAAGGGCGGCTGCCGGAACGAGCGCTTACGGACAGCGAGAAAGCGGAGATGCTGTTGGGCTATCTAGTGCGGGAAGCAAAGACTGAAGGCGATGAGAGCGACGGAAAAGGAGACGTGGAATGAGCGACAAGAATGGGAACATCATCCGGCGGGCGACGGGGTTGCTCGTCATCGAGGTGGTTAATTCGAATCCGAACGGCGATCCGGATCGGGAGAGCGACCCGCGCACGAGGCCGGACAGAAAAGGCGAGATTTCGCCCGTGTCGTTCAAGCGCAAGCTGAGAGACCTGCTTGAGGACAAGAATGGCCCGGTGTGGCAGGCAATCGAAGGGCGTTTCACTCCGCCCCTTGATGGCGGTGAGTTCGAGATTCTGGAGAGCCGGGGACGGGATCGAGAGAAGGTAATCAAGGAAGCGGACGAGGGCGCGTTTCTGCCGAAGTACTGGGACGCGCGCGTTTTCGGAAACACTTTTCTCGAGAAGAAGGCCTCACAGCATCTCGCCACTGGCGTGGTTCAGTTCGGGCTCGGGTTGTCGATTGCCCCCGTGGCAATCGAGCGGCTGACAACGACGAACAAGAGCGGCGTTCAGACGGGCAAGGATCGAGGCATGGCTCCGCTGGCCTATCGCGTTGTCGAGCACGCCGTGTACGCGATGCCGTTCTTCGTCAACGCGTCGGCTGCGAGGAAGACGGAATGCTCAGCACGGGATATCGAAGTGCTACGGCACCTGATTCCTCTGGCTTACTCGCAGACATCCTCCTACATTCGGACATCGGTGGAGATCCGCCACGCGTGGTATGTCGAGCACAACTCGCCTCTTGGCTCGGCCAGCGATCTGGAGTTGATTGCGGCCCTGACTCCGCGCAAACGGGAGCGCCCCGACGAGCCGTCCAAGCGTTGGGAGGACTATGAGGCGCCGGAAGCGCTGCCCGAGGGGCTGCAGAGCAGGGTGGCGCCGTTGCGGGATCTGATGGCGGAAGCATATGCCGCTGCTGGCTCATAGCGCCCGACCGAAGCGGGGAATTCCGGCGCAGGAGTACGAGAAGCATGTCCGGGCCGTCGAGAGGATGGCCCGGACGTATGCGCACGATGCCGCTCAGTACTGGAGCGGGGACCGCTCCAGTCTTGAGGAAGGCGTGACGTTCGCTGCACGTTCGCACGACCTTGGCAAGGTCGATGAGAAGAACCAGGCGGTTCTAAGGTCGTTCGCGCGCGAGAAGCTGGCAGTTCCCCACGAAGATGCGGGCGTGAAGTATTTACTGAAGCGCAAACAGTCGGAGGCGGCAGCGCTTGTCTTCAGTCACCATGCCGGTCTGCCCGGTCTTCTCGCCGAGTTTCACCGAAGCCTCTGCTTGCGGCAGGAGCCAGAAGCCGAGCATGGCTGGGTGACTGCGCACGTTGACCATGGATTGCCAGCGTATGCGGAGTCGCATCACGCGCTGTTCGAGTGTGTCAAGGAACGAGACGCGGAGGCGGGGAACTGGCGGCAGGCCGGGACGCGATGGTCTGGGCTGGCGTGGCGGCTGGCGCTGTCGTGCCTGGTGGATGCCGACCACGGAGATACAGCCACGAACTACGGGAATGAGGTAGCCGTGCAGCCTCCCAAGCCCAGATGGGACGAGCGCATGGCGGCGCTGGACCGGTATGTCGCCGGTCTGGGTGGAAGCGACGCGAAGCGCATCGCGCAAGACGACCTCCGCGGTCGCATCGCGCGGAACGACCTCCGCGATCGCATCTACCAAGAACTCAGGGAACGTTCGGATCCCGGCCGGCGGTTCTACGCGTGCGACAGTCCAGTCGGCACCGGCAAAACCACCGCGGTGATGGCTCACCTCCTGCGGGCAGCGAAGAAATCCAACCCCCAATTGCGGCACATCTTCGTCGTTCTGCCGTACCTCAACATCATCAATCAATCCGTGGATACGTACCGCAAAGCGCTGGTGCTCCCGGGCGAAGACCCAGTGAGCGCTGTGGCGGCGCATCATCATCAGGCGGACTACGAATCGGTGGAAGCCAGACAGCTTGCAACACTGTGGGATTGCCCGGTGACGGTGACGACGGCCGTTCAGTTTTTCGAGACGCTCGCTTCGAACCATCCCGCGCGACTGCGCAAGCTGCACGAACTCCCGGGTTCGGCCGTCTTTATCGATGAAGCGCACGCGGCAATTCCCTCCTGGCTGTGGCCGCAGACGTGGCTGTGGCTGCGCGAGCTGACCGAACAATGGGGTTGCCACGTAGTGCTGGCGTCGGGATCTCTGGCGCGCTTCTGGGAGCCGAGAGGGATCATCATCCCGCCGCAGTCCCTGCCGGAGTTGGTTCCCGAACACGTACGCGAAGCGGCTCAGGGAGCCGAACTGCGACGGGTGCGCTACATCCAGGAGTCGGCGCCCATGGGACCCGAGGAACTCGGGAAGTACGTCTTCGAGGAGAGCCGGCCGGGGCCGTGCGTGGTGGTGCTGAACACCGTCCAATCCGCGGCGGTTCTTGCGGAGACGTGCCGGAAGATGGGGCATGCGGTGTTTCATCTTTCCACCGCTTTGGCGCCCCGGGACCGGGACGCGATAGTCAAGAAACTGAGAGGGAAGCTCGATGATGACAAGGGCGATACAAATTGGGCGCTCATCGGGACGAGTTGCATTGAAGCCGGCCTCGATTTCGATTTTCGTTTCGCCGTGCGGGAGATGGGCCCGGCGGCGAGCATGGTCCAACTTGGGGGACGGCTGAATCGCAATGCAAAGCAGACGGCGGCGGTGCTGGCCGTGGTTTCTCTGAAAATCGGAAAGGGAGGATTCACCGAACATGCGGCGCTGAAGACGCCGGCGAAGATTCTCGACGGATGTTTCGATCACATCGACGTGAACGCGCTACCGCCGGCCGCGCTGTGCACGATGGCGATGAAGAAAGAACTGCAGGAGGACGCGCTCGACCAAAAGGCCCACCAGATTCAAGATGCCGAGAACAAGCGCGAGTTCCCAAAGGTGGCCGAGCTGTATCAGGTGATCGACGAGAACACGGTTACGGCTGTCGTGGACAAAGAACTTGCCGCCAGGCTCCGGCGTCACGAACGCGTGGATCCGTTGGAGGTCCTGCAGTGCAGCGTGCGGGTACGGCGCTGCAAGGCTGGGCAGTACAGTCTGACGCCAATCATCGAAGACGAGATTTACGAATGGACGCTGAAGTACGATTCCGAGTTGCTGGGGTACATGGCCGGAGTGTTCGAAGGCGGCTTGGCTGATTCGGGCCGCTTCCTGGAGGTTTGACCCAGATGTTCTCCGAGGACGAGCTGCTGGCGATTTCGGGGCTGCAGCACTTGCGGTTTTGCGAGCGGCAGTGGGGGCTGATCCACCTGGAGCAGCAATGGGCGGAGAATGCTCTGACGGCGGAGGGGCGTATACTCCACGACAATGTGCATGAGGGGGGAACGGAGGCGCGGCCGGGCGTGGTGACGGCGCGAGGGCTGCGGCTCCGTTCGCTTCGCGTGGGTTTGACCGGGCAGGCGGACGTTGTCGAATTCTACCGGGCCGAGGGGCGCGAAACCGGGACGGTGCAGGTGGCGGGACGCTCCGGGTGGTGGCGTCCTTTCCCGGTGGAGTACAAGCGCGGCCAGCGGAAGGCGGGTTCGTGTGACGAGGTGCAGCTCTGCGCGCAAGCTCTGTGCCTGGAGGAGATGTTCGGCGTGGCGATCGAGGCGGGCGCGCTGTATTACGGCAAGACCCGGCGGCGGTCCGACGTCCGGTTCGACGCGGGGCTGAGGGCGGAAACGGAAGACCTTGCGCGGCGGATGCACGCGCTGTTCGCGGCGGGCCGGACGCCGGCGGCAGTGTATGCGAAAAAGTGCGAGAGCTGCTCGCTCTACGAGCAGTGCCTGCCGCGGGCCGGGTCGAAGGAGGGGGCGGTGGCGCGGTACCTGGCGGGCGCGTTGAGAGAAGGAGAACCGAAGCCGTGAGGCAACTGCTGAACACGCTGTACGTGACGACGCAAGGGGCGTACCTGGCACGGGATGGGGAGACGGTGGATGTGCGGGTGGAGAAGGAGTCGAAGCTGCGAGTGCCGATCCATACGCTGAGCGGCGTCGTGTGCTTCGGGCAGGTTTCATGCAGTCCGTTTCTAATGGGGTTGTGCGCCGAACGCGGGGTGGGGATGGCCTTTCTGACGGAGCACGGCCGGTTTCTGGCGCGGGTGCAGGGGCCGGTGGCGGGGAACGTGCTGTTGCGGCGTGAACAGTACCGATGGGCGGACCGGGAAGATCGGGCGACGGCGGTGGCGCGATCCGTGGTGATGGCGAAGATTGCGAACTGCCGGACGGTGTTGTTGCGCGCCGCGCGCGAGAAGCCTGCGGGGGACGAGACTGGGGAGCTGGAACAGGCGGCCCGGCGTTTGGGGCGTTTGCTGGAATCGGTGGCGGCGGCGACGGCGCTCGAGGAAGTGCGCGGCCATGAGGGGGACGCGGCGCGCGTGTATTTCGAGGTGTTCGATCAGTTGATCACCTGCTCCAAGGAGGACTTCTACTTTCACGGCAGGAACCGGCGGCCGCCGCTCGACAACATGAATGCGCTGCTTTCGTTCGTGTACACGCTGCTGACGCATGATGCGTCGGCGGCGCTGGAGACGGTGGGGCTGGATCCGGCGGTGGGATATCTGCATCGGGACCGGCCGGGACGCCCGAGTCTGGCGCTGGACCTGGTGGAGGAGTTCCGGCCAGTGCTGGCGGACCGGCTGGCGTTGTCACTGGTAAACCGACGGCAAGTGCAGGGGAGCGGGTTCCGGCGGACCGAGAGCGGCGGGGTGGTGATGGACGACGCAACGCGGAGAGAGGTGCTGGTGGCGTATCAGAAACGCAAGCAGGAGGAGATCCAGCATCCGTTTCTGGAGGAGCGCGTGGCGTTTGGGCTCACGCCGTACATCCAAGCGACGCTGTTGGCGAGGTTCATCCGGGGCGGCCTGGACGGGTATCCGAGTTTCTTGTGGAAGTGATGGCGGGAGGCGCGCGATGATGCTCGTGGTTGTGGCGTATGACGTGAACACCGAGTCGGAGGCGGGGCGCAGGCGGCTGCGGCGTGTGGCGCGCGCGTGTGAGAATTGCGGGCAGCGGGTGCAGAACTCGGTTTTCGAATGCCTGGTAGACGCGGCGCAGTGGGTGCGCGTGCGGGCGCAATTGATCGAGGAGATCAGCGAGGCGCACGACAGCTTGCGGTTCTATTTCCTGGGAGGGAACTGGAGAGGGCGGGTCGAGCACGTCGGGACGAAGGCATCGTACGACCCTCAGGGGCCGATGGTTGTGTGAGGCGGCGCGGACGTGGAGTGGGCATGGATTCGCGGGGAGGTTCGCGGCGGGGGTTTTGCGCCGGCAGGACAGGCTGTTGCGTTGGGGCGGGCGGCGGCGGTAGGGCGGGGGACGGATATGGGAGATGAGGTTCGCGAAATCTGGTTAAAGAGGGCTTAAGGCAGAAGGAGATAGGCTGGGGGAGTCGCGCCCCGCGCGGGGCGCGTGGATTGAAACACCTCATAATGGGAGCTTGAAATCCGTGCCAAAGGTCGCGCCCCGCGCGGGGCGCGTGGATTGAAACTCCGGGTTGGGATAGCCCTTTGGCATTACCGTCCTGTCGCGCCCCGCGCGGGGCGCGTGGATTGAAACTCCCCGGTGGCCTAATCCCGCTCCAGGTTGTCGGGTCGCGCCCCGCGCGGGGCGCGTGGATTGAAACGCAGTACACCGCGCGCTGCGGCCATACCGCCAACAGGTCGCGCCCCGCGCGGGGCGCGTGGATTGAAACGATACGCCGGGGGCGTCTAGATCGCATTCCATAAGTCGCGCCCCGCGCGGGGCGCGTGGATTGAAACGACAAGCCGGGCTTCGGATGGCACACGTTTCGCGTCGCGCCCCGCGCGGGGCGCGTGGATTGAAACGGCTTACGCCCTGGCCCGGCGTGCGGAGTTTGCCTGTCGCGCCCCGCGCGGGGCGCGTGGATTGAAACGCTTCCGCGATTGCGGTGTGGCGCGATTCATTTGTCGCGCCCCGCGCGGGGCGCGTGGATTGAAACTCTCTTTCCATTTACGCCAGCGCCACTGGCAACTGGTCGCGCCCCGCGCGGGGCGCGTGGATTGAAACACCTCACAATGGGAGGTTGAAATCCGTGCCAAAGGGTCGCGCCCCGCGCGGGGCGCGTGGATTGAAACAGGGGCCGCTCGCGATGCCTGCGCACTAACCGCGTCGCGCCCCGCGCGGGGCGCGTGGATTGAAACGCGGCAGGTCTGCGCCGTTAGAAACCAGGAATCCGTCGCGCCCCGCGCGGGGCGCGTGGATTGAAACGACCGGAATAGCGGCGGTAATGCGGAGTTCCGTTGTCGCGCCCCGCGCGGGGCGCGTGGATTGAAACCAGTCCGACGTTTCAACAGCGCGCGTGAAACGTTGTCGCGCCCCGCGCGGGGCGCGTGGATTGAAACTTTGGAGAACTGGATTGCGCATCCGAGTTTTTCGTCGCGCCCCGCGCGGGGCGCGTGGATTGAAACGTCGACCTGGTTCGCGATGTCGAGCGCTGTTGCGTCGCGCCCCGCGCGGGGCGCGTGGATTGAAACTTTGGCCGACCACGCGGTCTGCGCGCAGGCGGCGGTCGCGCCCCGCGCGGGGCGCGTGGATTGAAACTCCTTCGAAGGGTGGAGTCCAGATGGCCGTCGCACGTCGCGCCCCGCGCGGGGCGCGTGGATTGAAACTTGATACCTCGGACAGAACGGAAGATCGAAAGGAGGTCGCGCCCCGCGCGGGGCGCGTGGATTGAAACCTGGATCAGAACGCATGTTGCCGTATCGTTGCCGTCGCGCCCCGCGCGGGGCGCGTGGATTGAAACTGTGACGATGCCGTTCAAAACGCTCCCACCACTCCGTCGCGCCCCGCGCGGGGCGCGTGGATTGAAACCAAAGACTTGGGACACAGCCCCAAGAAGGCCACCAGGTCGCGCCCCGCGCGGGGCGCGTGGATTGAAACAGCTCTTCCGTGCTCAGTGCTTCGTAAGCTCCTGGTCGCGCCCCGCGCGGGGCGCGTGGATTGAAACCGTCCACTGGAGGGTCTGCGCCAGACTATCCGATCGTCGCGCCCCGCGCGGGGCGCGTGGATTGAAACTCCAGCTTGCCAAGCTCCCCCGAATACTGCGCGTGTCGCGCCCCGCGCGGGGCGCGTGGATTGAAACGTCGGACCGAAAACGGTGACAGCCTACGTGTTTTCCAGTTTTCTCAGCCCAACATCTCAACCTGCACGCCCGCCTCTTTCTTCTCTATGACCTTCCTCGGCCTGCCTGCCGGCCGTCGCTCCAATAGCCACGCTACCGGGCAGGCCTCTCCGCATCTTGAGCCGCGGGCGGAGCGAGTTCTCCGAGACGCTTTCTGAGGAGATCGAGGATACGGTCGGGGGCGGTGGCGCCATCCGAGGGCAGGCGCAACACTCCGGCGGGTGTGAACTGAGCGCCCGGCGTGGCCCGCACGACCGCCATCAGCCGGTTCGGGTCCACCTTCGAGTCCGTGTGGAATTTGATGTTGACCACTCCCTGGCGGCGCTCGATGTGCTCGATGCCGATTCTCTTCGCCAGGCTCTTCAGGGTCGAATATTCGAGCAGGTACCCGACCGCGGCGGGCGGCGGGCCGTAGCGGTCGCCCAGCTCGGCCTGGATGCGCGCGGCCTGTTCCGCGTTGGCCGCCTCGGCGATGCGCTTGTAGGCGCGCAGCCGCTGGTGCTCGTCGGCGATGTACTCGGGCGGAATGCGCAGGTCGAGGCCGAGGTTGATGTTCGCCTGCACCTCCGCGGGCACCTCCTCGCCGCGCAGCTCGCGCACGGTTTCCTCGAGCATGCGGACATACATATCGAAGCCCACGGCGTTGATATGGCCGTGCTGCTCGCCGCCGAGCAGGTTTCCCGCTCCGCGCAGCTCCAGATCGAGAGCGGCGATCTTGAAACCCGCTCCCAGGTCGCTGAACTCCTTCAAGGCCGCGAGCCGCTTACGGGCGGTGTCGGTGAGCTCCGTGTCGGGAGGAATCAGCAGATACGCGTAGGCACGCCGGTTCGAGCGGCCCACGCGCCCACGCAACTGGTAGAGCTCGGAGAGCCCGTAGCGGTCCGCGTTCTCGATAACGATGGTGTTCGCGAGCGGAATGTCGAGGCCGTTCTCGATGATCGTTGTCGAAACCAGAATGTCGAACTGGTGGTGCATGAAGCCGAGCATCACCTTCTCCAGCTCGCTCTCGGCCATCTGGCCGTGGCCGACGCCGATCCTGGCGGCCGGCACCAGGTTCTGAATGTCCGCCGCCCGCGCCCAAATGCTGTCCACACGGTTATGGAGGAAGTAGACCTGTCCGGCGCGCCCCAATTCCTGTTCGATGGCCTCGCGAAGCAGCTCCGGGTTGTAGTGGGCCACCACGGTCTGGATCGAAAGGCGGTCTTTCGGGGGAGTCTCGATCACGGACAGGTCGCGCAGCCCCAAGAGCGACATGTGCAGCGTGCGCGGGATGGGGGTGGCGGTCATCGTGAGCACGTCAACGTCCTTCCGCATCTGCTTCAGCCGTTCCTTGTGACGGACGCCGAAGCGCTGCTCCTCGTCCACGATGAGCAGCCCGAGATCGCGAAACTCCACATCTTGCGACAGGATGCGATGCGTACCGATGAGGACGTCCACCTTGCCATCGGCGGTATCGGCGAGGACTGCCTTAATCTCTTTGGCGCTGCGGAAGCGGCTCAGCATCTCGATGCGCACCGGGAAGGGCGCGAAGCGGCGTTTGAACGTTTCAAAGTGCTGGAAGCAGAGCACGGTGGTGGGCGCCAGCACGGCCACCTGCTTGCCGTCGCCGAGCGCCTTGAACGCCGCGCGCATGGCAACCTCGGTCTTGCCGAACCCCACGTCGCCGCAGAGGAGGCGGTCCATGGGCTGTGGGATTTCCATGTCGCGCTTGATGTCGCGCATGGCGGTGAGCTGGTCGTCGGTCTCGACGAATTCGAAAGCGTCCTCAAATTCCCGCTGCCAGTTCCCGTCCGCGGAAAACGCGAAGCCCTCGGCCAGCTTGCGCTCGGCGTAGAGCTTCAGCAGCTCGTCCGCCATGTCGCGCATGCGGGCCTTCACCCGCTTCTTGGTCCGTTCCCAGGTAGCTCCGCCCAGCCTGTCGAGCGTTGGAACCTGCTCGCCGGCGCCGCGGAACTTCTGGATCAGGTCCATGCGCGTGAGCGGGACGTAGAGGCGCGCCTCGCCGGCGTACTCGAGCAGCATATAGTCGCCGGACTGCTCGCCCTGGCTGATCTCGCGCAAGCCGAGGAAGCGCCCTACGCCGTGCTGCTCGTGCACGACGTGGTCGCCGGGCTTAAGATCGGCGAGGTCCGCGGCAAAAGCGGCGAGGCTGGTCTTCGCGGGTTGGCGGGCGGCCTGCCACTCCGACGCGCCGAACAGGTCCTCCGACCCGAAGACGGCAAGGCGGTCGTCCGGGAAAACCGTGCCACGCCGGATGGCCCCGCGCACCAGGAACGTGCTGGCGAGAGAACCGGCGTAGCCGCGCTGCGCGAGGTACGAGGGGGTGGCGGCGCCGGATTCCAAAGCGAGCTGGAACGGCACGGAGTATTCCTGAAAGACCTCGGCCAGCCGTTCGAGCTCACCGTTCGCGGCCGCGAAGAACACGACGCGGCTGCCGCTCTCGATCAGGGAGCGGCTCTCGGCAACGGCCACCTGCACGTTGCCCTGAAACGTCATGGCGGGCCGCGTGGCGATGTGCAGAGAGCCGCCGCCGAATGCCAGCTCCAATTCCTCGAGGACCACTTGGGCGGCGGACTCTGCGCCCGCGCGGAACTCGTCCCACTCGAAGAAGACCTTCCCGGGCGGGTAGAGCTGCTGGCGCCCCGGCTCGTTCAAGCGTTTCCAGAGGCGGGCGGCGGCGCCCTCGAGCTGTTCCGGCTCGTCCCAAATAATGATGGGCCTCTCGGCGAGGTCGAACACCGTCTGAGAACGGGGCCGCACGACCGGCACCAGAAGTTCCCAACCCGGGAACGGCTCGCCGGTATCGGGAATGGTCTCCGGCCCGGCGGCTTCGGAGATCTCGGAGAACAGTTGCCGGGATTTCGGATATTCCGCAAGCGGAAGGATGCGGACTTCTTCGGCGCGATGCACCGAGCGCTGCGTGTCGGGC
>Ga0209777_10006575_pt1 | contig 13075 bp, 16 predicted proteins | sample FrelakmetHBP12HB_FD_187147 | JGI IMG/M metagenome (GOLD analysis project Ga0209777, IMG submission 187147) | Freshwater lake sediment microbial communities from the University of Notre Dame, USA, for methane emissions studies -HBP12 HB (SPAdes)... | ecosystem: Environmental > Aquatic >...
CCACGAGAATACGCAGGCGCTATCCTCAAAATGATTCATCAGCAGAAACTCCATCATGAGTACCAAAAACCAATTCTCGGCTGCTGGGTTGGCGGGAAGGAATTCGAAGACTTAGTCTTAGACCTTAAAGTAGTTGGGGTACCAATCTATCCGTCATCGTGGAGAGCAGCGCGTGCGATGCTTGCGCTCTCCTTAGAAGGAGAACGGTTGAAACGAGAACAGAAGAGCTAATGGACCCAGTCAACACCAAGAATTTTTTTCCAGTCTGTTTTTTTATTCTTCCATTTTTCAATGGTTTCCTTTGAAAGACAGTTCTGACACAACCCAACCATGGTAAAATAACATGAGCTACACACGAAGCTACCACATTTAATGCAGACTGATTTCGCGGGATGGACACGACAGATACTACATTTTCCCTTCGGTTTTTTATCCTTCAGTTTCGCATCGACGGTTTTTGAGATAGCTGCTTGTTCTTCTGCTGAGATAAATTCTTTTAAATCTTCATTCATCGTAATTGTCGTCGTATTCGATGATTGTTTTTTCTGTGATGGTTTCTGTTCACTCATACGTATGCCGTTATCAAGTATAAAATTGGAATATTTTCGAAGTCTTTAATTCTTTGCGTGGGATTTTCGTATTTTCCGGAAAAGAACGTTTGCGGTGATATGGATAAAGGGAGTTACGACAAGTAAGATGAGGATGTGCCAGATTTTGATGTTGTGGAAAAACCAATGGTGACAGGTGAGGCCTAACAGATAGAGCAGTTCACTCATAAGGAAGCTGCTGACGAGTGCACCTATCACGAAATCGAGTTGGTCGAAAGGGATCCAGTCCTGACCGCGGTCTTTTCCGATTCGTCGTTTGAAGAAACTTTCCACCAGGTCTCCAAATAAAGCACCAAAACACAGGGAGAAGAGCAGGAGAATCATCAAGGGAAATCCGTCGAAGTCAGTCAGACCAAGGTAAGCATATCCATTCGTGTTGAGATATTGTGCGGCTACAACAAGCCCAAACCCTGCGGTCATTCCAAGGAATGTGCCAGCAAAGAGACCACGCCAGGTTTTTCCATCACCAAGGATGCGGCGTCCATCCCGCCATGTTTTCTCAAAATCAATCGGAGTACCTCCTCCGACGATGACGGCGCTGGCGTTGGCAACGTAGACAGGAATGATAATCCAAAATGCTTGCAGGATGACGGCATAGTCCATTGCAGGCTGAATAGGTCAGTAGCTTAAAATCGTTGTTAAAAAAAATTAAACAATCTCCGGGCTCATCGGGGTTCTTGTTAATTTTAATCCAGTGTAATGGAATTTATTTGACCGTTTCACCAGGGCTTTGAGTGCGGTGTTAGAGATGTTGAAATTCTCTGAGACTTTATTGGCAAATGTTCCGGTGTCACCGATGAAATCATAGATGTCTTCTTCGAGTTTCTTAAATCGTGTATCATCGAGAGATGAGACATTGAATATTTCGCTGATTTCGTTGACCGGGCAGGAGATGTTGATGTTGAACAGGGAGTAAAAGGATCTGTACATTTTCTGTGGTTTTCCATCCATGCCATCTTCTGGTGTGGTCCATTTTGTTTCTGCGAGTTTCATTTTGTCGAAGAATTCAAGAGCGGCTTGGCCGTCTTCACCGAATTTATCAAGGATGAGGCTGGTCGGGACCCAGTCTCTTGATATTTCCATAAATACTTCTTTTTTAGTAGGTGAATCGAATGCCCTGATGATGGAGACAAGGTCTGTAGAATCATTGATGACTTTCGTTCGTATCATGTTGACCATTACCTATTTATATATGCGCTACCCGAAAACAGCATCTGGCATATTTATAGTTTTTGTATTTTAATTAAATTATTTATATTTATAGAATAAAAATTATGATAAAAAGAAATAAGACATATTAAAGAATATATAAAGAGATATATTTATGTATATGCGGTAAAATAATAATTTTAAAAAAAAGAAAAGAGTGGACTCGTCGGGATTTGAACCCGAGGCCTCCCCCATGCCAAGGGGGCGATCTTCCGCTGATCTACGAGCCCAGAGAAAACCCTAGAACCATGACGAGCAAATAAAATTTTTGGAACCAAAACTATTTGTAAACAGCCCACCCTTCCCGTCTTTGATATGAAACAACGACAACTCGAAATCCTTCTCCAAAAAATCCCAAAACCAACAGCACCGAGACCCGAACTCGAACAATATATGACACCCGCAACAATAGCAGCAGATGTCCTTTTCACGGCATATCAATGGGGAGATATCCATGAGAAAAACGTTATAGATTTAGGTTGTGGCACCGGTATTTTCGCGGTCGGTGCATACCTCATGGGAGCAGAAAAAGTACGCGGATTTGACATTGACCCAAACGTCATTTCTCAAGCAAAAGAATACGCAACAAAAAACAAATACCCAATAGAATTCACCGTACAAGACATCGACTCCATCCAGACTTCCTGTGACACAGTCCTGATGAATCCACCGTTTGGCGCACAAAAAGCAAACCTCAAAGCAGACAGGAAATTCATCGAAAAAGGATTTGAAATCGCATCCATACTCTATTCATTTCACCTGAAAAAAACAATTCCTTTTTTTGAAAAAATGATTACTGCATTACACGGAGAAATCACCCTTCAAAAAGACTATGAATTCCCGATAAAATGGATGTTTGATTTCCACTATAAACAAGTCGTCACCTACAAGGTTACCCTCCTTCGCATAACCACCAATCCATAAGTATTTTGTAACAGTGTTTTAAGGACCACAATGATAATAAAAGAAAAGGTAGTTCACACAAGCAGAAAAAGAACAACGTGAAGTGTTATGTCCCAAGGAAGAAACAGAGACCAACGCGTTGGTGTGTTTGTCGACGTACAAAACATGTACTACTCAGCAAAAAACCTGTACAACAAAAAAGTAAATTTTAAGATACTTCTCAAAGAAGCAATAGCAGAACGACAATTCGTACGAGCAATTGCATACGTCATCAAAGCAGATGTCAAAGACGAACAAACATTCTACAGCGTGCTTGAGGAGATAGGATTTGAAGTGCGGACAAAAGACTTGCAGATATTTTATGGGGGGGCAAAAAAAGGTGACTGGGATGTCGGTATTGCCATGGATGTCATGAGACTCGCACCAAAACTTGATACGGTCGTTCTCATCAGTGGCGATGGTGATTTCTCTGATCTCCTGGAGCATGCAAAAAGCCTAGGGTGTCGGACCGAGGTCATGGCGTTCGGACGGACCACGTCACATAAACTCCTCGAAGTAGCAGATTTGTTCACCGACCTCGATAAAAACAATAAATACCTGCTTGCCCAGAAAAAGAAAAACTAGAATGTATTAAAACTCATCACCTATTGCCCGTACAGAAAAAATATGATGGTATACGCTAAATCGTATGATACTATTAGGACTGAAGATAAGCAAAGGACAATCACAGAAAAGAGAAAAAAACTTTATTTCAGACGTCCGGTTTATCTTTTATAACTCATCCGAAAAGATAATAATACTGTACTTTATGTGCTTTCGACCAAAAAAAGTTCAAACATGAAATTGGAACGTGATTGATGTGGCACGAACAAAAACCAAAAGATTCAGAGGATCAATGACCCATGGGAAAGGAAAGAAAGGCGGTCGAGGAGCAGGATTACGTGGCGGCAGAGGAAACGCTGGACTTCATAAACATAAGTTCATGCATATGTTAAAATATATGCCTGATCATTTTGGAGTACATGGGTTTAAACGGGACCCCAGTCTTGTGAAAAGAGATCGAATCATCAACATTGGTCAGTTAGATGAAAAATACCATGGAAAGAAGGAAATAGATCTCTCAAAAGAAGGATTTGACAAGTTGTTAGGTGGGGGAATCGTTGAACACGGGTACAAGATCACGGTGAAATCCGCATCACAGAAAGCAATTGAGAAAATTGCGGAGCGTGGCGGGGAAGTAAAAATAGAAGAATAAAGGGTTTACCTATGGCAGAAGAGAAGAAGAGCAAATTATACATCTTAAAACCTCTTATCGAACGTTGGCCAGCGGTTTCAAAACCAGAAATTCATGTGAACTTCCGTTCGAAGATTTTCTGGACGATCATCTGTCTGGTTCTTTATTTCGTGTTAACCAACATCATGATCTACGGAGTCAGCGGAACTGTCCTGGATATGTTTGCCAGTTATCGTGCAATTATGGCTGGCGCATCAGGGTCTATTATGCACCTTGGTATCGGACCGATTGTTACAGCGTCCATTATCCTTCAGCTCTTCGTTGGCGCCAAAATTATAAAACTCGATTTAACAAAGAAAGAAGACAAAGCAATCTACCAGGGCAGCCAGAAAGTCCTTGTTATCGTTATGATCTTTGTCGAAGCAATTCCCCAGGTCTATGGGTATTTAAGTCCCAACAATGGTCTTATTGCATTGGTTGGCGGCAGAGGAATGGCTGATTTTATTATCATTATGCAATTGTTCATGGGTGCGTTCCTTGTCTTCCTCATGGATGAGTTAATCTCCAAATGGGGTATCGGTTCTGGTATCTCCATGTTCATTGCTGCTGGTGTCTCGCAATCCATTTTCACCGGATTGTTCAACTGGTTACCCTCATCATCATTACAACCAATAAGCATCTCAAATCCACCTGCAGGGACCATCCCAGGGACATACTATCTTGCGTCTCATATGAATCTTGGTGAGCTCGTCGATGGGGGGTTCCAGATCCTGTTTATTGGCCATGGTGGACATCAGAATGCGCTAGTACCCTTGATAGGGACAATCGCTATTTTCCTGATTGTTGTGTATACTGAGTCATCGCGAATTGAACTGCCGCTTGCCCATGCAAAAGTGCGCGGTGCACGAGGCAGGTATCCAATCCGGTTGATTTACGCGTCGAACATTCCGGTCATTTTAATGTCCGCACTTCTTGCAAATATTAACATGTTTGCGTTACTCTTTTATACTCACCCTGGTCTTCAAGGATTGCCAGGGATAGGACATCAATGGTGGATAGGTGCATATGATACGTCCGGTGGGTCGACCATGCCGTACGCCGGTGGAGCGTGGTATGTGTCAAACCTCAATGGTGTGAACAGTTGGCTGATGCCAATCATTAGTGGAGGCTCGGGTGGTCATGCGCCATGGCAATTCGCTGTGAAAGTTGTTATTTACCTATCGCTAATGATCGGCGGGTCGGTGTTATTCGCGAAATTCTGGATTGAAACGACAGACATGGGTCCGACGGCGGTAGCAAAACAGATTCAGAATTCTGGTATGGTCATGCCAGGGTTCCGACGAGACCCCCGTGTTCTTGGTCGAGTCCTAGAGCGATATATCCCGGTTGTGACGGTGATTGGTGGTGCTGCAGTCGGTGCGTTAGCGGCGTTTGCGGATGCTATTGGTACCGTAGGTAATGCGAGTGGAACAGGAGTGCTGTTAACAGTCGGTATTATGATTCAGATGTACGAGCAGATCGCAAAAGAACAGGCAATGGAGATGCATCCGATCCTCAGAGGATTCTTTGGAACTGAATAATGAGGAAGACCATGGGAGTGATTGTTGTTACCGGTATACCCGGGGTAGGAAAAACCACGGTGATGCAGAAAGCAGCGGAAGGAATGGATATACAGTTCGTCACCTTTGGAACCGTGATGATCGATATCGCAAAGGAACTCGGCTTGGTGAAAGACCGTGATGAGATGCGGAAACTTTCGCTTGAACAGCAGAAACAACTGCAGATAAAAACCGCTGAGAAAATTGCTCAGATGAAAAACGTTATTCTTGATACGCATTGCACCGTGAAAACACCAAAGGGTTATATGCCAGGTTTACCAGAATGGGTGCTCCGGAAACTAAACCCAACCGCTATCATCATCGTTGAAGCAGATCCTCAGGAAATCTTTAACCGACGTGCAAAAGATGCGACACGCAACCGAGACCCAGACTCTGTGGAAAAAATAGCGGAGCATCAGATGATAAATCGGGCAGCAGCGATGGCGTACGCGACACTCACCGGAGCAACCGTGAAAATCGTGTTCAATCATGATAATGGTCTTGACGCAGCCGTAAAAGAGGCTGAGCCAGTGATAAAATGAAGAAACTCAATGATGCCGCTCAAGCAGGACAATTGCTTCTCCTTATGCTTATGCTCTTTTTAATGATCATCATTTTTGGTGATGCAAATATCCGCAACATTGTCGCACATTCCTTGAATTCATTATTTGCTCCATTAATTGGATTTGGCGGAGCAAACCCACTTTTTACCATTATTCTAGCCGGGGTTATTGTCGTGTTTCTCTCATCGTTTTTTACGCATTTGTTCACAAACTGGAAGGCAATGGGACAAGCTCAAGAAGCAAGCAAGGCGTTCAACAAAGAAATCCAGAAAGCAAGACGGGAAGGAAACACGAATCGTCTGCAGAAACTAATGAAAATGCAGCCACAAATCATGAAGATGACAACACAATCGTCTGGCGGAATGATGAAGTCAATGATTTTCCTTTTTATTTTCATCGCACCGATTTTCATCTGGTTAACCTTTTTTATCGGGACAGTAGTTCATTATAACTACTTCACAGTTCCCTGGGGAAATGGCGTGTCATTATTTGGTCGAGCATCATTCATCATGTCAAACTGGTTTTTGTTGTATCTGATTTTCTCGTTTTTAGCTGGCCAGATGATCCGACAGGGGTTTAAGTGGATCAGTTGGTCGACCTGGTGGCAGAATATGAAAAAAATCATCAGACCAGCTCAGTAACAGGGGAATTATGATGACGATCACCATTAGTGGTCTCCCAGGGACTGGAAAAACAACGGTTGCGAAGCTTTTAGAAAAACGTCTTGGGCTGCGGTACGTGTATTCTGGGGAGATTTTTCGGGAGATGGCGAAGAAACAAGGGATGTCTCTTGAGGAGTTTGGCGCGTATTGTGAGACGCATCCGGAGCGGGATGAAGAGCTGGACCGGTTTCAAGTTGAGATTCTACGGAAGGGAAACGTGATTTTAGAAGGGAGAATTTCCGGGTGGCTTGCTACTCGAAATAAGATTCCCGCAGTGAAAGTGTTGTTAGAAGCTTCGATTGATGTCCGTGCTGGTCGTATTGTGAAGCGTGAGCAAGGAAACATTGCGGAACGGAAAAAGGAGATTCTTAAACGGGAGAAAAGCGAGGCCACCCGATATAAGAACTATTATGGTATCGATGTGTATGACACGTCTATTTATGATGTCATTATCGATGTTTCCAAGAAGACTCCTGAGGAAATCACAGAGATCATTCTTGCGCATCTTGAGGGATAAACGAGTTTTTATATCCTCTACTTATTCTGAGTGTGAAAAATGACTGAAAATGTTCATACGCTGCCATCATTGAAACAGCGGAAACGGTTAATGAAGGTCTCTGCGAAGACCAATACTCATTACGGGAAATCACCTGAGGATCGTTCTGTCCGAGAGTTGTTGAATAACGGTTTTATTAATCTAGATAAACCTGCTGGTCCGACGTCCCATCAGGTGGTCGCATGGGTAAAAGAAATCCTTGAAATTGAGAAAGCTGGTCATGGGGGTACTCTTGACCCTGCGGTGACTGGTATTCTTCCTGTTGCTCTAGGTGATGCTGCCCGTGCACTGCAGGTGCTTCTGGTTGCAGGAAAAGAATATGTTGCGTTAATGAAGCTTCATAAACCTGTTGAAGAAAAGAAGATCCGTGAGGCCTGTAAGTGTTTTATCGGGGAGATCTCCCAGATACCACCACTACGTTCTGCAGTGAAACGAGTGCGACGGACCAGACACGTCTACTATCTTGATGTCCTAGAGATTCATGGGACCGAGGTGTTATTCCGCGTAGGGTGTGAGGCAGGGACGTATATCCGTACATTATGTGTCGATATTGGCAAGAAGCTAGGGGTCGGCGCTCAACTCATAGAGCTTCGACGAACACGCGTAGGGAACATTACAGAAGAAACTGCTGTAACACTTCAGGATGTCAAGGATGCTTTTATTTTCTGGAAGGAGGATGCCGATGATACAGAGATCCGTCGGGTGATTTTACCGATGGAGCGACTCTTGGATGTGGTTCCTAAGATTGTGGTTCGTGATTCTGCGATTGATGCCTTATGTCATGGTGCGAATCTTGCGATCCCTGGTGTTGTTGAAATCGATGAGGATATCAAAAAGGATGAATTGGCAGGGGTATTGTCGTTGAAAGGCGAGGGTGTTGCGTTAGTGAAGTTGGAGATTCCTTCAGAGCAGGTTGTCGAGCGGGATGCTGGTATCTGTGCGAATCTTGAACGGGTGTTGATGAATAAGGGGACGTACCCGTCCATCTGGAAAAAGACATAAACCGGTATGGTGTTGCGGGTCGTTGGATTGTGTGCCGAGGTGGCTCAGACCGGTACGGCGCGAGCCTGGAAAGCTCGTGGGGCTTACGCTCCGCAGGAGTTCAAATCTCCTCCTCGGCGTAAATTTTTTTTAAACAGTATGTTTTTTATATAAAAATTACACATCGAAGAATGAATACTGTCAAAAAACTTTATAAAGTTATATTAAATTCATTTAAGCCAAGGAACGGTGAAAAAAATGGCAGTATTTTGTCCATCTTGTGGAAGATCAATACCTGATGATTCCCGAGTCTGTGCCTATTGCGGAACACCAATTCCAGCTCATGGATTACAAAAAGCACCGGATACAGAAAAGAAGAAAGATAATATTGGTTTAATCATTGCTGTTGTTCTTATCCTTGTTATAATTATTCCTATTGCTATCGCAGCAACAGTTTATGTATATGTAAGTGGAATGATAGGAAGTAATCATATTTCTACTCCCACAACGCCAGACATTAGTTTTGCTGTAAATACTAATACACACAATATCACAGTTACGACCGTTTCATCGCCTGTAATTTTATGGAGTAATCTTCATATCATAGGGATGTATAATAGGACGAGTTCAATCTCTGGTTTTGTTACTGTAGGGGATAATATCATCGGCTGCTCTGGATATATCACTATTGTCTATATACCGACTGGTGCGCTTCTCTATAGCCATACCTTTTCATAAGATGAAAAAATGCAGATGATAAACGATGGCGTCCTAGGTTTTATGATCAATAAAAAATATCTAATTTCCTTAGAGCCCCCCGTCACATTAACTTCGTTGGACTATTATTCGAACGGTTTTAACTGGATCTTTTTATTAATTATTGGTTTCACAGTTATATTTCTTGTACTCTGGATAGCAGTTGCTTACTGGGTGTACAAGGATGCAAATAAACGTAAGGAAAACGCAGTATTATGGTTAATTATTGTTATTGTAGCAGGATGGTTAGGGCTTTTGCTTTGGTTTGTTTTTCGTCCACCAATCGGGGGAAGGAAAATAATGCCTCTTCGTATGTGTCCAAATTGTGGCAGAGAGATTCCATTCGACGCTAATGTTTGTTCGTACTGTGGAAAAAAGTTTGAATCATATCTTTAAAAAAAATGAATATGCGAAAAGTAATAGATATATAAGGATATTTAAAAATATATACTTTTGTATGTACATTTATATATTATTATTTAGAAATCGTGGCAATGATTAATATAATCCTTCGTAATAGACCCGCCAGACAACCATGAATACGTTCATCCCACAAACAAGCCTCTTCATCGGCATAATCCCTGCCTTAATCGTCTTATACATAAGCTTAAAAGGATATGAAGGACGTTTCAAAGACAAACTCATTTTCTTAACATTCATCGTCGGCATTGTCATAGGAGTTGTTTCAGCAGTTATTGAACTCGTCACAAAAGATAATATTGGTATTATTCTTGTCATTATATTATTCCCTGTCCTTGAACAACTCTTCAAGACTATCGTGTTGAATATCGGAAGATTCCAAGAAAAGCAACAAACAACCATTTACGGTCTTTGCCTAGGACTTGGATTTGGATCGGTCTTTACTCCGACAGCCATCATCATGGGAGGTTTTCAAGAAATAAACCTTGCATTTATCGCAGCAATAATAGGGTCATGGGGAATTATCCTGTTCCACGGAGCCACCGGCGTAATCATTGGATATGGAGTCTATGTCCATAAACTTACAAAGTATCTAACGTTTGCTATTCTCCTCGGATTCGTTATTACATCGGTTATAGTCGTTACCAATTTATTTAGTGTAAGCTATCTGCAAATCAGTCTTGTGATCTACGGCATCATCGTGTACTGGTATGCAACAAAAAAGATAATGCCACGGATACGACAAGAAAGTCAACGACGAAAACGTACACAAAAAGAAATAGACATAAAAAACATAAAATGATTACTGTAGTAAAGAGGTAAACAATGGAAACAGAAAAAATATCACCAACCCCTCAATCAATTGACGATATACAAGAATCAAACCATGAATATGAACAAGATTCCCAGTATCCAAAGGCAAGTCCTATGCTAAAAATAGCAGGGTTTCTCTTGCTCTTTGCCGGGATTCTTATCATTATCCATTGGATCTATATCACAACCTCCTCAGATTTAATTGATACATTAATGAGCACAGGAGTATACGATAATATGAACATCACCCGCTCTGATTTAGCAGCGGTTTTTAATTTCTGCGGAATCATCGCAATTGCATTATCCCTGTTCACTATCATTGGAGGGATACTGACGCTTCAGAAGAGGATGTTTTGGTTCGCACTCATCGGCGGCATCGTCGGTATCTTCGCAATCGCACCACTCTTCTTCTTCGTTCCAAATATACTCTCTCTCACAGGAGCGATACTGATAATACGATCACGAAAAGAATTTCATTAACTTTCAATCATAATCATCGAAAAAAAATTCTTTAGAATAATCATATAATTATTATATTTTCCATCACTACATCACTAAAATTTATAGATTGAATAATCAAAGAATAAAAAAAAGAAAAAGAAGGGTGTGGAAACCCACAAACCACCCGAAATTATCTTCAGTGATTACAGTTTAGGGTTGATCAAATTTCTTATTACAATATGGGCAAATCCGAGCATCTTCAGGAATCTCTCGACCACAGTTGGGACAATGCCGAGTGGATGCCGGTTTTTCTCCACGGACGACAAGCCAAATGATAAGCCCGATTAGTCCAAGAATTATTACAATAATCAGCCACAATACTCCGCTTTTACCGCGTTTCTCTGCATCTTTATATACCCAAATAGCCACAAGGATCCAAACAATAAACCAAATTATTCCAACTATCGCGCATATAGCAAGCCCAAGCCCAAACATCGCTCCTGCATCTGCAGGATTTAAACCAGTATAATTATAATCAACGGCACTCGCTATCGTTGACAATGCAGTCATCAGTAACACACCAGCTAATACAAATGATATTTTTATTGAGTTTTTCACTCCCTTCACCTTAAGGAGTATATAAGGTATCTCTTTTAACTACTTTTTGTTATTTTTATTGATAGAGATTGTTTTTACTTCATCGATAATGACACCTATCGCCATCCCAGCAGTCCCCCCAGCAAGAAGACCAGTCACAAACCTGATAAAATTTGTACTCACCCAGAAACCAAATAGCTGTCCGACACCATCGATTCCTATAGGGACAAGACTGACGAGAAGGACTGCTAAAAACCGCTCATTCAAATCAATGGTATATACCACCATAAACCCAAGGCCAACAGCTAACCCGAGCCAAATTGCAGTACAACGTGCGCAAAACGGCATTTCGTTTCCATTAAAAAACAATGAACGTTCTGCCTGCTGATGGCACAGACGATCTCCACTTGCGTACACAGTATTCCAGGGGAACGGCATGTTTCGAATGACATGTTCATTATCAGAAAAACCAACAACACCGGAAAGGTCAGGGACGCTGCCAGTTGGAAGTGCGAATGGGGCAAGAAACTGTAGCAGAATCCAAATAAAAAAAAGAAGGAAAAAAATAAAGATGAGATTTTTGAAATGATGTTTCCGTAGCTTCATAACGATATCCTTCACCCTTCAGTAAAACTCGTTTTTTCGTATAACCATAGAGATGACATCATATTTAAATACAATATGTTTATTCTCGATACACCAAGGCGATAACCGATGACACGATTCCCAGAAGCTGAAAGCCGACTATTAAACAAGAAAATCTGCATGAAATGCGGTGCATCAAACGCAATTAAAGCAGAGCGATGCCGCAAATGCAGATCAAAAGAACTTCGCATGAAAGCAAAAGAAGGCAGAGGTCAGTAGAATAAAACCAGTATCTTTAAAAACACGATACCTCTTTTTGGTTGAAATAGACGAAGGCTTATGCCAGAGACAAAAGTAAAAAAAAGCGAGGATTTCAACGAATGGTACAACGAAATTGTTGAGCTTGCTGATCTTTGTGATAAACGGTATCCGATCAAAGGGATGAACATCTGGAGACCGTATGGCTGGAAACTGATGAACAACGTTGACCGTCTCATACGCGATGAGATGGAAAAAACCCATCATCAGGAAGTCTGCTTTCCGTTGTTAATCCCTGAGTCTTTCTTTAAAAAAGAAGAAGAACATATTGAAGGGTTTGGAAAAGAAGTCTTCTGGGTGACCCATGCGGGTCAAAATCAACTGGAGGAACGCTGGCTTCTCAGACCGACCTCAGAGACTGCGATGTACCCGATCTTTTCTCTCTGGATCCGCTCCCATACTGATTTGCCGTTAAAATGCTTTCAAATCGTCAACACCTTCCGCTACGAGACCAAACAAACACGGGCGTTCATCCGAGTACGAGAGATTCATTTCTTCGAGGCACACACCTGCCATGTTGATTTCGCTGACGCAGAACGACAAATACAGGAAGATAAAGAAATAGCTGCTCGACTCATGGAAAAACTCTGTTTACCATATGTGTTCAGCAAACGGCCAGAATGGGATAAGTTTGCTGGCGCATATTATACGATCAGCATTGATGTCCTCATGCCATCCGGACGTACCCTCCAGATAGGATCCATTCATCAATATCGAGATAATTTCGCAAAACCATACGAGATATCCTATGAAACAGAAAAAGGAGATCATGCGTTCTGCCATCAGACCACTTATGGCATGAGTGAGCGATTACTCGGTGCACTCATCGGA
>Ga0209777_10006576_pt1 | contig 13074 bp, 8 predicted proteins | sample FrelakmetHBP12HB_FD_187147 | JGI IMG/M metagenome (GOLD analysis project Ga0209777, IMG submission 187147) | Freshwater lake sediment microbial communities from the University of Notre Dame, USA, for methane emissions studies -HBP12 HB (SPAdes)... | ecosystem: Environmental > Aquatic >...
TGCAGGGCTGTTCAATGGGGCCCTGGTTGCAGTTGAGCGCCTTGGCGAGAATCCGCGCTATCGAGGTTTTCCCGACTCCCCGTTCTCCGGCAAACAAAAAGGCATGGGCAATTCTGCCTTCCTTGATTGCATTCTTGAGCGTCCGGGTTACATGTTTTTGTCCGATGACATCCTCAAAGGTCTGGGGACGGCATCTGCGGGCGAGCACCTGGTATGGCATGGTAAAACGCTACCTGATCTTTACACAGTATTACGGTTGGCTGTTAAAACAACTTGCGTGCTGTAATTATATAATAGGCGAGTACTGGAAAAACTGCGCTTATCTAGAGAGTCTGGTATTTCTTCCACGCACTGTTACTGGTAAAAAAATAGCCGGATACACTGAACACCCAGAATCATTACTACCGTTGCTTCCTTCCGGACCTGGCGGGGTTCGCAACTCTTCCGTTGTTCAGGATCCGGCTATTCTATTAACTGTATCATACAAAATTGATAAGCGACAGCATTTAAAAAACAAGAATACAAAAAACTGCTCTGTATGTCAGCCTGGTTCCCGAAGGTCACGGGATTCTTATTGAAAATGGCGGAGAGAGAGGGATTCGAACCCTCGGTACACTTTTAGGTGTACACACGATTTCCAGTCGTGCTCCTTCAGCCAGCTCGGACATCTCTCCAGCTTGTTTTCTATTTACTCGTAAGCGGCGGCGGCTATTGCCCGCCGCTGCTGTTTCTTTTATCTTTAAAAAATTTTTGCAGGAGGTCCCCGCATTCTTCCGCCAGCACCCCCGGCGTAACGTCAATCACGTGGTTCAGCTTGTCATGGGAGGCAAGATTAAATACCGAACCTGCCGCCCCGGCCTTGGGATCACGGGCGCCGAAAATGAGCCGCTTCACCCGGGCGTGAACCAGGGCGCCCATGCACATGACACAGGGCTCAAGGGTTACATACAACTCGGTATCAAGGAGCCGGTAGTTGTTCAGCCGCTGGCCGGCTCTGCGTAGTGTAAGAATTTCTGCGTGAGCGGTTGGGTCCTGCAGCGTAATCGGGCTGTTGTGAGCGCGGCAGATGATGGCGCCATCCTTAACCAGCACTGCGCCGATCGGAATCTCACCCTTCTCCAGGGCTTCCCGGGCTTCATCAAGGGCCGCCCGCATAAAAATTTCATCGCTGCTGTATATCAATGTAAAAACTTCTCAATGTTCTAATAGTAAGTTTTAAATATTCCATATTCTCTATTAAAAGTAAAGCTTCTATTCTGAACGCAACAGAACTTTTCACCATTAATCGGTCTTCTGATACGGGGAAGCATACTAATTACAATAACCCGCCTGATTATTTTCTGATAAAATCTGCGATAATTTTACTGCAGTTTAAAAATAAAAAATCAATGCTTGATTTGCTGAGTGAAATAGTAATCTGTACATCCCCTTTTCCGTTCCCTTCTTTTTCCCCTCTGTCAATATTCATTAGTGGCTGTGGTTTTTTTTACTGCCTATCATTTTCGCCCCATAAATATTGTTGACTTTGAACTACACGATACCCTATCATCTTTATCCATGGATAGTTTTCAACACTCCCGCTGTCCCTATTAACCCCGGGTAAAATGCAGTTTCGCACAGATACTATACGCCTAACTGCAGAAGGTTTTTGCACATGAACAGAAATGCTGTACTGCAAGGGATTACTTTAGGCTTCATGACCGGGCTTATGGTGACTGTCTTTGACGGGTTCTACATGGCAATGCCGGATCTGTATATCCCGCCCGGCTATCCGGTGGTACTCACCTGTTTCAATGTGGTGTTATGGACTGCATTAGGCTGTCTTTCCGGGGTGATGGTGTGGCTGTTTATTCGTCGCCCCAGTTTGTCAAAAAATGAATTATTTTATTGGGCGCTTTTTTTTCTGGTACCTTTCATAGGTATGTACGGCCTTCTCGGAAAATTCTACCTGCCCAATATGGAAAATCTGGACTTTATGCTAATAGTCCACAAAAAGGCTTTCGATTACCACCTCTCTTTTGTATGGGCAGGCCTGCTCGTGTCGTTTCTTCTTTTTCGTTTTCGTAAAGTTAGCCAGGAGAGCAGGTTTTCCGTCTTGATGGTCCTCCCGGAACTTATCGCCATTACAGCCCTTTTTCAGTTCTGTTCAAACCCGGAGTGTCTCAAGGTTATGACCCTTGTTAAAAAACTCTCGACAGGGGGAAGTTTAATCCTGGAGTCCATCCTCTACATACTTGGTACAGCAACCATCTTTATTCTCTACGCGCTCTTCTTTTTCAAAGTGCGCCCAACACTTATAAAACACCCGCTTGTCTACAAACCGCTTGTCCCCTTGATGGCTTTGCTGATCTCCGTCACCTTGTACATGGGGGGACTCTATGCCGCCGTCAGTAAAAGACCCCAGCTGAGTCCTCACCCGGCACCTGCGTCAACAGGAGTGGAAACTCCATCAGAACAGAAGCCCGGAAGTGTTATTCTTATTGTTCTGGACACGCTGCGCGCCTCCAGCCTTAATGCTCTGAAAAACACCGGCTTTATAAACAACCTGGAGACGTTCGCCAGGGATTCCCTCTCTTTTGAGACCTGCGTTGCCCCAGCCTACTTTACGCTCCCTTCCCACGCATCCCTCTTTACCGGTGTGTATCCTCCGGAGCACGGGTGTGAAACTATAGATGTACACTACCTTGCAGACGGCTTTGTCACCCTTGCCGAGCAGCTCAAAGCCCACGGCTACCGAACCGCTGCCGTTGTGTCGAACTATGGATGGCTGAATAATACGTTCAATATGCTGCAAGGGTTTGAGGTTGCCAGCTCGCTGCAAAATATAGGGGTAAACCACACGTTGCCTTTCCACCCTGCTTTGAATACCTTTTCTTATCTCACGAACATATATTATAAGGCTACAATTGCTTACAGAACCGCTGATGATATTAACGCCACAGCTTTCGAGGCTATGAACAAAATTGCAAAAGAGCCATTTTTCCTTTTTTTGAATTATATGGATGTACACACCCCTTACAGACCACCACCACCATATGACAGCTATTTTCTGAAGCAGCCGTTTCCCCAGCTCTATCGCCTCAAACAGTATTATCTGCAATACCAGGGGAAAAACAGTAAAGATTCATGGGACACGTATCTCCTGAGCCAATATTATGGAGAAATTGCATATCTTGACACGCAGATAGGAAACCTCGTGCAGCGGCTGAAAGAAATGAATCGTTACGACTCCAGCCTGATCGTTATCACATCAGATCATGGAGAGCTTTTCGGTGAACACGGGTATTATTCACATTATGCTCCGATGTTTGAGGGAATAGCAAAAATTCCTCTTTTCATCAAGTTCCCCAAAAGCGCCAAGACCGGATCTGTTAAGCAGATCATTAACCTGACTGACGTTTATCCGACAATCCTTTCAATTTGCGGATTGCCGGTGCCGCAAGATATTTCGGGCATTGCCTTTGGGGATGAGAAGACTTCCGGTTTTGCAGGTGCCACCAACAAAATGATCCTGTATGAGGGAAGATACAAGTATATGGATATGGATGCCATCACCCCGGGCGGACCTCCCCTTTTATTTGACCTGAAAAACGACCCTGAAGAAATGAATAATCTTTATAAACAGCTGCCGGAAATCAATTTAAAAATGAAACAAGCGCTTGATAAATGGCAAGAGAACCACAAACCAAGGTATCCTGCAAAACAGCAACCGTTTCCAGACGATGCTAAAGAAAAGCTCAAGTCGCTGGGTTATGTAAAATAGTTATTAAGTTATGAGTTATTAGGGACAGTCACCTATTTAATGTTTATTTGTTTGTTTTGTTTTCGGCCTGCCAACCGGCAACGCTCGTACCCGCCTCTCAAGCCTTCGCTCAAGCTTTTTTAAGAATCCCTCAGCCCCGTACGGTCTTCCCGTCATGGTGTGCTTTCTCAGTCCTTCAAACTCTGCCTCTTCCTCCGGAGATCGAAGTACCTGCCTCCAATTACTACTATCAATAAGCTGTTTCCATAAATCCATATCAACCAGGGCTTCAGGATCAGTGCCATTGATATGTACTTTTGCGCTTGACCAGGGATAGTCTTCTGCCTTTCTTACTTCTTTTGTTCGTACAGGATTTCTCTCTATATACCTCATCGCGGTTATTAAGTGATTATCCTCAAGAACAACAGAGTAAAACCGGTTTTGCCACAAATGACCGCTTCGATTGCATTTACGATTGAAATACTGCGTATACCGGAAGTGTGTGCCACCAATTGCTTTTGCCAGTGCTGCCGCCTTGTCCGGAACGACAATCAAATGTACGTGGTTGGTCATGAGACAATAGCCCAGTATATGGACACGGTATTTTTGAGCAAGCGCCTTGAAAAAGGTCAGGTAGGCTTTTCGATCTTCATCGTCCAGAAACACGTCCTGGCGGTTGTTGCCCCGCTGGGTAATATGACAGGGGTGCTTATCAGTGATGATTCTTGCTATTCTAGGCATAAACCGTTCTATCACAAGAATAATTACAATACAATAAATAGGTGACTGTCCCTAATTTTCCCGGTAGTTGTTCAGCCGCTGGCCGGCTCTGCGCAGAGCAAGAATTTCTGCGTGAGCGGTTGGGTCCTGCAATGTAATCGGGCTGTTGTGAGAGCGGCAGATTATGGCGCCATCCTTAACCAGCACTGCGCCGATCGAAATCTCACCCTTCTCCAGGGCTTCCCGGGCCTCATCAAGGGCCGCCCGCATAAACCGTTCATCGCTACCGTTTATCAAGGTAATATTTCTCGGAAAACATGCTGTTAATCAGTGTGATATATTTCCACATTCTCTGAAAAAAGTAAAGTGTCAATTCTTCCGGTATTATTTTATTAGGAACCGTTGTCCCCCATTTTGTTACGGCAGCAAATAGTAACAACATGCCATTCATGCTGTTTAATCTGAACCATTTATCTGGCAACAACCACGATAGATGGCTGAATCAAGCCAACGGTTTCACGGGAAATGAATTCATTACTGAGAGGTGCCGTATCGACGCCTGCGGCTAACTGTTTAAATTAACATTTATAACTATTAGCCTTTCAAATAATTATAAATTCCCCAGCCCTGCGGCATGTAATTTGTAACCTCTTATTTAATAATTAGAAACGCAGGGAGGGCGTGCTGTGGAAGGGGATACTTTTAGGGGCTATAACACATAATACAAACAATGAACTCCTGGCAGCCTGCAGGCTGGTAGGAGTTTTTTACTTTAAAATCCATTCATCATTGAATCATTACCGGGGCGACCAATGAAACTCGTTGTGCAATTTAAACACTTGTTCATAACATCCTTGATATTTGTAGCGTTGCTTTTTTTTATATTTACCAGTACTGCGTCTGCTGCAGGAGAGACGGTTATGGTGAAGAACATAAACACTCAGCAAGTTCCCGCCCCCGCTTCGGGTCTGGTTGATGTCAACGGCACATTATTTTTCGCCGTTACCGACCCGAACAGGCCAATTGCCGATGATCCTTCAATCGAACATACCGCAAATGAGCTGTGGAAGAGCGATGGTACTGAGGCTGGCACGGTAATGGTAAAGGAGTTTGACAGTATTAAAACCGATTTCCTTGCCAGCGTCAAAGGCAGGCTGTTCTTTTATGCTGTTGACAGCAGGCAGGGAGGCGGGTTGTGGAAGAGCGATGGAACCGAGGCCGGCACCGTCATGGTGAAGAAAAACATCAGTACTTCTATTATTAACCAGCTAAGTCCTGAATTTGTTGTCACTGCCGGAGGGACACTGTTCTTCAGGGCCGATGACGGCGTGCACGGGTGGGAGTTGTGGAAGAGCGATGGAACCGAGTCCGGAACTTTCATGGTGAAGGACATAAACCTTGATGGAGCTTCCTATCCTTTCTCTCTCACAGTTATAGGCGAGACCGTCTATTTTTTTGCTACGGACGCAAGCGTATATGATTCTAAGTACAATCTCTGGAAAAGCGACGGGACAGAGTCCGGCACCGGCGTTGTAAAGCAGATAAATCATACACTCTATTTTGGGCTTTCCTCTCTTGCTAAAATTCTCACCAGCGTTGACGGAATGCTGTACTTTATTATTCAGCATGGCAGCAGCCAAAGTATCCAGAGCACTGAACTGTGGACAAGTGATGGAACTGAGGCAGGTACGGTAATGGTTAAGACCATAAACCCACCAGTAGGAAATTATCTTTTCACGAGCATAGGCCGGACACTGTACTTTGTTGCTGGCTACGAGTATGGCAGCACTATTGGGGTAGAACTGTGGAAGACTGATGGCACGGAGGCTGGTACCGGCATGGTTAAGGATATCAACCCGTACGGCGGTTCAAATCCAGGCTCTCTCATCAATCTTAACGGGGTGTTGTATTTCAGTGCTGATGACGGCAGCCATGGCAGGGAGCTTTGGAGAAGCGACGGGACCGAACAGGGCACCTATCTCTTTAAAGACATCAACACAAACCAGAACAGCGGGACGAGTGACCCTGGAGATTTCATCACTGTCAATGGTACGCTGTACTTTACCGCTGATGATGGCATTCATGGCCGGGAGCTATGGAAAAGTGACGGGACTGAGGCCGGCACCGTCATGGTAAAAGATATAAACCCGGGCGGAAGTGCTGATCTGTCTGAGCTTACAAATGTCAGCGGAACACTTTATTTTATTGTTTCCGGAAATATCTGGAAGACCGACGGCACTCCGGATGGCACAGTCCTGGTAAAGGCCGTGACAAAAGACACGACTTCCAATCCCCTTGGCCTCACCATCTTAAACGGCATGCTTTACTTTACCGCTGATGACGGCATTCACGGGCGAGGGCTGTGGAAGAGCGATGGCACAGAGGCCGGCACGGTCACGGTAAAGCAGTTAGCCATTGATGCTTTATCTACAGCACATGATGAACTCTACGGGGTAGCTGATGACGGCATTCACGGAAGGGAATTGTGGAGAAGCGACGGTACTGATGCAGGCACGGTCATGGTAAAGGACATTAACCCGAACGGCAATTCAAACCCTTCCTATATCACCAACGTGGACGGAACACTCTTCTTTTATGCTGACGACGGCAGCAGTAACGGCAGAGAGCTGTGGAAAAGCGACCTGACTGAGGCAGGCACGAGGTTGGTTAAAAACATAAACCCGTTTCCCAACGCGAGTTCAGTGGCGCATTACTGGTGGCTTGGCGGTGAAGTGCCCCAGCTGACCAGCGTTAATGGCAAGCTGTTTTTTGCAGCTGATGACGGCATCCATGGTCCGGACCTGTGGAAGAGCAACGGAACCAGTATCGGAACGTTTTTATTTAAGAACGTAAAGCCGTATTTCAATCCCTTGCCTCCATTTTTCCACTATTATTTTGAGAGTCCCTATAACCTTGTTGATGTTAACGGAACGTTCTATTTTACTATCAGTACTATCTGGAATCAAATCAAAAACACCCGTGAGCTGTGGAAGAGCAATGGGACCAGAATCGGTACTGTTTTTGTTAAGGAACTTATTGGTTATGCAGATCAGATTGATCCCACCAACGTTAACGGCACTCTTTTCTTTACGCAACCTGACAGTCTATGGAAGAGTGATGGAACCGCCCCCGGCACGGTCATGATAAAAAAAATGGACCTTAAGCAGAATGAAGGTATTTATCTTCTGACAAGTGTAAACGGGACGCTCTATTTTGTTATTGGCTTTTCAGGCTACCCCGGACGGGAGCTGTGGAAGAGTGACGGGACTGAAGCCGGCACGGTATTAGTCAAAACTATGGCAGCTGACAATCTTTTCAATGTGAACGGGACGCTCTATTTTACCGGTAATGATGGTATCTACGGAAACGAGTTGTGGAAAAGCGACGGCACCGAGGCTGGCACCTTCATGATTGCCGACATTAATCCGAGCGGCAGTTCATATCCTGCCAGTTTCACCCAGGTTGACAACACACTCTACTTTACTGCCAATGACGGCATTCATGGTAGAGAGCTGTGGAAGACGACGGTTACAGAACAAAAATGAAGAAGGAGATTTTATGAAGGCTCTGAACCAGAGGGGGCAGAGGGTTACATCTTCATCTGTCATATTTGGAGAGCTAACATAACCATCTTTTGAATATTCGCCCTGCGTAAAAGTGCTGGTTCTATTAAATAATCTGCCTGAGAAAAAAGCTCAGTATCCTATCGCCCTTCCACCCAGCTCTTTTATTTTTATGCGGTAAAAACTTGATTCCCTGCTTGCGGCGAGCTGGTTAGAACGCGGCTCAATGCGTGACTCGGGAAGCACCAGTTTTTTATAGAGTACGCGAAGGCCCTTCACGATCTCATCTTTTTCAGTGAGCTTTTTCACCTGCCCTTCAACAGTCACCGCCCTGAAGCGCTAGGCATCACGTGAGGAATCGCAGACTTTAAAAATCACGTTGGCATTGTCTTTAACACAGCGCGCCATCCGCCCGCCCGGCATGGAACCGCAGTAGACAAATTCCCCATCCGCTGCGTAGGAAAGCTCAATCGCATAGGGCCGGTCACCCTCAATGGCAATCAGGGTGCCCCACGTCCACTCTTCAAGAAACTTTCTGATCTCTTTTTCTGACATGGATTTCATAGTGTCGTCACTCCCAAACAGGTTAGCTGTGCCGTAACACATTTCTCTCATTGTTCCTTTAAATGCCTGGCTGGCTCCGAATAATTTGCCCTGGCAGTCTTTAGAATATAAACAAGCCTAACTGCTTGCGGTGTGTATCACCACCTCGACCGAGTGTACCTTGCGGTCGTCAACAAGAAGAATCGCGCGGTCATACTGCTCCACTCCATCAACGGTCACACGCGTATCGCCATTCCCGTCGCGCGTGTTCAGGACGACAATGTGATAGACCGTCTCACGATACCGGTAGTGCACCGTGAACCCCGTCCAATCCGCGGGGAGGCATGGAACAAAACGCAGTTTGTCCTTTTCCAGCCTTAAGCCCATGAGTGATTCCAGGATCAGCCGGTACATCCAGCCGGCCGAGCCTGTGTACCATGTCCAGCCGCCGCGGCCAATGTGCGGCGCTAGCGCGTATACATCAGCCGCAACAACGTATGGCTCTACTTTGTAGGTCGCAATCCCCTCCGGAGACATCGCATGGTTCAGCGGGTTGATTATGGTCAGCAGTTCCCACGCGCGCTGGCTATCGCCCAATGCGGCAAACGCCATCGCCGCCCAGATCGCCCCATGCGTGTACTGTCCGCCATTCTCTCTAACGCCCGGGACATACCCTTTTATATAGCCGGGATTCAAGTCCGACGTGTCGAACGGCGGGTCCAGGAGCTGGATCAGCGCATGCTCCCGGCGCACCAGGCGCTTATTCACCGCTTCCATGGCCATGCGCGAGCGCTTGGCAGCGCCCGCCCCGGACAGCACCGACCAGCTTTGCGCAATCGAATCAATCTGGCATTCGGGGTTACGCGCCGACCCGAGCGGTGAGCCGTCGTCAAAGTACGCGCGGCGGTACCACGCGCCGTCCCAGCCATGCTGCTCGATATTCAGGCGCAGCTGCGCCGCCTCCCTCTGGCAGCGTTCGCCAAAGGCGATGTCACCACGCGTACCGGCAACCTCAGCGAACCGCATCAGCACTTCATACAAAAAGAATCCCAGCCAGATGCTTTCGCCGGTGCCCTGTGCGCCCACCAGGTTCATGCCGTCGTTCCAGTCACCGGAGCCGATGAGCGGCAGGCCGTGCGCACCACGGCTGAGGCCCTTGAGAATGGCTCGCACACAGTGTTCGTATAAACTGGCCGCTTCTCTAGACCGGACCGGGAGATCATAATACGAGTCCTCCTCCGTATTGAGCACGCGGCCTGCAACGAAGTGTATGGGTTCATCCAGCACGCCGGTATCCCCGGTGGTCAGGACGTAGCGACACGTCGTGAGCGGCAGCCAGAGGTAATCATCCGAACAGTGCGTGCGCACGCCGCGGCCCGAGGGGGGATGCCACCAGTGCTGAACATCTCCTTCCGGGAACTGATGGGCAGCGCAGCGGAGCAGATGCTCGCGCACCAGCTGCGGCTCGGCGTAGATAAGCGCCATCACGTCCTGCAGCTGATCGCGAAAGCCGAAGGCGCCCCCCGATTGGTAGTATCCGCTCCTCGCCCAGAGACGGCACGCCAGAGTCTGGTACAGAAGCCAGCCGTTGGTCAGGATGTTGACGGATTGGTCGCGTGTTTCCACCTGCACTGCGCCGAGCGTGTGGTTCCAGTACTGCCACACCGCTTCGAGCGCGCCGCGCGCAGCAGCAGATCCACGGAAGCGATGCACCAGGTTTCTGGCCTCATCGGCATCTCGTCCGACGCCGAGCATGAATATGATCTCACGCTCCTGCCGGTCGGCCAGATCGAATGCAACCTGGAGCGCGGCGCAGGGGTCGAGCGCAGCCCCTACCTTGCCGGAGAGGCGCGTTCGCGTCATAGCAGCCGGACTCCGCAGCGTGCCGTTACGCCCCAGGAACTCAGTCCGGTCGCCGCTTACGTGCCGGGTTGCATCGTCCACGTCGAAAAAGGCCACCCGGCTGGTGAACTCCGTGTTGTAGGAGTTGCGCGCGAAGAGCGCTCCGCTCACGGGGTCAACTTCGGTGACCACGTGCATTGCTGATTTTGACCGCAGATCTCCCAGCACCCATTCCACGTAACCCGTGGCAGAGAGCCGGCGGGACCGGCCGGACTCGTTTCGCACCTTCAATACCGCAAACTTGATCTTCGCCTCCAGGGCCACGTAAACCCACAGCTCCGAGCGGATGCCGCGCTCCGTGTGTTCGAAGACGCTGTAGCCGAATCCGTGCCGGGTGACGTAAAGCGTCGCCCCGCGGCTGGGCAGCGGCGTGGGGGACCAGAAGTGGCCGCGCTCTTCATCACGGAGGTAAAACGCCTCGCCGCTGGAATCGCTCACGTGATCGTTCCCCCAGGGAGTGAGGCGGAACTCATGGGCATTCTCGCTCCAGGTGTAGGCAAGGCCGCTCTCTGAGATAACGGTCCCGAAGAGCGGGTTGGCCAGCACATTCACCCACGGCGCCGGCGTCAGCTGCCCGGGCGCGGTCGTAATGACGTACTCGCGCCCGTCAGGAGTGAATCCGCCCAGCCCGTTGAAGAAGATGAGATCGGGGCGCGGCAACGCGGCGACCGCCGGAGGCTCTGAGCGAAGGGTTCGGGTCGGTGTCAGGAGCGGCGCTGTTACTTCCGCAAGGCCGCGCCGGTTGATCTGGTCCGCCAGGGTTCCCCGGCTGTCGCTGATGATAGCGCGGGCGACTGTTTGCAGAAGAATACGGTCCTCGTCTGCTATCTGGTCCCCGGGCCGTACAAAAATGCCGCCTGGTCGATCCGCCACGTTAGCTTCGGTGCCTGCGGCAATGAGTCCCATGATCTGGTCGTGCAGAAGCTGCCGGTAACCGGAGTGATCTTCGTTCCAAATCACCAGATCCACCGCCAGTCCTTTCAGGCGCCAGTACGCGTGGGCCTGCACGAGCTGGCGTACCAGCTCGATATTGGCCGGATCCGCGATCTGCAGCAGCACGATGGGCACATCGCCGGAAATGGCGTAGCCCCACAGGCCGGATTGCCCGCGGCGGTTCTTGCTGATGATGCTCGCATCGGCGCGCAGCGAGGAATTGGCGTACAGCACCGAGCCGGCCAGGCGTCCATAGAGTTGCGCGTCGGCTTCGGTGGCATTGAACTGCCGCAGGGCCACCTGGCTGTGTGACCACGCCAGGTCAAAGACGCGGTCCGCGAGGCGCCGATCCTGGTATTTCTCGATAAGACTTAAGGCTGCGTCGCGGGTTTCACCGATGCCGGAGACCATATTGATCGTTGCCGACTTGTTCGGCTCGAGTGTGATCCGATACCGGATCGCGACAATCGGGTCAAGCACGGAGCCCTGGCTGCCCGAAAGCGCCGCTGCATCGCTCATCGCCTGTGGATTGACAAGGTTGTTGCCGTGGCCGATGAACCGCATGCGGTCCGTCTCATAGGAAATGTCGCCGACATCCGCCCCGTGCACGGCCATCAGGTGCAGCATCCATGGCACCTGCTCGTCCTGGGAGCGGGGCCGGCGCGTGCACAGGAGCGCCTGCCGCTGGAGGATGATCTCGGTCTGCACAAAAAGATTGCTGTACGCCGCATGCAGTGCATCTGCGGCAGGCGAGGTGAGAACCACCTCGGCGTAACTCGTGACGTCGATCGTCCGGCGCGTCCAGGAGCGGTTGGCGATAGTGAGGCGGCGCAGCTCGATGTCATCCTCCGGCGAAACGGCGATCTCCGTGTGCATGTCCAAGCCGTTTTTGCGGCAGCGGAACTCCGCGCGCGCCTCCGAGAAAATCGCCTCATAATTCTCCGTTTGTTTAAGCGCCGGCTGAAAGGCGGTTGACCAGAACTCCCCGCTCGCCACGTCGCGGATGTAACAGAATGATCCCCAGTTGTCGCAGGTGCTGTCTTCGCGCCAGCGCGTCACACTGATGTCCTTCCAGCGGCTGTAGCCGCCGCCCGCATTCGTTACCATCACGTGATATCTGCCGTTCGACAGCAGCTGCACTTCCGGCAGCGGCGTGTCCGGGCTGCTGAAGACACTCACCGGCGTCTCCGGAGCGCCGGCAGTTGTGCGTATGTCGGAGAACTCGGCGGTGTGCCAATAGACCGCTGCGGCCTTTGGCACCCGCTCCTGAAGGAGCAGCGTGGTCGCCTGGAACATCGGATCCGACTCAAAGCGCCGCTGCATCGGACGGTCCAGGAGCAGATAGGCCAGCGAGAGAAGGCTCATGCCCTGGTGATGTGCCATGAAGGACCGCACCACGGCGCTTGTTTGCCCGCGCGGCAGGCGCGACGGGGTGTAGTCGATTGCTTCATAGAAGCCGTATTCCCCTTCCCGCCCGTCAGCGGCGAGCCGCTGCAGATTCAGGCACGCCTCCCCGGGCGCCACCATCAGCGCGAGCGCCGAGGCATACGGCGCAATGACCAGGTCCTCTGCCAGTCCGCGCTTGAGCCCCAGGCCGGGCACGCCGAACGCCCGGTACTGGTAGTTGAGATGAACATCGATCATGTTATAGCCGGATTCCGACATGCCCCA
>Ga0209777_10006577_pt1 | contig 13072 bp, 10 predicted proteins | sample FrelakmetHBP12HB_FD_187147 | JGI IMG/M metagenome (GOLD analysis project Ga0209777, IMG submission 187147) | Freshwater lake sediment microbial communities from the University of Notre Dame, USA, for methane emissions studies -HBP12 HB (SPAdes)... | ecosystem: Environmental > Aquatic >...
GGGGGGCAGTGCAGGAGGCGTAGGGACGGATTTGCCGGTAGCCTCCGTCTGCCATGGATGTAAACTTTTAGGGCAGCAGTGGTCCTGAGTTACCAACGCGAAAGAGCGGGGGCACCCTTGGGGGCACTACTGGACCTTTGTGATTTTAAATCCCTATAAATCAATCAGTTATGCCATCACTTAGATTCCGAGTGGGGGCACCACAGATTCATCCAAAGCCGTCCAACAGGGCGGCTTTTTTACGTTTAAGAGCCTGTTATTCGTAAAGTTATTTGCAGGACGTTGTCTGACAAGGTCTGTTGATGACCACTTGAATCTGGGGGCATCGGGGGTCATATATGGGGGCATCTGGTCCTCGACATCTCGGGGAAAGCAGAATGTGCCCCCACGAGGTTGCCATGCCCCTGACCGCCCTTGAGATACGTAACGCCAAGCCCACCCTGAAGCCCTACAAGCTGTCTGACGGCGGGGGGCTATACCTAGAGATACGACCCAACGGCAGCCGCTACTGGCGGCTCAAATACCGCGTGCACGGCAAGGAGAAGCGGCTAGCACTTGGCGTGTTCCCGGAAGTCACGCTGACCGAAGCCCGAGATGGCCGTGATGCTGCTCGCAAGCTCCTCCGGGACGGTATCGACCCAGGCACTGCCAAGAAGACCCAGAAGCTGACGGCCCGGCATGCTGCCGAATCCACCTTTGGTGGCATCGCGCTCGAACTGCTGGCCAAAGAGAAGCACGAGCTTTCTGAGTCCACCTACTCCAAGAAGCTGTGGATCCTTGAGGAACTGCTTTTCCCATGGCTGCGCACCCGCCCGATCTCGGAGATTGAAGCCCCAGAACTGCTGGCTGTCCTGCGCCGAACAGAGTCCAGAGGCAGACTGGAGTCCGCCCAGCGGGCAAAGCAACTTGCCGGGTCCGTCTTCCGCTACGCGATCATCACTGGCCGAGCAACCCGCGACCCTTCGGCAGACCTACGCGGGGCCTTAAAAACCCCGGTTGCCAAGAGCCGGGCGGCAGTTACAGATCCGCGCAAAGTAGGGGAACTGCTCCGGAGCATTTATACCTACACAGGTCAGCCCACGACCTGCGCCGCACTGCAGCTGGCCCCACTGGTCTTCGTCCGTCCGGGGGAACTGCGGGCCGCTGAATGGAGCGAGTTCAGCTTCGACATCGCCGGCAACGGCACCGATAAGGACCCTCCTGTTTGGCGTATCCCCGCCAAGCGCACAAAAATGCGTGAAGAGCATGTCGTGCCGCTGTCCACACAGGCAGTGAGCATTCTTCGAGGGATCCACCGCCATACGGGCAACGGCCACTACGTCTTTCCGGGGCTACGCAGCAACGCTCGCCCGCTGTCCAACAACACCCTGAACGCTGCACTGCGCAACCTCGGCTACGACAAGGACACCGCAACTGCTCACGGCTTCAGGGCAATGGCTTCCACGCTTCTGAATGAACTTGGCTACCCGCCAGACATCATCGAAAAGCAGTTGGCGCACGCCGAACGCAACAAAGTGAGGGCCGCCTACAACCGTGCAAGCTACTTGGATAAACGCCGCGAGATGATGCAGGCTTGGGCTGACTATCTCGATGGGTTAAGAAAGGGGGCTGACGTCATCCCATTCAACCTGTCGAGGCAGGCATGAAAATGTTGATCCAACATTCTGGGCCCGCTGCAAAGCGAAAACGTGGCGGCCAAAAAAAACCGGAAACCCTGGAGCGCGAGCAGAGAGAAGCGGAGCGCGCCCGGATTTTTGCCGAAGTAGTGCCCTGCAGTCCCGCAGAACTAGCGGAAACAATCGCACTTGCCGCGCGCCTGAAACAAGCAGACCGAGACCTTCTCTCGTCATATAACTCGCCGCCGTTTCCACCGAAGTTGATTTACGGCCTCCTAGCGATCGACCCGGACCCGGAACTAGAAGGGCCACCACCCTCTACCGAGGAGTTCCGCACCTTCAAAGCAGGGATCCTTGAACGTACAAGAATTGCGGAGGAACAGATCGCAGAAGGTCAAAAGAACGGCGCGAAAAAATCCGCAGAACCCAAACTTGCCCGTATCAAGGTCTTCGCAGACACCAACTCTGCGCTTATCAAGCGATTGGGTGCCAAAGGCTTCAGCGGTCGTCAGCTAACCCAGCGCGTATTGGACGACTGGCATCAGCTACAGCGAACGCCACTCCCCGAAGAGTCAAAGTCGTTAACGCGGAGAGGAGACAACCAACCTCCTCCACCATTCGAGACCCTGCGACAGTCTTGGTTGCCGAAGGCAAAGAAACTGCTACAGCCCGTCGGTTCTGGATAACGCCTAACTAGACTTTGAACCCCTGCGCCGCATCTACGTTCGGGACTGACCCACTTAGTCCCGATAGGAGCTGTTATGCGCGCAGAAGATCACATCGATATTTCCAACATTAGGCCTGCGACCCTTGCTAGTGCGAAGGTCGCCAGTCGAAGCGTTTGGCTCGGGACAATAGCCCCGCCCCATAAGCAGTGGATAACGCCTAACTGGCCTTCGAATCAAAGACCCCCAGAACTCCCCCCGGGACTAATCCATTTGATCCCAAAAGGAGTATTTATGACCACTTACGACAATGCTGGATTCCCCAGCAAGACCGCCGCTTTTATCGTTCGCATGCGTGACGTGACCAGAAAAGTGAACCTTTCCGAGTCACACATTTACCTACTAATTTCCCAGGGGAGGTTCCCTCGACCGTTCCCGCTGGTCCAGGGCGGCAGGGCGAAGGGGTGGCTGAATTCCACCATCGATGAATACCTGACGGACCGGGGCATGGACACCGGGGTGTCGAAATGAGCGCTCCTGTTCCGGACTCGATGGACATCGAGGCACTTCGCCTCCCTGTTTCCTACGGAGTCACGCACGGGGTTAAGAGGCTGACTGTATCCGTACCCGTCGGGAAGCCATCAAAGACACAGTTCTTCCAGACACATCCGGACGAATCGATGACTTTTGTCGCGGCCATCTTCGAGGACAAGGAGGGCAATACAACCTACTTACTTACGCCGGCTGTGGCGGCGGCGTATCCGGAAGTCGCGCGCCCAGTGGAGCTTTACCGCGCCATCGATCGCCAAGGCAACCAAAGGCTTATCCCGGTACCGCTACCTGCGGAGAACGGTCAACGAAACCCATGGCACGATTCCTTGCTTCAAGCCGTCAACCACAGCAAGGGAGCGTGGGTTCGCGTCGCGGCCAACATGTCGGCAGGCGCCTACGACGTACACGTCGCCCAGGGAAATTTGGCGGCACCGGACTGGCCGGACATGACAATACCGGAGCTCGTCAAGATCGCCTTTCGTGGCCGCATTGTTGACTCCGAAGATCATGCGGTCGTCCGCGCCCTCCAAGGACGGATCTAATGGGCAAGGGATATTCTGCGGGCGTCTACGTGGTGGACGCGGAATTCGGACCAAAAGGGGGGCGGGCTGGCAACCCGCCCGACCCCGTGTGCCTAGTCGTTAAGTGCCTGAACACCGGCGCAGTAACACGGCTATGGCAGAAGGACCTAAAGGAACTGGGTGCCGCCCCCTTCCCCCTTGGGCCGGATGCGCTTTGGATCGCATATTTTTCCAGCGCAGAGTGGGGTTGCTTCCTGTCGCTGGGCTGGAAGCCGCCCGATGCGGTACTCGACCTTTACGTGGAATTCCGTTGGTTAACAAACGGAGTTCGACTCACGTCCGGCAACAGCCTTCTTGGCGCACTTGCCCATTTCCGGCTGCCAGCAGAGTCCGAGACCCACAAGGAGGAAATGCGGCAGTTAGTATTACGCGGAGGCCCTTGGTCTGCTGCCGAGCAGAAAATTATCCTCGACTACTGCCAGTCAGATGTTCTGGCATTGGAAAGGCTATACGCGGCAATGTCGCCATTTCTCGACCTTCCGCGAGCGCTTCTCCGGGGCCGCTACATGGTCGCTACAGCCCGCATCGAGCAGCGTGGCATTCCCCTGGATACGGCAATGCTGGAACGCTTCGCGAAGAACTGGGACGCCTTAAAGTCTCGACTTATACAGGTTGTGGATCAGCAGTACGGGGTCTACGAGAACCGCCGTTTTAAGGTCGAGAAGTTCGCTGGGTGGCTCATTAACCGGTCTATGGCGTGGCCGCTTCTACCAAGCGGTCAATTAAATCTGGAGGACGACACGTTCGGTTCGATGGCGCTTATGCACCCTTCCTTGACCCCGCTACGAGAACTTCGGAGCACGTTGGCGAAGACTCGAGAGATCAAGCTGGAAGTCGGGGATGACGGCCGAAGCCGTTGCCTACTATCCCCATTTAGCGCAAAAACCGGGCGGAACCAGCCCTCCACCACAAAGTATGCGTACGGCCTGCCCTCTTGGATGCGCTATCTCATAAGGCCAGGCGCCGGTCGAGGTCTTGCGTACATAGACTGGGAACAGCAGGAGTTCGGTATCGGAGCTGCGTTGTCTGGCGACACAAAGATGCTGGGGGCGTACACATCAGGCGATCCGTATCTGGAATTTGCAAAGCAGGCCGGCGCGGTTCCCGCGGACGCCACAAAGCAAACACACCCGGCGGAGCGTGGTCAATTTAAGGCTTGCGTGCTAGCAACGCAGTATGGTCTTGGGGAACAGTCCTTAGCCGAACGTATTGGCGTACCGGCCGCCAGAGCTAAGCAACTGCTTTCCTTGCACAGATCCACGTACCAGACATTTTGGAAGTGGTCCGATGCCGCGGTAGACGAAGCAGTGTTGGGCGGCCGGCTCTGGGCATGCTTCGGCTGGCAGATCAACACCCAGGAGGAGCTTAATGACCGTAGCTTGAAAAACTTCCCGATGCAGGCCCACGGTGCGGAAATGCTCCGTATCGCGTGCATTCTGATGACCGAGGCGGGTATCCAGGTTTGCGCCCCGGTACATGACGCTGTCCTTATCGAGGCCCCGCTTACGCTCTTGGGCGACGCTGTTCAAGCAGCACGCAGCTTCATGGCCGAAGCCAGCCGTCTCGTACTGAATGGGTTTGAGCTTCGAACAGATGCGTCACTGGTGAGCTACCCGGATCGGCTGACACCTGAAAAGGGGAAGACCATGTGGGACACGGTCCAGCGGCTTCTGGATGAAGTCGAAGGGAACGTGCGGCAGTGAGCCAGACCCTCCCCCGGCAGCACGCGGACCCCGTCCTATCTTCTAAAGATATCTCTTCTAAAAGTATGGAGGACATGGCGTTACCTACCATTCGGCTACAACTCGATCGTTCCACAGGACTACTGCGACGAGCTCGAACTACGCCGCCATTCCTGAAAGGACCCGTACCCATGAGCTGGTTGTCTAAGGCCGCCAACATCCCAGGGAAGGCATTATGTATTGGCGTTACCATCCGATACCTGGCAGGAATGGTGGGCCTCCAAAACATAAAACTTAACCGGCGCTTACTTGAGGATATGAATATTTCACAAGACGCATGCTCCGATGGTCTACGGCGTCTTGAAGCTGCGGGCCTGATAAGGCTTACCAGAAAGCCAGGCCAGCGGCCGATAATTGATATTGTGGAGCTATAGCTGACCGGTCAGGCCCAGGCGACATTAATGCAACCCGGAGAACGCAATATAAAATGGGTTTCCATGAGGTCAGCGAGCATTGTCCGGCCCGGCAGGCACGAGACCCAGTACCTAGCCGCAATCCACCATGCCTCTACCTAGTGTGCGGCTACATAGCGCCTTGCAGTGCCACGCCAAGTCGAAGCGGTCTGGCGTGCAGTGCCTGAATCCATCGGCCTTTGGGATGCCTGTGTGTCGGTTCCACGGGGCTAGGCGACCAGGGACTATCTTGCGGGGGGAGGCCCACCCCCAGTACCGGCATGGTCAGGAGACTATACAAATGCGACAGGCCCACAGGGAGTCTATGGGCCGTATCCGGTCAGTGGTGAACTTGGCCGTAGATCACGGGATCCTGAAACGACGCATGCCCGGGAGGAAGCCGGGGAGCTAGTGCCAGACGGTGTGGAAACCGTACTCAGCGTGCCGCTTCGATTTCCGCCTCAGCGGCGTCCTCAAAACCCTTGGGGGACGGCACTTCAGTCGCCGGGTAATTTCCTCCCGCCATGAAGGTCTCCATCACGCTGTTCCAGCGATCCGTCCAAGCCAGTGCGTAGGTGCGGAACCTCTTGGCTTCGGCCTTGAATGAAGGCGTCTTGGCGTTAGGCTCGAGCAGGTCGGTAATCCCCCATCCAACTGGGGGACGTCTGAGAAGTAGAGTTTTCTCACTTGGAGGAAGTTCTACATGAAGCGATCAATTTCCACGGTCAGCCAGATTCTGGCGGTTCTGAGGCAGGCGGAGGCTGGGACAGTGGCGCCGGACCTGTGCCGGGAGCACGGGATCAGCACGGCTACTTTTTACAAGTGGTGGTCCAAGTACAGAGGGATGGATGCTTCCCTGATGGCCCGGATGAAAGAGCTGGAGGAGCAGAACCGGCGGTTGAAGAAGCTGTATGTGGAGGCCCAGCTTAAGGCTGACATCATCACGGAAGCCCTCGCAAAAAAAACTCTAAGACCATCTCGCAGGCGCGAGGTGGCCAGATGGGCGGTTGAGGATAAGGGGCTAAGCGTCAGGGTGGCCTGCGAGGCGTTTGGCCTGAGCCAGAGCGGCTATAGGTATGAGCCTGTGCTCAACGCGGAGAACCAGCGGATCGCCGAGTGGCTCCTGCGGCTGACGGACAACCAGCGTATCTGGGGCTTTGGGCTGTGCTTTCTGTATCTGCGCAACGTCAAAGGGTTTCGCTCGAACCACAAGCGTGTGTACCGCATTTACACGGAATTGGAGCTGAATCTGCGCATCAACCCGAAAAAGCGGATGGTCAGGACGAAGCCAGAAGCCCTTTCAGTACCCGAACTGCTCAACCAGAACTGGTCGATGGATTTCATGCACGATCCTCTGCAGGACGGGCGGACGTTTCGACTGTTCAACGCTATCGATGACATCAACCGGGAGGCGCTGGGCATCGAGGCGGACTTCTCGCTGCCCTCCGAGCGGGTCATTCGGAGCCTTGAGCAGATCATTCAGTGGCGCGGGCAGCCTGCCGCCTTACGCTGTGACAACGGACCTGAATATGTAAGGGCGGCCCTGTTGAGCTGGGCGAACAGCAAGGAGATCCGACTGGACTACACGCAGCCCGGCAAGCCGCAACAGAACGCCTACGTAGAGCGGTTCAACCGCACAGTGCGCTACTACTGGCTGGCCCAATGTCTGTCCGAGAGCATCGGCCAGGTCCAGGAGTACGCAACGCGCTGGGCCTGAACATACAATCACGAACGCCCAAACCTGGCCATGGGCGGGATCACACCCAAACAGCGGCTGGTCATGGCGGCGTAACGTCAACTTCTCAGGCCCCGGAAGACAAGGGGGAATACCCAGGGAATCAGACTAAACTTGCGGCATCAATAAAAAAGACTGACCCAATACCCGTTCAGCACTACAAAGCCTCGCAAAGGATTCCTAAAAATGTTCGATGCAGCATTCAACGCAATTGATCGAGTCCTGTGGAAAGAAGAAGGGTGCAATACCGAACTGGACTACACCGAACAGGCCTCCTGGCTGCTGTTCCTGAAATACCTGGATGCGTTAGAGCATGACAAGGATACTGAAGCCGTCCTTAACGGTAAAAAGTACACCTATATTCTGGATGCCCAATACCGCTGGGAGGCTTGGGCTGCGCCCAAAGACAAAGAGGGCAAGATTGACCACAACAAAGCTAAAACTGGGGATGATTTACGCAGGTTTGTAGATGAAAAGCTCTTTCCCTACCTCAGCGGTTTCAAGCAAAAGGCCACTGGCCCGAACACCATCGAATACAAGATTGGCGAAATCTTCAGCGAAATAGATAACAAGATCAAGAGCGGCTACAACCTGCGAGAGATCATTGATCGCGTGGATGAGTTGCGATTTGGCTCTCAACAAGAGCGCCACGAGCTGTCTTATCTTTACGAGACCAAGCTCAAAAATATGGGCAACGCTGGGCGAAACGGCGGGCAGTATTACACCCCACGCCCGCTCATTCGAGCCATTATCAAAGTTATCGACCCCAAAGTGGGCGAGCGCATCTACGACGGCGCATGCGGCTCTGCGGGCTTCTTGTGCGAAGCATTTGACTACTTGCGCGCCAAGCCTGGCTTGACGGCGGGTAATCTCAAAACCTTGCAAGAGCGCACCTTCATAGGCAAGGAGTTAAAGCCCTTGGCCTACGTGATCGGGATCATGAACATGATCTTGCACGGAGTTGAGGCGCCCAATATCCTGCACACCAATACCCTGACCGAAAACCTCAGCGACATGCAGGACAAGGACCGTATGGACGTGGTGTTGGCCAACCCGCCATTTGGCAGTGGCGAACGCCCCGAGACGCAGCAAAACTTTCCGATTCGATCTGGGGAAGCCGCGTTCCTGTTCTTGCAGCACTTCATCAAGATCAACAAGGCGGGCGGCAGGGCCGGCATCGTCATCAAGAACACTTTTCTCAGTAATACAGACAATGCCAGCGTCAGCCTGCGCAAGCTGCTGCTTGAAAGCTGCAACCTGCACTCTATTCTAGATATGCCTGGCGGCACCTTTCAGGGCGCGGGCGTGAAGACCGTGGTGCTGTTCTTCGAGAAAGGCACGAAGACGCGCAAGGTGTGGTTCTACCAGCTCGACCCCGGTCGCAACATGGGCAAGACCAATCCGCTCAACGACGGCGACCTCGCCGAGTTCATCGCGCTGCAAAAGACCAAAGCCGACTCGCCCAAAAGCTGGAGCGTGGACGTGGCGGCCATCGACCCGAAGACTTTTGATTTGTCGGTGAAGAACCCCAACGGCGGCGAGGAAATCGCGCACCGCAGCCCGCAGGAAATCATGGACGAAATCGCCGCTCTGGACGCCGAGAGCGGGGAAGTGCTGGGCAACATCAAAGCGTTGCTATGAAGACGGGGTGGCAGACAAAAACGATTGGCGACGTGTGTGAGTTCCAGCGCGGACTCACCTACGCCAAGAGTGATGAGGCGGATGTTTCGGAAAATATTGTCTTGCGGGCCACCAACATAGACCTCACGACGAACCTTCTAGTTTTCGATGAGCTGAAATACATCCGCGACACAGTCGTTGTTCCGGAAAGCAAGAAGGTGAAGAAGGGCTCGCTGATTATTTGCATGGCGAGCGGCAGCAAGAGTCACCTCGGGAAAGTTGCACTTATCGACGACGATTACGGTTACGCCTTCGGCGGCTTCATGGGAATGCTCACGCCACTGAACGGAATCTTGCCGAAGTATCTGTTCCACTTAATGACTTCCGAAGACTACAAGGGATTCATCGGCGCCCTTTCGGACGGCGCAAACATCAATAATCTCACTTTCGACAAGTTAAGGGTGTTTCCCGTTCCCGTCCCCTCGCTGGAAGAACAGCAGCGGATCGTTGGTCTGCTGGACGAAGCGTTTGAGAGCCTCGCCACCGTCAAGGCCAACGCCGAAAAGAACCTTCAAAACGCCCGCGCCCTCTTCGAAAGCCACCTCCAATCCGTCTTCACCCAGCACAGCCCCGGGTGGGAACAAAAGACATTGGCTGAAATCGCCACGACTTTTGGCCGAGGTAAGTCGAAGCACAGGCCACGCAACGCGCCGCATCTTTACGGCGGCAAGTATCCGTTCGTTCAGACTGGCGATATTCGGAATGCCGACCACACCATCACAGAATATGCGCAGACTTATACCGAGGCGGGACTTGCCCAGAGCAAGCTGTGGCCGAAGGGGACAATCTGTATCACTATTGCGGCGAACATTGCGGAGACGGCAATCCTAGGCTTCGATGCGTGTTTTCCAGACAGCGTCATCGGGGTCGTCGCTAATCCGAAGGAGGCGGAAGTCGGCTTCATCGAATACCTCCTCCAATCATTCAAGGCGCGCATTCAAGCGCTGGGAAAGGGAGCCGCCCAAGCCAACATCAATATGGGCACATTCGAGCACGAACGGTTTCCGTTTCCGCCGGTGGCGGAGCAAAAGCGAATCGTGGCCAGGCTCGACGCGTTATCGGAAGAAGCCCAACGCCTCGCCCGACTCTACGAGCAGAAACTCGCCGCTCTGGAAGCATTGAAAAAAACGTTGTTACACCAAGCCTTTAGCGGCCAACTTTAGCGAGACTCACGATATCCACTCAACGCTATTCCGCCACGCCGCATCCCATCGAAACTGTCTTCGCCTTAGTCAAGTCAGGCGAGATAGCTATTCCTGCAATGCAAAGGCAACTTTGTCTAGTTTTTCTGGGTAGCGGACGTCAATGAAGTTGAAAAGAAAGTTTATTTTGAGGTGCCGTGATGAACGAAGCACAAACTCGACTAGAGCATATTGATCCTGCGCTAAAGGCGGCGGGGTGGGGATCTATCGAAGGTAGTCGGCTAAGGGTCGAATATCCGATTACCCTGGGGCGACTTGAAGGTGCTGGAAAACGAGCGGCGGCGCTCAGCGCAGACTATGTTTTGGAATACCGCAATACCAAGCTTGCCGTTGTTGAAGCAAAGGCTTGGGATAAGCCATTGACTGACGGCGTGGCGCAGGCCAAGGACTATGCGAGCAAGCTTGATATTCGCCATACCTACGCCAGCAATGGTCAGGGCATTTACGCGATTGACATGCACACTGGTGCAGAAGTGGAAATTGCCGCATTTCCCTCACCGAAAGAGCTTTGGGATGCGACGTTTGCCGTCGAGAATGCATGGCGCGATCGCTTTGCGGCGATCCCGTTTGAAGACAAAGGTGGCTACTTTTTTGGGCGTTATTATCAGGACATCGCTATACAACGTGTTTTGGATGCGTTGATCGAAGGGCGTGACCGAATCCTGCTCACGTTGGCGACTGGAACCGGCAAGACGTTCATTGCATTTCAGTTGGCGTGGAAGCTATTTCACAGCCGCTGGAATCTGGCGGATTGGAAGGCGGACACCGAACCCACTCGCCAGCCTCGCATCTTGTTTCTAGCGGATCGCAACAATCTTGCGGATCAAGCTTTTAACGCCTTCTCGGTATTCGAAGACAAAATGCCGGGCAGTATGGTGCGAATCGCACCCGATGAAATTAGTCGTAGAGGGCGGGTCCCCAAAAACGGCAGCGTGTTTTTTACCATCTTCCAGACATTTATGAGCGGAAGATCCGCTGATGGCAAGCCATCCCCATACTTCGGCGAGTATCCGCCGGACTTTTTTGACTTAATTATCATTGATGAGTGCCACCGTGGTGGCGCTAACGACGAGAGTAATTGGCGTGGAATTCTGGAATATTTCGCTCCCGCCGTGCAACTCGGTTTAACTGCCACACCCAAACGCAAAGACAACGCTGATACCTACGTTTACTTTGGGGATCCCGTTTTTGTGTACTCCCTTAAAGCCGGTATCAACGATGGCTACCTAACCCCATTCAGGGTTAAGCAAATTTCGACCACTATGGATGAATATGTCTTCACCGCCGATGACTTGGTGGTCGAAGGCGAAGTTGAGCAGGGACGCCTTTATACTGAAGCAGATTTCAACAAAATTATTGAAATCAAGGAGCGTGAGGCCAAGAGGGTGGATGTCTACCTGAATGAGGTGGATCAGAGAGAAAAAACCCTAGTCTTTTGCGCGACTCAAATTCATGCTTTAGCAGTACGTGACCTGATCAACCAAAAGAAAACAATCCAAGACCCTAATTATTGCCAGCGGGTTACTGCCCATGATGGTGAGTTGGGCAACCAGCATTTACGTGATTTTCAAGATAACGAAAAAAATATTCCTACCGTTCTGACTACGTCGCAAAAACTGTCAACCGGTGTCGACGCCAGGAATGTTCGTAACATTGTCCTGATGCGGCCTGTAAATTCGATGATTGAATTCAAGCAAATTATTGGTCGTGGTACCCGACTGTATGACGGGAAAGACTATTTTACTATTTATGATTTTGTTAAAGCCCACCACCACTTCAGCGACCCCGAGTGGGATGGAGACCCAGTTGGCCCAGAAGTCTGTGAACGATGTGAAGCATCACCTTGTCAATGTGTAAGAGCAGAACCAAAACCCTGTGCAACTTGCGGGCAATCGCCATGTAACTGCCCGCCTGAGCCATGCGAAAAGTGCGGAAACATCAAATGTACTTGTGTCAAAAAAGCTAAGGTCAAACTCGCAGACGGCAAGGCTCGTAAGATACAGCACATGATGTCGACCAGTTTCTGGCATCCAGGCGGCACCCCCATGTCAGCGCAGCAATTCATGGAGACTCTGTTTGGAAAGCTTCCTGAGTTCTTTAAAGATGAAAATGAACTACGCGCAATCTGGAGCGTGCCTGATACGCGTAAGAAATTGATGGAGGGTTTGGCTGAAAAGGGATTTGGCAAACCGCAGTTACTTGATATGCAGCGCATTATTGACGCTGAACAAAGCGATTTCTTTGATGTACTCGCTCACGTTGCGTATGCAATGGAACCGCTAACGCGGCAGGAGCGCGCAGACAGGGCTATGGCAGCCATCAGCGAGCGCTTCAATTCGAAACATAAAGTATTTTTGTACTTTGTCCTGTCGCACTATGTGGCGGAGGGCGTGGATGAGCTGGACCAATCGAAGCTTACGCCGCTCTTAAGGCTCAAATACAACGACTCGATCACCGATGCAGTCAACGATCTAGGGGATGCAAGAAATATAGCAACTGTCTTCAGCGGATTCCAACGGCATTTGTATGAAGAAGTTGTCTAGCATTCCGGCGTTTGGTGTTGATCGTCCCAAACAGACCCCTATTGATTACGTGGGTGTTTTTACTGTTGAGTCGTGGCGAGAGTTTCTCGGCCATGGCGGCAATGTCATGGGGTTCAATCAAAAGAAAGAAAGAATTGCCGGGCGTCTGTTTCCAGGCGATCGAATTCTTTGCTACTTATCAAAGGTTTCTGCCTTTGTTGGATGGATGGAGGTCACCGGGTCCGCTTACGTTGATACCGCGCCATTATGGACGGAAGGTGTTTATCCAGTTCGATTGCCAGTGAGGATTATTGATGGTCTTGCGCTCTCCAACTCGGTTCCTATCAAGTCCTTACGGGAGGATTTGAGCTTCATGCGGGGCCGT
>Ga0209777_10006578_pt1 | contig 13072 bp, 11 predicted proteins | sample FrelakmetHBP12HB_FD_187147 | JGI IMG/M metagenome (GOLD analysis project Ga0209777, IMG submission 187147) | Freshwater lake sediment microbial communities from the University of Notre Dame, USA, for methane emissions studies -HBP12 HB (SPAdes)... | ecosystem: Environmental > Aquatic >...
CCAATGCGTCCATTGCGTATGACACAATCCGTCCTTCCCTCGTCGTCGTGGAGTCGAAGATGATGAAGGCAGGCACAGCGCGCGCCACCCTTGGCGCAGGCGTAGTCATCGCGGAGACGGGAGTCATTCTGACCTGCCTGCACGTCGTCGGGGATGCGCCGCAGGTGAGCGTGATCTTCGCTGACGGCACGGAGTCGGACGCGTTGGTCACAGCGCGGATTCCCGAGAAGGATCTCGCCGTGCTGAGCGCATTGAAAGTGCCGGAAGAGCTGAAGCCGGCTACCCTGGCAAGCTCCGCATCGCTTCACATCGGTGACGAGGTGATCGCGGTGGGCAACCCGTTCGGTGTGATCGGCTCCGCGTCGGACGGGGTGGTTTCCGGGCTGGGCCGGCAGTACGTCTCCAGGGAAACGGGAATGGAGCTTCGCAACCTCATCCAGTTCGACGCCGCCGTGAACCCCGGCAATTCCGGCGGCCCGCTCCTGAACCGGGCGGGCGAGGTGGTGGGAATCGTCGCTTCGCTGCTGAACCCGACCAACCAGGACGTGTTCATCGGTATCGGGTTCGCCATCCCGATTGACGACACGGGAGGAGCCATCGGGTTCCCGCCCGTGTAGGCGCAGAAATGGACAAGGGGAGGACGATGCAGTACGAAAAGGATTCGGCCGCCATCGAGCAGGCACGGACAATGGAGCAGATCCTCTACGAGGTGAAGAAGATCATTGTGGGGCAGGATCACCTCCTGGAGCGCGTGCTGATCGCGCTGTTGTCGGACGGGCACCTCCTGGTGGAAGGAGTTCCGGGGCTCGCCAAGACGCTCACCGTGAAAACCCTCGCGGCCGCCGTGCGCGGAGTCTTCAAAAGGATCCAGTTCACGCCGGACCTTGTGCCCGCAGATCTCGTGGGCACCCGGATCTACAACCAGCGGACCGGTGAGTTCAGCACGTCGCTGGGACCGGTGTTTGCCAATCTGCTCCTTGCTGACGAGATCAACCGGGCTCCCGCCAAAGTCCAGAGCGCTCTGCTCGAGGTGATGCAGGAGAAACAGGTAACAATCGGGGGCGAGACTTTCAGAGTCCCCGAGCCCTTTCTCGTCATGGCCACGCAGAACCCCATCGAAACCGACGGGACGTATCCGCTTCCCGAGGCTCAGGTCGACCGTTTCATGATGAAGGTCCTCGTCGACTACCCCAGCGAGGCGGAGGAGTTCGTCATCGTGCAGCGCATGACGGGGGCGGTCGCCGGGGTGGCGCCCGTGGTGAGCACGGAGCAGGTCCTGGCAATGCGCGCCGCATGCGAAGGGGTGTTCGTCGACCCGCTGCTCATGCAGCATGCCGTCCGCCTGGCAGCCGCCACGCGCAATCCCGAGGCGTTCGGCGTGCCTGACATCTCGCGCTACATCGTCTACGGCGCAAGCCCGCGCGCGTCCATCAATCTGATAATCTCCGCGCGCGCCCTCGCGTTCGTCCGGGGCCGCACCTACGTCATTCCACAGGACGTCACGGACCTCGTGCACGACGTGATGCGTCACCGCATCATCCCGTCATACGAGGCGCTGTCGGACGGGGTGACGACCGACGACATCGTTCAGAAGGTGATGCAGGCCATCCCCGCCCCTGCGCAGGTCCTCCAGGGTCATGCCGCGGGCGTCCTCTGATCCCGAGCGGGTCCTGCAGCGCCTCGACTGGACCGTCATCAGGCGCCTGGATGGGCTGCTGCAGGGCGACTACCGCACGCTCTTCCGCGGTTTCGGTTTTGAGATGGCGGAGCTTCGCGAGTACCAGCTCACCGACGACGTTCGCGCCATAGACTGGAACGTGACCGCCCGCATGCAGAGCCCGTGGGTGCGACTGTTCCTCGAAGACCGCGACATCACCGCGTGGTTTCTCCTGGACCTGAGCCCCTCCGTGGACTTCGGCGCGCCCGCCGCGCGGAAGAGGGACCTCCTCGTCGATTTCACCGCCGTTGTCGCCCGCCTGCTCACGCGCCGCGGCAACCGCGTCGGCGCCCTCGTATTCGGCGGTGGGGAGATGCGCGTCATTCCGGCGAAAGCAGGGAGGACGCACGTCCTGCGCCTCATCCAGGAGTTGAAGGATCATCCGCACCTGGCGCGCGCGCCCCGGACCGACCTTTCCGCTTTTCTGGATGCGGCGCTTCGGATGGTCCGGCGCCGCTCGCTGCTTTTCATCGTCTCGGATTTCCTGAGCGTGCCAGGCTGGGACCGGCGGCTGGCCATGGTGGCCCAGCGGCACGAGACGCTGGCCGTTCGACTCCTCGATCCCCGGGAGGGAGAGATACCGGATATGGGACCGTTGGTGCTGGAGGATTCCGAGACGGGCGAACAGATCTTTGTCGATACTCACGACCGCCGCTTCCGGAAGCGGTACGCGGAGATCACCCGTCAGCGCGGCGAGGAGCTGCGGGCCATGCTCACCCGTGCCGGCGTCGACCTCCTCGGCCTGTCCACGGAAGGCGACCTGGCGCATGACATCGTTCGGTTTGCGGCGGCACGCGCCCAGAAGCGTACCGCCCGGTCCTCCCGTGCTCTCGCGCGGCCCCGGGCCGGATGACGGCGGATTCCACAATGACGCTGCTGTGGCCTTCGCTTCTGTGGCTGGGCTTCCTGATGCCCGTTCTCGTGGTCGTCTACCTCTGGGCGCAGCGGAGGAGACGCAAGTATGCAGCGCGGTACGCGAGCCTGATCGTGGTGAAGGATGCGCTGGGGAAAGGCCCCGGCTTCCGGCGGCATATCCCTGTCATCCTGTTTCTCGCCGGTCTTTCCATCGGAATCTTCGCCCTCAGCAGGCCGCAGGCAACAGTGACACTCCCGTCCAACCGCGGCACCGTGATCCTCGCCCTGGACATTTCGGGCAGCATGCGGGCGCGCGACATCAAGCCCAGCAGGTTCGAGGCGGCCAAGGCGGCGGCACGATCGTTCATCGAGAAGCAGCCCCGCAGGGTGCGGGTGGGCATCGTCGCCTTCGCCGGGACGGCCGCCCTTGTCCAGTCGCCGACAACGGTGCGCGACGACCTGTACGCGGCCATCGATCGTCTTCGCCCCCAGCGTGCCACGGCCGTCGGAAGCGCGATCCTCGTTTCCCTGGACGCGATTTTCGAGGACGCCAGGAAGGCGGAGGCAGGCAGCGCCGACCAGTCCGGAGGAGCCGACCCCCAGGCCGGTTCACCGGCTGGGACGCAGACTTCGCCGGACCAGCCGCTGCAATCCAGCGCGGATACACCAGCCCCTGTACCGGTGGCGCCGGGCTCCTACACGTCAGCCGCGATCATCCTTCTGACCGACGGCCAGACCAACACCGGCCCGGATCCGCTGGATGCGGCCGACCAGGCAGCAAATCGCGGCGTGCGGATCTTCACCGTCGGCATCGGGACCACCCGGGGCGACGTCGTGGGCGCCGAAGGAAGGTCATTCCGTGTGGCGCTTGACGAGGAAACACTCAAGAAGATCGCGCACAACACCGTCGGCAGCTATTACAAGGCCAGTGACGAAGGCGAGCTCATGCGGATCTACCAGGCGCTCAGCGTCCGGCTGGTGATGGGAAAGGACACGATGGAGATTACGGCCTTGTTTGCCGGTATCGCGCTCGCGATTCTCCTTGTCGGTGCTCTGCTGTCACAGCTCTGGTTCAGCAGGCTGTAAGCAAAAACTCCGCGTACGAAACGATCACCGTGCGCTATGCGCCGCTTTCTCCTGCCGGCGGCCGGGCTTCTTCGTCGTCGCGTCGCACGACCTGGAGGGTGAAGTTGGAGGCAAGCGCCGCCATGGCGCCCAATGCCGCGATCACCGGCAGGAAGAGCGCTCCCACGACACCGACGGAGAGGGGAATTTCCAGGTAGGTGGATCCCTTCTCATCCTTGATAATGATCCGCCGCGCGTTGCCCTCGTGGATGATGTCCTTTACCTTGCGCAGCAGCTCCTCGCCCCTGACCTTGAACTCGTTTGAAGTCTCCGGCTCCATGTGCGCCTCCCGTGAAAAGCAGGATACGCCCCCGTCTTGAGCCGGTCAAGGAAAGCCGGGTATAACGATCTGACCTCGTTTTTTCGAGGACGGAGGCACGGGATGGCATCTGAAGGATATCTCCTCGGTTTCGACGTGGGAAGCTCATCGATCAAGGCGGCGCTGATCGACATCGCCACCGGGCAGTCCAGCGGCGAAGCAACGAGCCCGAAAACCGAGCTTGCCATTGGCTCGCCGCGCCCGGGTTGGGCGGAGCAGGATCCAGCGGTCTGGTGGGAAAACATCGTTGCCGCTGCCGCCGAGCTCCGCGCGGCGTCGGGCAGCGCGTTCGACTCCGTGAAGGCAATCGGGATCGCCTACCAGATGCATGGCCTGGTGATCCTGGACAACGCGGGCAAGGTCCTGCGGCCGAGCATCATCTGGTGCGACAGCCGCGCCGTGGACATCGGGGAGAAGGCTTTCCACGGCATCGGGGAGCGGCTCTGCCTCGATCATCTCCTGAACTCCCCGGGAAACTTCACCGCCTCCAAGCTCGCATGGGTCAAGCAGAACGAGCCGGACGTTTTTTCGAGGGCAGGCTGCATGATGCTGCCGGGTGACTGGGTGGCGTACCGGATGACCGGGGAGCGGTCGACGACGCAGACGGGCCTGTCGGAGGGAATCCTCTGGGACTTCGCATCCGGCGGCCGCGCGGACATGGTGCTGGACTGGTATGGAATTCCTCACGGGCTGGTGCCCGCCGCGCAGCCTTCCTTCAGCACGCAGGGAGGGCTCACCGCAGAGGCCGCGAGTGAGCTCGGTTTGAAGAAGGGCACGCCGGTCAGCTACCGTGCCGGGGACCAGCCCAACAATGCCTTTTCCCTCGGAGTCCTCGACCCGGGCGAGGCGGCTGCCACCGCCGGGACCTCGGGGGTCGTCTATGGGATCATCGATGCGCCACGGTTCGATCCTGCGTCCCGGGTCAACACGTTCGTCCACGTGAACCACGGGGCGGGAAGCCCACGCTACGGGGTCCTCATGTGCGTGAACGGCACCGGGATCCTCTACAGCTGGCTGCGCCGGCTCCTGGTCGGGGATTCCGGCGGCGTGCCGTACGACGAGCTGAACCGGGTCGCAGCCCAGGCGCCCGTGGGCTCCGACGGCCTGGTGGTGCTCCCGTTCGGCAACGGCGCGGAGCGCACGCTTGAAAACCGCAATCCAGGCGCCTCGGTGCTGGGACTGGACTTCAATCGCCACGGGATCCCGCAGCTCCTGCGCGCCGGGCAGGAGGGGATCGTGTATGCGTTGAACTTCGGGATGCGGATCATGAAGGGGATGGGACAGGACACACGGACGATCCGGGCCGGGCACGCCAACATGTTTCTCAGCCCCCTGTTCCGCGAGGCATTCGCCACCGTGACCGGCGCGCGCGTGGAGCTGTTCGACACGAACGGGGCGCAAGGGGCTGCACGAGGAGCCGGAGTGGGAGCAGGGCTGTATTCAGGAGTGAAGGCCGCATTCCGCGGCTTGAAACCGGTGCAGACCGTGGAGCCCGACGCGACAAAACGGGATGCCTATGCCCAGGCGTACGGCCGGTGGGAGGAGGCAATGCGGCATTCGCTGCTGTAAGCCGAGCGGGCACTCGCTGCAGCAGGCAGGGCGGCTTGTTCAGAGCCGCGCTGTGCCTGGTGCACGAAGCCGTGTTGCACCGGCTACCGAAGCGGCACGCCTGCGTTCAGAGGGTTCTCTTTTTTCCCTGAGCCGATGATCTTTTTCCCATTGACGAAGACGTACTCGATGCCGTGCGGTGCAGCGGAAGTGTCGGACGGTGTCGTGTTGTCCCGCACGTTCTCCCAGTCGAACACGGTGATGTCGGCCGGCGCCCCTTCGGCCAGGCGTCCCCGGCCGGTCAGCCCGAAGCGCTCGGCCGTTGCACCGGTCATCTTCCGCACTGCCTCCTCCAGGGGAAGCAGCCGCCGATCCCGGGAAATCTGAAGAAGGCGAGGGAAGGCGCCGTGGGCCGCCGGGTTCTGCACGCCTGCACGCTCGATCCATGCGTCGGTCATGAAGAGCGAGGACGGGTGCCGGACGAGGCTCTCCACGATCCTGTCGGTGCTCCCGTTATGGAGGAGCACCTTCGCTTGCCCGGCACTGCGCCGCGCGATGTCGATCAGCACGTCGACGGGGCTCATCCTGCGGATGCGCGCGATGTCGGGAAGAAACTTGCCGTTTTGCTCAGCCATCTCGGGGTCGATCGCGTTCGTGACCTGGATGTCGGCGGGGCCGAACCCGATCTGCCGCTCCGCAATGCGGATGTCGCGCTTCAGGCGTCGGAGGGACGCGGCTTCCCCATAGGCCGCGGGGCCCTGGGAAAGGAACCACAAGGGAAGCACGACCCCGATCAGCGATGCTTCGCAGTGGTAGGGGGTGAAGTCGAACCTGACGTCGATCCCGTCCTTCACGGCGGAGTCAATCGCCGCGAGACTCGACTCCACGGTCCGCCAGGCGCGGGAGCCGGCAAAGAACAGGTGAGAGATCTGCAGCCGGACGCCCGTCGTACGGGCGACGTTCAGTGCTTCCCGCAGCGCCTCCATTGACTTGCCCCGCCGGGTGGGGGCACACGCCCTCGGATGGACCGCGAGCACCTTTCCCTTCTTCTTGACCAGCCGGGCGACCTCGCGGATTTCCTCCTGCCGGGCAAACGCGCCGGGCTGGTACTGAAGTCCGAGGGAGACCCCGCGCGCGCCCTGGTCCATCGCCCCTTCGAGGAGCCACAGCAGCTCCTTGATTTCGTACGGGTGCAGGGGTGAAGGGTCGTTGCCCCTGATCGAGGCGCGCGTCGAACCGTGACCTGCCAGCAGCGCAATGTTCTGGCTCGTGCCGGAGGCATCCAGGCGGTCCGCGTACTCGGCCACCGAATCCCATTGTGCCGTGAGCAGGCCGGCGCCGAGCATTGCGGTTATGCGCTCCTTCCACGCGCTGCTTTCCCGGAATCCCGCGGCAGAGAGGCCGCAGTTGCCGGCCACGACGGTGGTGATTCCCTGCGCGAGAAAGGGGTATTTCAGCTCGTCGTGTCCCTTGATGGGAATGTGCCAGTCAAGGTGGGAATGCGCGTCGATAAATCCCGGCGCGACAACCCTTCCGGCGCACTCGATGACCACGCCGGTAGTCCGAATGGGGCGGGGAGAAATGCGGAACACTTTTCCCCCTCGGACAAGGAGGTTCGCGGTGAACGGCGTGCCGCCCGAACCGTCGACGATGAGTCCGCCTCTGAGGAGGATGTCCTGGTCCCTGCCCTGCGTCGCCATGAGAACACTCAATTTATACCATTGGCCTCAGAATTGACAGGGAGCGGAGGATCGCGCATCGTAGCCGGCATGATATGGGTCGTCGGGGCGGTGGCCATCGACATGGTGGCGGTCCGCGAGAGATTCCTGGACGGCACCTCCAATCCTTCGGACATCCGCCTGGGTCTCGGGGGGGTGGGATACCGCATCTTCAGCAATCTCGAGACGCCGCGCCGGTTTCTTACCGCGCTCGCCTCGGACCCCATCTCCCGCTGGGCCCGAGAGGCGCTGGAGTCAGACGGAGACGCCGTCATCCAGGAAGTGAAGGGCCGGGAGGCCGGGCCGCCACTGTACCTCGCGCTCATGGAGAGCGGGAGCCTCAAGGTTGCGGCGTCGGATTTCCGCATCGTCGAACAGTCCCTTACCGCCGATTTCGTCATGCGCGAAATCGGGACCCCGGGGCCGTCTGACTTCCTGGTGCTTGACGCGAACCTCTCTCCTCGCCTTGTTTCCGCCCTGGTGGAGCGCTACGCGGAGCAGACCCGCCTCGTGTTCGAACCGGTGTCTGTGGAAAAGACCCGGCGGCACGTCGGGGGCCTGAGAAAGCTGTTCCTGACGACTCCAACCGTGGAAGAGATGGATGCCTTTGGCGCTCCGGACATCCTTCAGTTCATGGACGAACGTGAAATCGCCCATGTCCTGGTCACAAGCGGTCCCGAGGGCTGCCGATTGTACGGCGACGGGCAGTGCGTGGAATTCCCTCCGCTCGTCGTGGCACGGGCACCTGACACCACGGGCGCCGGTGACCAGCTCCTCGCCCTCCTGCTGTCATATCTGCACGACGGCCGCAACCTGCACGATGCGGTGCGCTCCGCGATGGACCGCGTGGAAGAGCGTCTCCGAGAGGTCCCAACGTGACGGAACGCATCAGGCTCTCCGCCGAGGTGAAGGACGCCCTCGCAGCCCGCCGGCCGGTCATCGCCTTCGAATCCACGATTATCAGCCACGGGATGCCTTGGCCGAAAAACCGGGACACGGCGCTGGCGGCTGAGGCCATTGCACGCGCGTCGGGCGCGGTCCCGGCCACCGTGGCGGTGATGGACGGCAGGATTGCGGTCGGGCTCCAGGCCGGTGAGCTCGAGCGGCTGGCAACAGAAGCGGGTGTGCTGAAGGTCTCGCGGCGGGATCTCTCGTGGGTGCTGGCCACCGGGCGCACAGGTGCCACGACGGTGAGCGCCACGATGTTCGCAGCTTTCCGGGCCGGCATCGACGTGTTTGCCACGGGAGGAATCGGCGGGGTGCACAGGGGCGCAGCGGAGTCCTTCGACATCTCCGCGGATCTCACGGAGCTGGCGGCGACGTCCGTCTGCGTTGTCTCGGCGGGGGCGAAGGCCATCCTCGACATCCCCAAGACCCTCGAGATGCTGGAGACACTGGGCGTGCCCGTGGTGTGCTTCGACACTCCGGAGTTTCCCGCGTTCTACACCCGCTCGAGCGGGCTTCCAGCGCCTCTTCGCGTCGATACACCCGAGGAGGTCGCGGCCATGCTGGCCGCCCAGCGGGCGCTGCACCTGCCCCAGGGCATCCTGGTTGCGCAGCCCGTGCCCGCGGGAGAGGAAATCCCCCGCGAGACGATGGATGCGTGGATTGCGCGGGCGTTGGAAGAGCTGGGGGACCGGCAGATTACCGGCAAGGCTGTCACGCCGTTTCTGCTCTCGCGCGTCGTGGAGCTTTCCGGCGGTGCGTCCCTGGAAACCAACGTGAAACTCTTCCACAACAACGTCCGGCTGGCCTGCCGGATCGCATCAGCGTGCGTCGAGATACCCCGCGGCTGAGCCGGAAGGGGTGCGGCGCCAGTTTCCAACCGCTGAGCTGCGGGCGGCTTGCGGGTGCAATAAAGCCGAAGTACCATGGATGCCCATGAAGCACGAGGAATACACCTGGAAATCATTCGACGGGCTCGGGATGTTTGCCCAGTCATGGAGCCCGCAGGGACCCGCACGCGGGGCGGTCGCGCTGGTCCACGGACAGGGGGATCACTCGGGACGCTACCCGCGGCTCGTGCAGAGGCTTGTCGAAAGCGGGTTTGCAGTGAACGCGATGGACAATCGAGGCCACGGGAGATCCGGCGGGCCGCGCGCTCACACGCCCTCAATGAGCGCGCTCATGAAAGACATCGACTCACACCTGGAACAGACACGCACCCTGTTCCCCGGCATTCCCCTCTTCCTCTACGGTCATAGCTTCGGCGGCGAGCAGGTCCTCTTCTATGGCCTGGAGAGAAAGCCGCGCCTGAATGGCGTGATCGCTTCCAGCCCCCTCCTGGGGTCCGGTATCCGACAGCCCGCCGCAAAGGTCCTTGCCGCCCGGATACTCTCGCGCATCGTTCCCCGGCTCACTCTTGCCCACGGCACGCCCCCCGCTTCCCTCTCCCACGATCATTCATGGGTGGAATCCAGCGTGCGCGATCCCCTCTTCCAGGGGGTGCTTTCCGTTCGAACGGCAGCCGAAGTGCTTCGTGCGAGCGCCTGGATCCGCTCCCACGCCAGCTTTCCGCTCCCCCTCCTCGTCGAGCAGGGCACCGACGACCTGTACGTCAGTCCGTCGATGACCATTGCCTTTGCCCGCCGACTGACGGGTGACGTGACGTTGAAAATCTGGGAAGGCCTGGGGCACGAGCTCCACAACGAAACGAGAAAGGACGAGGTGATCGACACGATCATCGCCTGGATGGACGAGCACGTCCGGTAACGTGCTCGTCCAGCGTCAGTTGGCCGTGTATTTCAGGAAATCGTCCTTCTTCACGTCCTTCAGCAGCGCGGGATCGCCAAGCACGATCCAGAGCATCGGGTTGTCGACGAGGTATTTTTCCGCCACCCGCACGACATCCTCCGAGGTGACGGTTCCGATCCGGTTGATAAGCAGGAGGTAGTGCCTGTAGTCACCATGGTAGAAGATCGAGCCCGCGATCTGCGAGGCGATGAGCCTGTTCGTCTGCTGCCCGGAATAGAACTGCGTGAGGAACTTCAGCTTGTAGAACGGCAGCGCATCCGCGATGGGCACGAATGCCGCGGCCTTCGCACCGGCCGCGCTGCCCAGCCCGCTCTTGCCCGCGGCCGACACTGATACGTTGCCTGACATGCTGTGACCCGATGCCAGGACCGCGATCGCCTGGTCAACGAAGAGCTTCACTTTTCCCGGCACGGTTGTCCGGAACACCGTGATGTCGCCGAAGCTCGCCGTCGCGCCGTCGACGTTTGCTTCCACGCTGTAGCAGGCGCCGTTGCGGGTGCGCAGGATCTCGAAGAGAATGTCATCGAGCAGGTTGAATGCCACCAGGGACGCGGGGTAGTCCGGGCTGTCGGGAGCCGGCATGGCGAACTCTCCGCGCACGTATGCCAGACCTTCCGACCGGGGAAACGGGGACACCATGAGATCCGGGGTCACGGTTCCCTGGAGAGAAGGGACCGGTGGCCGGGTTGAGGCAGAGCGGGGCAGCGATCCGAACGTGTCCTCGAGCATCGGCAGAAGCGTCTTCGGATCAAAGTCGCCCACGGCGATGAGATAGATCCGGCCCGACGTCATTGCGCGGGACCATGCGGCCCGCAGGTCACCGAGTGAGATCCGGTCCAGCGAATCTCCCACTCCTCCCCATGAGGCAGCGTACGGATGCCCGGAGAAGAACTTTTCGTCCAGGCGCATCACGGCGGCAGAGAAGGGATCAGTCTCCGCCTGCTGTTTCTGCAGCTTGAAATCGCTCAGGACCCGGGGAAACTCTTCCTCGTTCCATGAGGGATGCATCAGCGCGTCCGCGAAAACCGGGAAAAGTCGCGAGAAATACGTGTCAATGGTGACAAGGTCGAGAGAGGTCAGGTCGTACGACCCGTATCGGGGGACGATGGCTGACGATGTCTCGAACGTCGTCTTCTGGACGTCGGCGTAGGTATAGTGCGCCGATCCCCGGGTGAGCATCGTGAGCATCACCGCTTCCAGCCCCGCCTTGTCCAGGGGCGTGAAGGATACGTGCCCGGTGAAGACCGCCTTCAGGGTGAGGATCCTGTTGGTCGACGAGCGTTTGATCACCACCGGGATCCCGTTGTTCAGCGTTGCGGTCGTGAAGGATCCCAGGTTTTCCCGTGCAAAATCATTGATCGTGCCTGTCTCGAAGAGTGCCTGTTCACGGGTCAGCTCCTGGGCGCCGGCTCCGATGGGCAGCACGAACGCCGCGGCGAGCATGACGCAAAGGAATCGTCCCCGGCTCATTTTGCGCCTCCCTTCCCCTGGTTGGCCCACCAGTATGCATTGTCCCTGGTGATCGATGTCCACATGCTGCCCGCCGCCGAACCGCGCTCCCTGTCGAAATCCTCCCGGCTCATTCGAATGGAAAGCACGCTTGGCCGGTTGCTGATGTACGTGGTGATGAACCGCGCGATGTCTGCCGGGCTTACACGTTTCAGCGCATCGTTGTAGCCGAGGTAGTAGGCCGTGCCGGCAGAGGCCCACCAGAACGCGAGTGTCCCGATGAACCCGTCAGCGGTTTCCCGCTCCCAGATGCGGTCGTCGACGATCTGGCGGGTGAGCACGGTGTACTCATCCGGGCTGAAGTACGCGGGGTTCGAGGCCAGTGCCGCCATCTGGTCAAGAAACGCCGTCTTCAGGGCCGCGGCTCTCTGGAAGGTATCCTGGCCCGGGATCACCTTGAGGTACGTGGAGAAGCTGATGTCTCCCCCGTCCCGCCGCGTCGGGTAGCCCGCGGAGATGTCGTCCTTGTTGTACTGACCGGGAACCTTGTTGAAAATCTCAGTCTTGAACCTGCCGTTGGGATCCTCGAGAAGCTTCGACCACACGTCGGCGGCATAGGTGAACGAGGAGCTGCGCAGTACGTCCGGACCCGGGAAGCGGAGGTCCACTGAAACAAGCCCGGCGTACATCTGCTCATCGGCGGAAACGAGGAACAGGTCCTTCGGCAGCCCCGGGTGTGGCGGGGGAGGGGGGGCCCAGGGGTCCTTCGCCTTTTTCCAGTCTCCGAAGTATTTCTGCGCGGCGGCACGCACCTGGACGGGATTCACGTCGCCGCCGACGAACAGTGCAGCATTGTTCGGCACGTACCACGTGTCGCGCATGTCGCGGAGCATCTGCACCGTCGCGGACCGGACCAGGGCTTCGGAACCGGCCACGTCCTTCCGCCAGGGGAATTTCCAGAATAGGGCCTTCTGGATTGCCGATCCATAGATGTTGCCCGGGTCGCTGAAGCCGGCGAGAATCTCGCTCACCACGACGTCCTTCTCCGTCTGCAGCTCGGCGGGGTCCAGCAGCGGGAATCGCACCGCGTCCGCCCAGAACTCGATCCCCCTGTCTGCCCGATCCGACGGGACAGTGAAGAAGTAGGAAACCGACTCCTGCGACGTGCCGCCGTTCCAGTCCGCCACGCCGAGATCCTTCATGGCCGCCTGAAGGGCGGTCTGGTTCGGGTACACCTGGTTGCCCTTGAACAGCATGTGCTCGTACAGGTGGAAGAGCCCGGCAGTCTGCGGAGCCTGGCTGATCGCTCCTGCCCGGAAGGTGACCTGGATTCTTGCCAGCGGCACGGTGTGGTTCTCCAGCACGAAGACTTCAAGGCCATTGTCCAGCGTAAAGGTCTGCAGGCCGGTGGTCTCCCGCGCCTGCGCGGCCGCGCCAAGCAGGGGCAGGAACGCAAGGAGCCACAAGGAAACCAGGATCCTTGATTTTGCCATTCGATTCGTAACTCCTCGAGCATAAATATACGAAAGATACAGCCTGCATTCAGCACGTGGGAAACCTGTTCCGCTTGCAAAGCGGAATTCAACG
>Ga0209777_10006579_pt1 | contig 13071 bp, 6 predicted proteins | sample FrelakmetHBP12HB_FD_187147 | JGI IMG/M metagenome (GOLD analysis project Ga0209777, IMG submission 187147) | Freshwater lake sediment microbial communities from the University of Notre Dame, USA, for methane emissions studies -HBP12 HB (SPAdes)... | ecosystem: Environmental > Aquatic >...
AATGAGTTTTGACGGAGAACGTTCGATGGGATTCCCGGAAATCAGGATGCGGCGGCTTCGGCGCAGTGCGACCCTGCGGCGGATGGTGCGCGAGACGTCGCTGAGCGTTGACGATTTGATCTATCCCCTGTTTGTCCGGGCGGGGCAGGGCCTCAAGACGCCGATTCCGTCGATGACCGATTGTTTCCATTTCTCGCCGGACCGGATTGCGGAGGAAGTGGCCCAGGTCGCCGATCTCGGCATCCCTGCCGTGCTGCTGTTTGGTCTGCCCGCGCACAAAGATGAACAGGGCTCCGAGGCGTGGTCGGAGGACGGCGCGGTGCAACAGGCGATTCGCCAGATCAAGACGCGAGTCCCGGACCTGCTGATCGTCACCGATGTCTGCCTGTGCGAGTACACCAGCACGGGGCATTGCGGTCTCATCAAGAATGGCAAGGTCGATAATGACGCCACCCTCGAGCTGCTGGCGAAGATGGCCTTGTCGCACGCTCAGGCCGGCGCGGACATCGTGGCCCCGTCGGACATGATGGACGGCCGCGTTCGCGCCATCCGGCAGGTCCTCGAGTGCAATGGCTTCGACGATGTCGCGATCCTGTCGTATGCGGCCAAGTTTGCCTCGTCATTCTACGGTCCATTTCGCGATGCCGCCGAATCGGCCCCGGCCTTTGGCGACCGCAAAAGCTATCAGATGGACACTGCTAACGCCCGCCAGGCGATGGCCGAGATTGCCCTCGATATAGAAGAAGGCGCAGATATCGTGATGGTAAAGCCTGCTCTTTGTTTTCTGGATATTATCTATCGTGCGAGACAACGTTTTGATTGCCCGATAGCTGCTTATAATGTCAGCGGTGAATATATGATGCTGAACTCCGCTGCAAGGGCAGGCCTGTTGGATAAAGACCAGGCTATGATGGAAATGCTCACCTCAATAAAACGAGCTGGCGCCGATATTATCATCACCTACTTTGCAAAGGATGCAGCAAAACTATTGTCTAAATAAAGCTCATCTATCGTAAATATTGATTGTAGAGTCCCGATAAGGTACAGTTACTACTGATGGCCAAAAATCAGGACAAACCTCATTTGATAGCATTCGAAGTTACCCGCCGATGCCGGTTTAACTGCCGATATTGTCGGGCAAACGCCGGCCCTGACGCAAACGCAGAAGAACTGACCACCACTCAATGCAAAAAAATACTCAAAGCAGTAGCGGATTTTACTAAGTGCATGGTAATTCTTACCGGCGGCGAGCCGATGGAACGCAAAGACATTTATAAGCTCATCGAGTACGGTCGCGGTCTGGGCCTGCGGATGGTAATGGCTACATGCGGCTATTTGATTGACAAGCAATCCATCACAAAGCTGAAAGAAGCAGGCATCATGGCTTTATCTTTTTCCCTCGATGGCGCCTCTGCCGAGAGTAACGACAAGTTCAGACAAACCCCAGGTGCTTTCGATTTTATTATAAAGGCCATCGAGGCCGCTCACCAGGCTTGTATTCGTTTTCAGATTAACACCACTATAAGCAGGCTGAATATCGATGAATTTGTCAGCATAGCGGAATTGGCACAGAGACTTGGTGCGTATTGTTTTAATCCGTTTATACTTGTGTCTACCGGCCGGGCAGAAGAGCACGCAGATGAAATTCTCGACCCCTTCGAGTATGAAACCCTGCTCAACGAGCTGCTCAGGATAAAACTCGAATCGAATATCCAGGTTCGCGTTACCTGCGGTCCGCAATTTGCCCGAATATGTCAGCAGGCAAGGGCCGAAAGGCTAATCGGTGAGGTTAATGGTTGCATGGGCGGCAGGGGGTTTGGCTTTATAAGCTGCCGCGGCGATGTGCAGACCTGCGGTTTTCTTAATAATTCGGCGGGTAATCTGATTGAGAATCATTACGATTTTGAACAGATTTGGTTGAATTCCGAATTTCTAAACCAGATTCGCAATCTATCGGGCTACACCGGCAAATGCGGAGACTGTGAATATATTCATTTCTGCGGCGGCTGCAGGGCAAGGGCCTATGCGACCAGCGGCGATTATCTTACCGGCGACCCGGTTTGCAATTATCGACCGGGAGGGAAAAAGTGAGTTTGAGTTTAACAAAATTACAAAAACAACTGTGCAACCTGCTTCAAAGTGGTCTGCCGACTTGCTCAAGACCGTTTGCAGAGATAGCAAAATCCCTGAACACCAACGAACAAGAAATTCTTCATCAAACCGACGAGCTGAAAAAAGCTGGTGTTATCCGGCGGCTCGGTGTAGTTATAAATTATCGTGCTCTTGGTTTGATAAGCACTTTGGTCGCCGCACATGTTCCCGAAGATGACCTGCATGAAATTGCCAAAGCGGTTAATTCTCTGGAAAACGTCTCACATAACTACCTGAGAAAGCACCGTTACAATTTATGGTTTACCCTGCAGGCCGAATCGGCTGAGCAAATCAAGGTCATACTGTCAAAACTTTCGGCTCGTTTCGGCATTGATTTTCATAGCCTGCCGGTCGAGCATGTTTTTAAGCTCGACGTACGTTTCGACGCTGAAAGCGAAGGCGAACTGCTGCTGCAGGATGTCGAAAAGGCCGAAAAGTGCGAAACTGTACAGTTGAATAATGAACAGAAATCGATTCTCGCAAAATTGCAAAATGATCTGGAAGTGATTGCAAAACCGTTTAATTTCCTCTGCAGTAAGGATTTAAGAGAAAAAGAGGTTTTCAGGATTATCACAGAATTGATTGATAAAGGCGTTATTCGGCGTATAAGGGCGATAGTTGACCATCGCAAGCTTGGGTTCGCAGCTAATGTTTTATTTGCCAGCAAAGTTTCGGAGGACAAAATTGTCGAGGCAGGGAAAAGGCTGGCTTGCTTTGGGATTGTGAGTCACTGCTACGGGCGCAGGCCACTTAAAGACTGGCCGTATAACCTCTTAGGGATGATGCACGGGAAGAATATGGGGCAGATTCAGCATATAATAAATAAATTCGTAGAGGCTGAGGGAATAGAGTCATTCGAGCTGCTGCCGACGGCATTAGAACTAAAAAAAGAGCCTATCAAAGGGTTTCTGGAATAGACTCGGCAATGTAGTAAGTATATGGCCAGCATGGACTTATAAGATAAGGAAGAAGCAGTTTTTCAGCATCAAATTGGGATAAGAGAAATTCGCTATTGTGAAAATTGAGGGGATTTTGAGTGAGTTTTTGGGGGTAAAAATGGGGGGTGAAAAGGTGGGTTTGTAACGTTTGGGCAAGATGGGCAATATAAAAATGGTAAAATATTCGCATTTGCGTCAATCAAAAGCGATGCGCTCGGTAAAAAACGGTCAAAAAGAGATAAAAAGGTGTTAAAAAAAGTATAAAAAAGAGCAAAAAGAGTAAGAAACGTAGCAAAAAGAGCGCTTTTTGGGTACTTTTTGCGCACCCCCCTGCTGTTTTGATTGAAAATCAAAATAGCAGTCAAATCTGAATTTCTAAGCCCGAATTTCTAAACAAATTCAAATGACCAAAATTCAAAGGTACGAAACTAAAGGAAGTGGCTTGTTGCAGGGAGTGCAGCCCACCGACAGAGAAGCGAGTGAGCACCCCCGGCCTAAGGCTGCTGGGGCAGGCAGTCGAGGGCAGGAAAAATTTCTGGAAATTTGTTTGGTCAATCAAAAAGCAAATTTCAATTGCCCTGATTTCTGTTCAACATAATTAAGAATTCTACCAGTATAAAATTGGTTGTTTAGCCTTTTATCATCTCCCAGTTGTGTCTTCTCTTTCGGGAAAAAACTTATGAGAATTCGATTATAATATTTATAGCTGCTATTTTTATTTCTATGCTCATAAACTATCCTTTTAAGCAGGGGGAAATACATATCTGCCAGTTCTTCTCGATAATGTGAGTTATTGCTTTTCTCTATGCCGTGTATGATGCTTGTGCTTACTCCTAAAATACAATCACATAATTGAATCAAATTTGATTCTTTACGTTTTTTATGGTCTTTTGGAAGAAACTCTATTGTCTTGCACTGAAAGCTAATCTCATCTTCATCTTTCAACGCATATATGCAATGCCACGGAAAGTACTCATTGTTCTTTTGCTGTCCTTCTTCGTGAAAGATGTTATCGACTATCACACGTCGGTTTTGAAAGAAAACCTTTAGTGCGTACAGGATAGCGCTTCTGAAAAAGCGATTATACTTGCTGTTAAATTCATCGTTTTTATCAAATTCTTCTCTTATTAATTTTGAATCGTTAAGCCCAAGAATATATGAGTAAAATTTATTTTTACTTTGGTTCGGATCAAGAATATATCCAAACCATCTCTTACACACGTTCTTCTGGTCGGCACTATCTATCTCGCACCAATGGACGGTCTTATTGTTCTTCTCGTAGTATGGCGACATCACATCAAGGTTACCGCAAAATCTCTCTCTTATTATATCGCCAAGTAAAAGGTTTGCTACATTTTCCACTACCAATCCTATATAGTGCCACTCATCTTGTGTATTAGGGCAGACTCTCGCTTGTATTTCATCTGCGTAAATATTGACGTGAATTGGCTTTTGAATAGTCTCGTTTCCAAGCAAGTCTTTCACGCATTACCCTCCACTATCGCGATTTCATCTGGCGAATTATTTCCATTGTTTTAACGCTGACGGTGCAGACGCGGCTGAGAAGGTCTATAACCTTTTCCTTGTAATCGGCAAAGCGATATGTGTTGAACTTTTCGGCAATCGTCGGGTCGGATGGTTTATATTCCTTATACTGATCCAAGACCCATTCAAGGGCACTACGATTGCCAAGTTTGTATTCCCATGCCTCTTTGGGAACGCCGGTTAAGGTCGTCTGGTCGTCAAGTTCAATGCTGCCATGCTCCTTGTCGGCTTTAAGATGCGGTTTTGGCGAGCGTTCAGCCCGTTCTGATTCCGGCAATTGGTTTGTGGGTACAACATCAAGCAGTTTGGGGCGATTTTGTTTAGGCGGGACCTTTTCGACTTGTTTAAGATTAAAGGGCGCTGCCGTCTCGAAATTGATATGAATATCCATCAAGGTTTTGCCCCAGTCGCGCCAGTTTTTGAAATCATCGTAGAATGGGATTCGTGGGAATTCGCGTTTTAAGTTTATCTCATATTTTTTGCGGTATGCGGGATTATGAAGGACGGCATAGACGTAATAGAAAATATTTTCCTTTGATATTTTCTTGTTTTTGTAATGCTCCTGAAACTGTTTCAAGCCCCAATCGGTGATATTATCAATTTGGTTTCCATTATCATCATAATAATTAAACGGGACACACTGAGTTTTTTCGAGAAAATCGAGTCCCCATATTTTATCAGTAGCTAAGGCCATGAAAGGTTTAGAAGAATTAATGCCAGAAAAGCAGATGCCACGGTTATTAGCAGTTAAAGTTTCGCCGCATATGGCATAATGATTAGCTGTTAATCTATCAGATAAATGTTTGTCTGAATAATAAAAACGAAACGCATAAGGCCGGTAATTGAATTGAGTTATAAAATTTTCATCGAAGACCAGTTCGACACCCTTTAGAAACTTATTTTTTAAGGACTCGCTCCATTTAATATCTGTAGCCAATTTATCGTCTAGTTCATCCTTCTGAATCCCCTTTAGTCTTTTGGATTGAGCATTATATGACTCAATAAAATATCTTATTTTATCATTCAATGTGTCTTCATCAAAATCAAACAACCATTCATCCCGATTAGTGGATACACCCAGACTTGCCATACGAAACAGTGAATATTTTTCTAATAAAGGAATTAAATTCGAAAAATCGGAACATTTGTCGCTCAGGTTCAGCCAATTGTTGTGTGAGTCCGGTTCAATATTTGAAAATGCTATTTCTTTAAGAGTTGTGGTGTTGAAAAAATCAAGTTTCTCCTTTCTGGTTTGCTCATCAGTAAGACTGAAATAACGAATTTTTGCATTTCCGCTTTCATTTTGTTTTTTAACCAGAAAAATAATGGCCACGCCCGTTTGAATCCCAAATACGTTATGTTTAGTTCCGGAGATTTTTGGATTATCTCGAACGTCGCTCTTGGTATCAATCACATAAATATCAGAAAAATCATCCCGGACGCATTTTCGCCAACCATCGTAACTTGCGCTATCTAAAAAGGTGCGATTTATGATGAATGCTATTATGCCATTTTCCGCGATGCGGTCCATTGCCAAACGAAAGAAACGAGAGCAGGGATCATAAGCTTTTGTCTTTTGAGCGCGGCTATATTTTATGAAAGTATCCTTTATCCTCTTGTCAATGAAAGGGTATTTCCGATTTTTATTATTATCGTTTTCATTAACTTGGTTCGCATTGTACGGAGGATTTCCTATTATGATGCTGATTTTGCGTTTGTTCTGCGCATTGATGCGCTCTGAATTTTCAGAACTCAGCGAGAACATTGTTGCCTGTTTTCCCTTAAAATTAAATCCCGTATTGTCCAGCGTGTCCACGAAACAGATATTCTTGAATTCTTCATAGAATCCCATTTTCTGTTTGAACGTGGCTTCGATATTGAGGTTGGCAATGTAATAGGGCAGGATGGCGATTTCGTTGCAATGTATTTCGTTTTGATATTTGTATTTGAGATCATTTTTGGGTAAATGGTTTATGATATCACAGATAAAAGTGCCAGTTCCGGTGGCGGGGTCGAGGATTTCGACGTTTTTGCTGGCAAGAATTTTCCCAAAATGCTGGTGCAATAAAAAGTCAGTACTTTCAATCATAAATTTGACTATCTCATCGGGTGTATAGATGATTCCAAGCCTATCGGCAGCTTTCGGATTATAGGCCTTGTAGAAATTCTCGTAGACAACCTTTAAGAATTTCTGTTTTTCGGTATGGTTCACAATTTCTCCTGCGCGAGCCTTTATCATCTGATAATAAATCTTTATGGTGTCGAGCGTATCATGTTTGGTTTTGCCAGTAAAAAATGTGCGTTCGAGTTTCTGAAGTTCCTTTGAGATATTGTTTTCCTGATGAAACTGTGGGTCGTCAAAGACCGTAGTAAAGATTTCTTCGGTAAGAATATGCTGAATGAGCATTTCGTTGACGTCCGCCAGTTCGACATTTTCATTTATTACATTCTTGCACAGTTCAAGAAAAGATTCTCTGACAGCAACAAAATTCTTATTTTCTTTTACCTCTTGATCAATCATATGCCGCAGAGTATTAAGTACCTGCGGTAAATCCTCTTTAAATTTTTCTATAGCATCACGGAAGTCTCTTACTTCACTTCGCGTATAGGTTACAAAACGTGTAAGCAATAAATCCAATTCTTTGGGATTCCGAACATCGGAGCGGCCGACAATATCGCCCTTTTGATAGAGGATAGCTGTTTGTCCATCTTCAAAAAGAATGTTGCTGTTCGGGTAACCTTGTTTGAATTTCTTTTCAATTTCGGTCTCTAAGTCGCTGCTGGTGTCTTTGCTTTCCCAATAGCCCCAATCGAGCCGCAAAGCATCTTTAAGCGTGCCGTCAGGATAAACGGTTTTGCCTTTGGCGGTACGGTAATCGAGTTCGGGAATCAGTAGAAGATTTTGAGTCTGGGCGTATTCATTTAGCAAATTCTGAAATACTGTTTTAATGGAAGATTCTTTATGAGATCCTCCGTATTTTATAAGTTTGTCAACTTCAGAATAATATTTTGAAATAATCTGCAATGACATAAAACCTCGCGCTAAATTTGCCCTTATTCTCTCCCAATCGCCCTTAACTGTCAAGATTCAAATAGGATAGATTGAAACGTCTGAAAATAATAACTCTCCGAAACGACGTCGGGATCCAGACGTCCGGCAAAGATACCGGAGGTGTCTCGAACTAAGCTATTCAAGTTAGCACACTGCAAGCGTTCAGGCCCCCGACAGAGAAGCAAGTGAGCAGCAATCGAGGGCAGGCAGGGTGAGTCGCCGTCCGCCAGGGGCGGATAAATGTCGGCGACGGGTAAACAAAAAGAGGACCGGCGAAGTTTAGGACTTCGATTAAATAAAAAAAGAACCCCCGAAGTAAGGACTTCTGGGTCTAAATATAAAAGATGACCGCGGACATTGCCGGCGGATAAACGATAAGGAAGTCTACAATAAGTCTACAATAAATTAGTTGACTTGGAGGGGGATTAAGGTTATAATATTTCTGGTTTTGTAAGTATAAGTATGTTAATGCAAAAGCAGGATTTAAAGCCCAAAAACACTCAGAAAACAGCGAGGAGAGTAATGAAATCGGCGAATTACCCCAAGGCCTGTTTCGTATTGATATTTATTCCGGTCTTATGCGGTCTTTCGGTAGGTCCAGTTTTGGCTGAAGAAAGAAGCCAGGCTGCAAAGCCAGATATATCTGTTAAAAGTACCAACCCTGAACAACCAGCCGAGAAACAGTTAAAAGTCGCCGCTTCCAATTTTGCGGAGGTGGAGATTGTTTTAAACGAACGATGCAGTCTTGCGGATATCTCAGGGCTAAAGAGTGCGCCTGGCAGCGATATGGAGGTAATAGACGGCGGTAAGCGTATGAGAGTTCAGCTTAGCTCCAGTGATATTAAAGCCCTGGTCGCCAAAGGTGTGGAGGTCAAGGTTATAAGAGAGTTTGTTCTGGTAGAAGGCCTGCCCCCGACTAAGGCATTCGAGGGCAGGCAGTATACAGCAAGTAACATCGGCGCTGACGTGACAATACAGGCAAGCTGTTCAGGCATTTATGTGCAAGGCGTCAACAACAGCAATGTTATAATTCCGGACGAGAGCATCGGGGGCAGCAACGACTGGGTTTACAGTACGATTGTCATATCGGGAGCACCGGCAGGGGCTCCAGTGACATGTGCGGATGTCCACTACGAGATAATCCATCCATGGGTGGGTGATTTGGTTGTGGACCTTTCAGATGAATATATAGATGTTTACTATAGTCTGTGGGATGACGAATACGCCAGCGGAGCAAATCTGAACGAAACCAAAACGGGGATTACAGCGTTCGCGGGCGAATATGTGAACCAGGAATGGAAGCTTTGGGCGATAGATATGCGGCCTTCCAATGATAATGCATATATCGACACGTGGTGGATAAAATTATATTATGATGAATCATTTCCGAATTATTGCAGTGCCTCAGGCGGTTGCGAAGAGTACATCAGCAATGTCACAATTGGCGCAATCAATAACAGCAGCAACTGTAGCGGGTATGCGTATTATCCGGCAATTTCGACGGAGGTGAAAATCGGCCAAAACTACGGCATAACAGTAACCAATGGTTACCCGGATACAGGCGATAAATGCGGGATATGGGTGGATTGGAACCAGGACGAGGATTTCGATGATGCCGGTGAGGCAATCACGGTAAGTGGAGGTCCTGCAATTTTCACAGCAAATATCACACCGCCGGGAGGAGCTGTGTTGGGTGATACGCGCATGCGTGTGCGAATAACCTGGAACGATGCCCCAGCACCGTGCGGCGCAACGAGCTACGGTGAGGTGGAGGACTACACAGTCAGCGTCACCAGCAGCGTGCCGCAAACTCTGAAGGTTTCGGGTCATGTTACCCTTTCAAACGGAACGCCGCTCAGCGGGGTTTTACTGGAAGCATATTACGGCTCATTTACTCCCAGCGGCCTGACGGACATATCAGACGAGAACGGTTATTATGAAATAACATTAGATAGTCCGTGGACGGGACATATAAAGGCTGATAAAGATCATTATGGCTTTAATTGGCCAACGCATTTTACAGATGTTACAACAGATCAGACTCAGAATTTTAGCGCCTATTATACTTATAGCGGAGGCTTTGGAATAGCTGGACAGCCATATCTTATCGCCACAGCGGAGGATATGAATGCAATCGGTGCTCATCCGGAAGATTGGGACAAGTATTTTAAAATGATAGCAGATGTTGACATGAGCGAGTATACGGGTACAGAGTACAGTGTCATCGGAAACGTTGACAATCCTTTCACTGGCGTCTTTGATGGCAACAACTGCAGCATCTCCAATTTCACCTATAACTCTGCTGTGGGATATCACATCGGGCTCTTTGGTTTTGTAGACAGTATCAATCCAGCGACTAATAAAATAAAAAATCTAACGCTAATCGATCCCAATATAAATGTGGAAACAGGTACAGCCCTTGGTGCACTTGTTGGTTGGATGGAAGAGGGGCAGATATGGGAATGTGGCGTGAAAGGTGGCAGCGTTTCAGGTTATCAATCAGTAGGCGCCCTTGTTGGTTCTAATAGCGGAAACATTTCTTATTGTTACGCCAAAACCCCTGTCTATGGAAATGGATTTTTAGGCGGTTTGATTGGCTATAACAGTAAATCACAAATTACCGCTTGTTACGCCACTGGAAGTGTTTCAGGGAATTTCAGTGTTGGTGGGCTAACTGGGCATAGTGAATTCTGCGGGATTACTAACTGCTATTCAGTTGGTTACGTATCCGATTCTTTATTCACTGGTGGCTTGATTGGAAGCAGTAACGGTAACAGTGTTCTCGCTTCATTCTGGGATACCCAGACCAGCAACTGTTCCAGCAGTGCTGGTGGGACAGGCAAAACAACCGCTGAAATGCAAACAGAAAGTACTTTTACCGGTGCAGGCTGGGATTTTGCGACGCCTATCTGGAAAATTTGCGAAGGGACGAATTATCCTAAATTAGCCTGGCAAATTCCTCTGTCGGGAGATTTTGTCTGTCCGGATGGTGTCGAGATGAATGACCTTGCAGTGCTTGTCGAGCAATGGCTGCTTGAGAAGTTATCAGCAGATATCAGCCCGAATGGAGGTGACGGTTTTGTTGATTTTGCCGATTGGGCAGTTTTTGCTAATGCCTGGCAAAGTACAAGTGCCCCTCCCTCGGCAAACTGGAATCCCAAATGCGATATTGCTCCGGCCGGTGGTAATGGCATAGTTGATATGGATGACTTAACAGTTTTTGTGAATCAGTGGCTGCAATTCGGGGCTTATTGCGCTGACATTGCACCCGAGCCTGATGGAGATGGTAAGGTTAATATGCTTGATTTTGCTGAGTTCGCTGGTCAGTGGCTTTGGGAAGAATAAGCCGGCTATTTCGTAATAAAAAAGGGCTGTGACTTAAAAGTCGCAGCCCTTGAATTTTTTGATTCTCTGATTGGGTTATCTTCGTTTCTTAAGTAAAGCGGTACTTCCCAGAGCAAGGAGTATTATCGTGGCCGGTTCAGGTACTATTGAGACGGTGAAACTGTTGCTGCCGCCGGGGTGGTTTCCCGGAGTAAATGCCAATGCCTGAGTCGCGAAAGAATCGTCGAGGACAAAACTATTGCTGGTGCTAAGATCAAGAGCAAAATTATAGTTGCCGGCAGTCCCATCCCAGGTAAAAGCATATCTGGCCATGATGTCATTGATAGCAAGGGCCTTTGCTATTGAATCTTCCGGGCTATCACCAAATTGGTAAGCGCCGCCTACTTCTATAGCACCAGCGCCATCGGAGTTTCCATATACCCAGTAATCAGCGACAGAGGCGATGGCCTGGCTGGTTGCAGCATCGAGTGTTAACACACCAGGTCCAGTGACATTTATAGTGGACTGAAATGCCTGGGCGGAAACACCGTCGGGATTACTTACCAGAAGGTCAAAACTGAACAGGCCGCCCGGCGAGACAGGCAGAACCAGATTCGCAGGTGTTACCGTAACAGAGCCTTGTGATACAGGTACGCCAATACAAACCAGGATTAATGCCAAAAACAGACATTCCACCACCCTCATCATAGTCCTCCTTAGAAAATAATTCGGAAACTAAAACCCATACCAAAGGCCGTTGAAACAATCGAAATCGCTTTTTACAGCAATAAAACAACCGCATCAGACAAAAAACAAAATACAGCCTAAACGTCTTTGAGTTTTCTTCACCCCAATTGAAGAAACGACTTAACTTATTTGGATTCTTTAAACATATTTACTCGCGAAAGTCAAGCTTTTTTTGGGGGTAAAATGAGTTTTTTTTGAAAAAATAATCAAGACAGAAATTTTAGCGAATTATCCACCGTTCGAAACAATTTTATTGGTCATATTCCGCCGCAGTGGGCGAAGATAAGCATCTGGAAGCAATCATCAAAAAAGGAGAACCCGATAGGTATGAGCAGAAAGGATACTCTGAGAATCGATTTTGAGCAGGAATTTAAGCTGGTATTTTCGAGATAAGTTTGGTATTATAAAGGTTAGTTAAGATGTATCGGTATAGCAGAGCAGCGGTAAGCGTTTTTTTATGCTAAATACCGGTTTATGGCTCGGTGGTGATGAAAAACATGATTGGTCTGCCAAATCGCACTCGTTTTTTTGCATGGCTTGTTATTTGTGCATCTATTGTTTGCCCTGCGTTTGCCGATGACCCGCTAACTAATCCCAACCCTCCGACTACCCTGCTCCCGCCAAACGCCACCGAATTCACCTTTTCCGTGCAGTCATCGGTTCCGACCCAGTGCCGCTATGCTCTCGGCACTGCCGCCGCGTTTTCCGATATGACCCCTTTCGACTCCGGCAATGGCACAACCTCGCACCAGACCGTTATTCACGGCCTCGACCCGAACCCCAACGTCATCAATGAACTCTACGTCCGCTGTGCCGCTTACCCCGATTTCGTATTGCACCAGCGATATCGCTGCCTGGCCCAGGTCAACCCATCGTATCCTCGAACGGGAAACCTCTGGGGCTCCTACTCCTATTTTGTCAGCAAAGGCCTCCCCTATTGTGCGAAAATCGACCTCTGGCTGGGTGCATCTTTCACCGCCGACCAAATCAGGCAATTGCACCTGCTTAATCCCAATATAATTATCCTGACTTCGATCAACGCCGTCGGAGAAATTCCAAACGCCAATCTCCCTGATGATTACTACCTCAAGGATATCTATGGAAATCGTGCCGTGGCCTGGCCGGGAACCTACCGGCTTAACTTGACCAAAAACTATGTAGCCGAATATCTGGCTCAATCCGCCTATCAGGCCATCCTCGATAATGACCTCATGTTCGACGGCTGCTTCTTCGATAATGTCTTTACAACTATTTCCTGGTTCAATCAGGATATCTACGGCAATAATTTTATAATAGATGCCGATGGAGATGGCA
>Ga0209777_10006580_pt1 | contig 13071 bp, 12 predicted proteins | sample FrelakmetHBP12HB_FD_187147 | JGI IMG/M metagenome (GOLD analysis project Ga0209777, IMG submission 187147) | Freshwater lake sediment microbial communities from the University of Notre Dame, USA, for methane emissions studies -HBP12 HB (SPAdes)... | ecosystem: Environmental > Aquatic >...
TCTTGGAAATCTGAACCGTGATCGGCAGTGGATAGCCCTGGCTGTCGAGAACGGCTCCGCATTCCACGCTGCCGGGGTTCTTCGCGGTTTCGTGCAGTATGTAAATCTTGCGCGGCAGCTTGTCGTTCTTGATCGTGAATGCAGCCCTTTCATAGCTGTTCGGGTTCTTGAAATGCTCGTTGAACCCGCCGATGCTGTCGGTCTGAACGGTGTAGCAGCCCCGGATAGGGTCGTAGCCGATAGATTGGCCCTCGGTTGCCTGGATGTCGCCGGGCGGGATCGGGTTTGTCTCGGACTTGAGTCTGTTCTCGGCACCGGTAGATCCCATCGGCAGGATTTCGAAATAGGCGGCCTGCTTGCTGCTCTTGGCCCAGGTCTTTGGACCGGAATCGTGGAAGTAGTTGCCCACGCTAAGAGTGCCGCCGGATATCATGCCGGCCACTCTTCCCACACCGTTCGGAACCGGGTACAGTATCGCGCAGGTTGAGGCCGGGACTTTCATGGGTCTGATTGGACGCTGAATTCTGCCTGTGGGGTTTGGGGCGAAGCCTTTCGCTGCCAGGTCCAGATTGACCTGTGCCTCCTTGAGATCGATATCATCGGTCACGTGCAGGATCACCCCCACGTGCACCTTCTCCGGATAGCAGTAGAACACAACTTCGCCCTTGATCGGGGCCGCCTTGTCGGCTTTATCGCGCAGCTCGACATCCAGCCAGTGGACCTCTATGTAGTAAGGCCCCCGGCGGTAGCTGTTGATTCGGGACTTGCTGGTGGCGTTAAGCGAGCTGTATGCCCTGCCGTCCGAGTCCGTCAGTTCCAGGTAAAGCCCATTGCCCGCCGCGGCTTCCACGAACTTGCCCCCGACGTTGACTTTGAAACTGCTCACCTTGTGTCCGCCGCGTTTGGCCAGGTCGATGGTCATTGTGTAGTCTTGGGCCTCCACGATCAGCGCCGTCCGGGTGGCGTCGGTGTAGCGGGCTTCAAGGCGCGGCCTCTGGGATAGAACCTGGCGCTTGATATCATCGGCCCATTCCGAGCGCGCGGCCGCGCCGCACCGCGATGTGATAATGCAGGCGATTACCGCCAGAATAAGTGTTCTCAGCATTCGAATAACCTCCATCTAGTGATTAGTGTGACTTCCAGGGCGGATTGCTGTCGATGATCGAGTCGATCTCTCTTTGGAGCGCTTGAGTCAGTGCGGCCCAATCTGCAATGCGGTTGATGTGGATGCGTTCGGCATTCGTCAGATCGCGTCGCTTACGGTCCGCGAGATACTTGTCTGGGATGTTCCACCCGCCGATTCGTATGGCGGGGTGGGGGGTCGAGGCGCCCGAGGGCACATGGACACGCATCAGATGGACGTCCGCGAGTCTCTTTCCCAAGGCAGCCATCGCATCGATAATGTCCCTGTCTGCCTTTAGCGGGACGCGCGGGTAGTCGATTGCGAGAAAGTCCGCGTATCGCCGGCGGTAGATGCCGCTGTGGAGAACGGCGTAGATATAGTAGAAGATTGGGGGATTATCTTGAACAATATTATATAGCTGCCGCCCCCGCTCGTATCGGAAAAGCGGGAAAAGCATCGCCCCGCCGCGCCGGAAAAGATTGAGATCAACGGGCCTGTCCGAGCAGAACACGGCGTCCCACACGCTCGACCCGATCACCTGCCCCGCCCGACCTACAGCCAGCGCGATGTTGTCGGCCATCATATTCTCCATAAACGGCAGCCGCGCGCGTTCCATTACGGCGCGTGAGTAATACGCCCAACGCTTGTCGAATGGCCTGTAAAGGACCTCGATCAGCTTGTCCTCCCAGTATAGATCGGCCTGAAGCTGGCGGCGGGCGTCTTCCACGTTCAGGTCGGTGATGGGATAAGCCTCGCGAATTGCCCGGGGGCTGAGGTTTGGGTTTCTGAGGTCCGAGATACGCCGGAGCAGGGCATCGCGGTCGGTGTCGACGGCAAATGCGTCCCGCGATGTGACGAACCCCACGCTGTGTTCCTCGAACAGATTGAAAAGCGAGGTGAACCCGTAAAACTCCTCCCTCAGCGTGCGGTCAGTAGGGACAAAGATGGAAAGCGGCTTGGCCGGCTCGATTTCCCGCCACGGGGTCTCGTGGAAGCCCATTTCACTCAGGCGGCTCAGCTTGTGCTCGCGCGCGCCCCGGATTCCGGCGTGGAAGATGGCCCTCTTGCCGGGGTCCGGCGATGTGACCATGAACGCTATCGCGACCCCCATTCTGATCTTGAATATGCTCTCGTCCGGCTCCCCCGACTGCTGATTTGTGAGGGCATTTCCGTATAAGTTTAGCGCATAAACTTGATCAAAGCTACGCATGAGACTCAGGCGCATCGCGCGGAAAGTCGGGTTCACAAGGTAGTTGTGGTTCGTGATAAACGCGACTATTCCCGACCCCGCCCGGTCGACCCTGTGCTGCGCCATGCGAATGAACTTCACGTAATCGTCCTGCAGCCATTTGGGATTGCGCTCGGCAAGGCCCGTCTTGTAGTCATCCATGAGTTCGGCGATGGCGCCAGCGTTTGCCGAGTGGCCGGAGTAGGGTGGGTTGCCGATCACGACCAGCGGGCCGGGGCCGATTTCCAGGTCGACGTCCTGGAGGCTGTCGATATTCCTGATCTCGCAGCCTGCCGTGAGGCGGGAAACGAGAGCGCATGCCGGAGCCGAGAGTTCCATGCCGATGATGCGCTTGTGTGGCAGACTCGCGAGTATCTGGTGCAGAAAAGTGCCGATCCCGCAGCAGGGGTCCAGTATCACGGCCTGATCCGCCTGATCGTGGAACCGGTCCCGCAGGATCGTCTCCACGCCCCTGAGCATATATCCGACCGCGGCCGGCGGGGTGTAATGGACGCCTCGACGGCGGGATGTCTTCGCGTCATAAGCCCTCAGGAAGTCCTCGTAGAAGTAAATCGCCGGGTCCTTGCCCTCGGCCAGATAACCCGAGAACACAGCTCGTAGGTCCAGGGACGCGAGCGCGCACCGTGCCTGAGCTGTAGCCTTTCCGCACGTGGTCGAATCGATCAAGTCATCGAATTCGGCCCGCCGGCCCGTCCACGCCTGAATGAAAAGTCCATAGATGGCAGTCTGCGCCACAAGATCACCGTCGGATGCGGCTATCTCGCCTGCTATTTCTCCCAGCAGCGCGGCCAGTTTTCTTGGAGACGTGATGTTCATGATAAGCATAGGGTATCATCCAGGCGCTCATTGAGTCAATGAAAAAGTGCCGGGCGGGCTATTGACAGGACGAATCATGCGACCTATAATTGCGAATGATAATCATTCTCAGCCAGATTGGGCAGCCATGAAGAAACAACAAATCTCGACGACTCGCCAGCGCGGGGCTATTCTGGACGCGTTGCGCGGGGTGGTGACCCACCCGACAGCCGACGAACTTCACCGGATGGTTCGACAGACAATGCCGAACGTCAGCCTGGGGACGGTCTACAGGAACCTCGAGATTATGTCCGAGCGCGGGCTTGTCACGAAGCTCAACACCGCCGGGCCCCAGATGAGGTTCGACGGCGACACCCGGCCTCATTACCACGTGCGATGCAGCAGATGCGGGCGGGTGGATGACGTGGCCGTGGAGCCGGTCGATGGGATTGACCAGGCGGCGGGCCAGGCGAGCGGCTATGCTATTACGAGCCACAGCATCGAGTTCGAGGGCATCTGCCCCGATTGCGCCTCGGGCGGTAATTCCGAGAAGGACTCGACCTAGCTCATAGACAACTAATCTATCGGGTGTGATAGGACTTGGCGAGCATACACAAGGAGGAATCCATGGCAACCGTAAAAGGAACAAAGACCGAGAAGAACCTGCTGGCGGCTTTCGCCGGGGAATCGCAGGCGAGGAACCGCTACACCTATTTCGCCAGCCAGGCGAGAAAGGACGGCTACGAGCAGATAGCCTCGATTTTCGAGGAAACGGCCAACCAGGAGAGGGAGCACGCGAAGAGGTTCTTCAGCATGCTCGACGGCGGGCCGGTGGAGATCACGGCGACTTATCCGGCCGGCGTGGTCGCCGGCACTCTCGAAAATCTGAAAGCCGCGGCGGCCGGTGAGGGCGAGGAGTGGGGCGAAATCTACCCGCACTTCGCGTCCGTCGCCCGCCAAGAGGGTTTTGAGGGGATCGCGAAGCTCTTCGAGATGATCGCAATCGCCGAGAAGCAGCACGGCAAGCGCTACGCGGACCTTGCGGCCAATATCGAGGCCGATCGCGTGTTCAAGCGCGACACGTCAATCAGATGGCGCTGCCGAAACTGCGGCTACGTGCACGATGGCCCGGAGGCCCCAAAGGTCTGCCCCGCATGCGCCCACCCGCAGGCTCATTTTGAGATTCTGGGAGAGAACTGGTAGGGATCGGCGGAGGGCTGAAAGCAGAAGGCGGAAAGCCGGGAAGGGACTAATCGCGAAAACCAGTCCTTCGACGTGGCTCAGGATGTGAGAAAGCCAGAAAGGGAAAGCCGGGAAGGGATTAACCACGAAAACACGAAAGGGCGAAAGCACGAAAGAGAACATGGGAAGGTCTGAGCACGAAGCTTTTGCACGTGTCATTCCGAGCGTTCGCACGTGTCATTCGAAGCCTTCGCATGTGTCATTCCGAGCCTTCGCATACTGTCATTCCGAGCGCAGTCGAGGAATCTGCTTTTGGCTCTGCTGCGGGAACCACTGATCAACCCGAGCTGTGGAGTTTTAGCAATGAACAGTTCCCGCAGCTTCGGCTCGGCGGGAGCCTCGCCCTCCCTTTTCTGCCTTCCGTGCTTGGGTGATGAAGAAGCCGGCCGCCCATGCCGGCATGGTCTGAACTTGGAGGATAATGATGATCGAGAAGATGCAAGTATACAAGTGCCAGCACTGCGGGATCGTTGCGCAGGTGCTAAGCGGCGGCGGCGGGGAGATGATTTGCTGCGGCGAGCCGATGAAGCAGTTGGTCGAAAACACCGTGGATGCGGCGAGAGAGAAGCATGTCCCGGTGGTCGAGAAGATCGACGGCGGCATCAAGGTTTTGGTCGGCAGTGTCGCCCACCCGATGACCGAGGAGCACTACATCGGTTGGATCGAACTGATCGCGGGCACCAAGAGATGCATTCACTTCCTGAAGCCGGGGGACGCGCCGGAGACGACTTTCGAATGTGAGTGCGCGAGCGGCGAGATCACTATCAGAGCCTACTGCAATTTGCACGGGCTTTGGAAGGCTTAGGTGACGCTATGAAATACGAATGCGAACTGTGCGGATATGTCTATGACCCCGAGGTAGGCGACCCGGACAATGGCGTTGCTCCGGGAACATCCTTCGAGGACATTCCCGATAGCTGGGTCTGCCCATTGTGCGGCGCGGACAAGAGCGTGTTTGTCGAGATCGAATAATGCAACCCACCCAGATCAAAAGCAGATTCCTCCACTCCGCGTTCGCTCCGGTTGGAATGACATAGGCCGAACGCCAACCCAGTTTCCGAAACTCAGTAGGTGAGACCGTGAAGAACACACTGCGCATAGCGAGTTTCAATGCGAACTCGATCAGAAGCCGGCTGGATATCGTTCTGGGCTGGATGCGCGAGCACGGCTGCGATGTGCTCTGCATCCAGGAGACCAAGGTTGTCGATGCCGACTTCCCGGCCGATGCGATATGCGACGCGGGCCTTCACTGTGCCTACGCCGGCCAGAAGTCATACAACGGCGTTGCGATCATATCCGCCCACGATCTTGGCGATGTCAAGATCGGAACGGGTAATTCTATGTGGGACGAAGAGGCGCGGCTGATCAGGGCGACTGTCGGCGGAGTTGTCATAGTGAATACCTACGTGCCCCAGGGGACGGCGGTCGATTCGCCACGGTTCCAGTATAAACTCGATTGGCTTAGGGGGATGCGCGATTATTTCAGCCGTGAGTTTACGCCTGAAGATGCGATAGCGTGGGTGGGGGATTTCAACGTCGCCCGCGAGCCGATAGATGTCTACGACCCCGAGGGCCTCTTGGGCGGGGTGTGCTATCATCCCGCCGAGCACGAGGCGCTGGACTACGTGACCGGCTGGGGGTTCGTCGACGTCTTCAGAAAGCATCACCCCGGCGAGCCGAACCTCTACACGTTCTGGGACTACAGGGTGCCCAACGCGTTCAAGCGGAGAATGGGCTGGCGGCTCGATCACATCTGGGCAACCAGACCCCTGGCCGAAAGATCGGTCGACTGCTGGATCGATACACAGCCGAGGCAGTTGGAGAAACCTTCGGACCACACGGTTATCTGCGCGGATTTTCGGCTGGATTAGCCCCGCGATGCCTCCAGGTAAGATACCTGGAGCCATACTGCTCCTTTATCCCTCCAGGTATCCCTGCCTGGAGGGATTGTCACTAATAGCTGACTGCTGACAGCGACTTATCCAACCTGCGGGACTGTTTTGCGGAAATCCGGCGCGCCCCTTGAATTATCCCAGCAACTGCGGTACCATGCTATTGACCGGGCTAGCAGAACAGCTCCGGCAAGGAGGATAGGATGATTAGTCGTTGGACGCTATCTCTCTCGATTCTGGCCATTGCCGCCATCGCGGGATGCGGCAAGCAGGCGAACCCGCCTGGAACCCTCGGCAATACCGGCACGACCGGCGTCACGATCAACGGCGCGGGAGCTACATTCCCTTATCCCATTTACGCCAAGTGGGCCGACAAGTACAACCAGCTCACCGGCGTGAAGGTCAACTATCAGTCCATCGGCTCTGGTGGTGGAGTCCAGCAGATCAAGGCTGGGACGGTCGATTTCGGGGCGTCGGATGCCCCGCTGAAGTCCGATGAACTCGACAAGGCCGACTTGCTGCAGTTCCCGATGGTGATGGGTGGGGTTGTCCCGGTGGTGAACGTCAAGGGCATTGCCCCTGGCTGCCTTCAGCTTACCTCCGACATCCTTGCCGGCATCTACCTCGGCACGATCAAGAAGTGGAACGATCCGGCTGTCGTCAAGGAGAATCCCGGCGTCACTCTTCCCGATAAGGACATTACCGTCGTCAGCCGAGCAGACGGCTCCGGCACCACGTGGATATTTACAAACTACCTCGACGCAACTTCCAAGGATTGGCACGCGAAGGTTGGTTTTGGCAAGTCTGTCAACTGGCCTGTGGGTATTCGGGGTAAAGGCAACGAAGGCGTGGCGGCCTACGTTCAGCGGCTCGATGGTACTATCGGCTATGTCGAGTATGCCTACGCATCTCAGAACAAGATGTCCTACGTAAAGCTCAGGAACAAGGCTGGGAAGTACGTAGCCCCGTCCATCGAGTCGTTCCAGGCTGCCGCAGCCGGCGCGGACTGGGCAAAGGCTCCGGGGTTTTATGTAGTGCTTACCAATCAGCCTGGCGAGAAGAGCTGGCCGATAAGCGGCGCCACGTATATTATCGTCCACAGGAAGACCGATAAGCCGGAGATTGCCAAGGCCACCCTCGATTTCTTCAACTGGAGCTACACTCACGGGACTGATATGGCCAAGGAATTGGACTACGTTCCGATGCCTGAAGGAGTGGTCAAGTTGGTGACCGAAAAGTGGAAGAGCGACTTGACGGCGAACGGCAAGCCGGTTTGGGAATAGATGGCTGTTGACGCGCGACAACCCAATAGCGAGTCGGCGGGGTCCAGAAAGCAGAAGTCGCCGGCGAACATGCTGTTCAGGGCCTTGGGGGCCGTGTGTTGCGGCGCGATACTTCTGCTGATGGCGGGCATACTCCTTGAACTGCTGTCCAACTCACAGATGTCAATTCGCACGTTCGGCTGGCGGTTTCTGACTTCGGCCGCATGGGACCCAGTGGTCTCCAAGTTCGGGGCCCTGAGCAGCATATATGGGACCATCGTTTCCACGCTGATAGCGCTGGTAGTCGCGGTTCCGATGAGTCTGGTTGTCGCGTTGTTTCTCGTGGAACTGGCCCCGAAGAAGCTTGCCGGCGTATTCGGGACCGCAATCGAATTGTTGGCCGCGATACCCAGCATCATCTATGGCATGTGGGGGCTGTTCGTGTTCGCGCCGTTCATGGCCGACCACATCCAGCCGGCGCTGCAGAGGTGGTTTGGGGCTGGTCCGCTGTTTTCCGGCCCGCCGATGGGAATTGGTATGCTGACGGCTGGGATGATACTCGCGTTGATGATCCTGCCGTTCATATCCTCCGTGATGCGCGACGTGCTCCAGATGGTCCCCCCGGTTATCAAGGAATCGGCCTACGGACTGGGTGCGACCACGTGGGAGGTCACCAAGGACGTCTCGATCCCCTACGGCCTGCGCGGGATGATGGGAGCGATCTTTCTCGGACTGGGCAGGGCGATCGGCGAGACGATGGCGGTGACGTTCGTGATCGGCAACGACCACAAGCTCGCCACCTCGCTTTTCGCTAGCGGGAACACGATCGCGTCCACGCTTGCCAATGAGTTCACCGAGGCATCCGAGCCGCTGTATCTCAGTTCGTTGGTGGAACTCGGGCTGGCGCTGTTCTTGATCACGGCCGTGTTCCAGATAATCGCGCAGTTGTGGCTGAGATACGCTGATCGTAACGGAGGGGCGAGGTGAGGCAGCGGTCGATTGTACAGCGCAGGATGGTAAACGCGGCCATTACGTTCATTGCCGGATCCGCCGCGCTGCTGGGGATCTTTATGCTGGTGTGGTTACTCGTCACGGTGTTGGGCCGGGGGGCGACGGCGATCAACTGGGAGTTTCTGACCACTCTGCCGAAGTCAGCGGGTTCGGTCGGAGGGGGCCTCGCGAACGCGATTGTCGGCACGCTGATGATCACGGTTTTGGCGACGTTGATCGGGGTCCCGGTTGGGCTGATGGCGGGAATATACCTTGCCGAGTTCGGTCGGGACAGCAAATACGCCGGCGCCGTGCGGTTCGTCGCGGGCATAATGATGGGCGCGCCATCCATAGTGATAGGCTTGTTCGTATACACTCTCCTGGTGGTGCGGATGGGCAGCTTTTCGGGTATAGCGGGGGCGGTCGCGCTGGCGATTATTATGCTGCCGATAGTCACCCGCACCAGCGAGGACATGCTCAAGCTGGTTCCGAACCAGCTTCGGGAGTCCGCGCTGGCTCTTGGAGCCCCCGAGCACAAAATGATATTCCAGGTGGTGTTCAGGGCAGCGAAAAGCGGGCTGATCACGGGTGTGATCCTTGCGGTCGCGAGGGTGAGCGGAGAGACAGCCCCGCTGTTGTTCACCACCCTCAACAGCCCCTACTGGAACGCGTCCATGCAGGGGCCGACGGCGAACCTCACGGTAACCATTTTCAACTACGCAATGTCACCATACGCGGATTGGCAGGCAAAGGCATGGGGAGCATCATTATTGATAATGGCGGGAGTGCTGTTTTTGAACCTCACGGCGAGGCTGCTCGCCAGAGACAGGAAGTCCGGATGATGAGCGAAGTAGTAATCGAGAATCCCAAGGTATCCATCCGGCATCTGGACTTCTATTATGGGGGCAATCGTGCTCTTAAGGACAACAACCTGGAGATCGCCGCGAACAAAGTCACGGCTATCATAGGCCCGTCCGGCTGCGGGAAGTCGACGCATATCCGCACGTACAATCGCATTTACGAGATGTATAAAGGCCAGCGGGCGGCCGGGGAGATTATGCTGGACGGCGAGAACCTGCTGGACCCGTCGGTCGATCTAATCGAATTACGCATGAGGGTGGGGATGATTTTCCAGCGGCCGACGCCGTTTCCGATGTCGATCTACAATAACGTCGCGTACGGCCTGAGGCTGAAATCAAAGCCGACTAAGACCGAACTCGACGCAAAGATCGAGGACTCGCTGATCAAAGCCGCGCTGTGGAACGAGGTTAAGGACAAGTTGCGGGAGCCGGGGACGCATCTTTCCGGTGGACAGCAGCAGCGGCTGTGCATTGCAAGGGCGATCGCGGTCGAGCCGGAGGTCCTGCTGATGGACGAACCCGCGTCGGCCATCGACCCGGTCGGCACAACCAAAATAGAGGAACTCATAGAGCAGCTTAAAGAACTATACACAATAGTGATCGTCACGCACAACATGCAGCAGGCCGCTAGGGTGTCGGACTACACCGCCTTTTTCTTCGAGGGGGAGGTCATAGAGTTCGGGACGACGCCCGACATGTTCTCGAGGCCGCGCAAGCAGCAGACCGAAGACTACATCACCGGCAGGTTTGGATAGGAGGGGCAATTGAGCATACATTTGCACCGGGAAATAGACAATCTCAAGAAGAAGATTCTGCTCATGGGCGCCGAGGCGGAGGAGTCCCTCGGAAAGGCCGTCCACGCGTTGACCACGCGTGACAGCGAACTCGCCAGACAGGTCATCGCGAGCGATGAAGACATGGACCATCTGGAGGTCGAGATCGAAGAAGAATGCCTGAAGATACTTGCCCTTTACCAGCCGGTGGCCATCGACCTCAGATACGTCATCGCCGTGCTGAAGATCAACAACGACCTGGAGCGCATCGGCGACCTGGCCGTCAATATAGCAGAGCGGGCAATGTATCTCTCATCGCTTGCGCCGATCGACCTGCCTCTGGACTTCAGCGGCATGAGTGATAAGACCCAGTTGATGGTCAAGCGCAGCCTGGATGCCCTGGTGAACATGGACACGACGCTTGCAAGGCAGGTCAGGGCATCCGATGACGAGATCGATGAGATCAACCGGCACATGTACCGGGTGTTTGAGGACTACATCAGGCAGCACCCCGAGAGGGTCAGCGAAGCCCTGCACTTGGTGTCTGTTTCGCGCCACATGGAACGCATAGCGGACCAGGCTACCAATGTCGCGGAGGATGTGATCTATATGGTTGAAGGCGAGATTGTCCGCCACCAACCCGAGGATTTTTCAAGCAAATAGACATGCACTTATTTGGATTTGCCAGGCAGGAGGAGTGAGAATGGCAAAGCAAAAAATCAATGTTGGAATGATCGGGTACGCTTTCATGGGTAAGGCTCACAGCGTGGGTTATCGGGATGTCGCGTGGGCTTTTCCGGACGTCAGGGCCGTGCCTGTTATGAAGGACCTGTGCGGCAGGACGGAGGCTTCGGTCAAGGCAGCCGCCGGGTTGTTCGGCTGGGAGAGATACTCGACCGACTATCGGCGCGTGGTCGAGGCGGATGACATTGAGCTCATCGACATAGGCACGGGTAACGACACTCACAAGGAGATCGCGCTGGCGGCGGCGGCGAACGGCAAGCACATATTCTGCGAGAAGCCGCTGGCGATGAATGTCGCCGAGGCAAGAGAGATGGCGTGGGCGGTCGAGAAGGCCGGCGTGATCAACATGGTCAACTTCAACTATCGAGTGGTCCCGGCCATCGCGCTTGCGAAGAAGATGATCGACGAGGGCATGATCGGCGCGCCTTATCACTTCAGGGGCGTCTACCTGCAGGATTGGATTATGGACCCGGAGTTCCCGCTGGTGTGGCGGCTCGATAAGACCAAAGCCGGCTCGGGCGCGCACGGCGACTTGAACGCGCATATCATCGATCTGGCGCGTTATCTGTGCGGGGAGTTCGATTCGGTCTGCGGCCTGATGAAGACATTCATCGAGAAGCGGCCGCTGCCGGAAGCTCAGGCGGGCGGCCTGGCGGCTGCGCGGGGATCGAAGCAGATGGGCGAGGTGACGGTCGATGACGCGGCGCTGTTTTTGGCGAAGTTTGCCAACGGGGCTGTCGGGACATTCGAGGCCACTCGGTTCGCGGGCGGCGGCAAGAACGGCCTGAGATTCGAGCTCAACGGCAGCGAGGGCAGCATTCGGTTTAACCTCGAGCGCTTGAATGAGATCGAATACTACTCGATGAAAGACAAGCCCGAGTATCAGGGGTTCAAGAACATTATGGTCACCGACGGCTCCCAGCCCTACGCGGGCGCGTGGTGGCCGGGCGGGCATATCATCGGCTGGCAGCACACGTTCGTTCACCAGGTATATAACCTCATGAACGGCATTGCCGACGGCAGGAACCCATCACCGAGCTTCATGGACGGCCTGCGGTGCCAGGAGGTGCTGGAGGCTGTGGAGAAGAGCGATAAGAGCGGGGGATGGGTGAAGGTGTGAGTCCGACGGTCCGGCGGTCCGGTAGCATATCCGAGTTACCAATTACCGTTAGTATATATAAGCGGTAACTTCGCCGGTAACTTATCTCGAATGATAGACTGGCTGCGGGAACTCTCGATGGTGCAGGTTTGGTGGTTGGGTGGATGGAGTCGTTCCCGCAGCAGATGCAAAAGGCCGAGTTTCTACTTTCTCATGCTTTATATAGAGGAGAAACTTTCTGAGAAACTTTCCTGCCGGCCGAAGGCCCGAGGGGCGAAGTGTTCAGTGTTCAGCACTATATATAAGCGAACAGTCCGCTGAACACTCCTGCCGCATGTGATATAATATCCTAGCCCGCTGTGTTCGTCCAAGCGGCGCGTCTTTTCACACGTTGTCACTCAATCTGGAGGTTATGGTAAATGCCCGGTGTTCGTCCTGCTATCGCGATGTTGTCAGAGCACGATGTGAAGGTGATCGTCGATGAGGCCATGCGGGTCCTCGGCAAGGTAGGTGTCTATGTCGAGAATGTGGAGGCGAAGGACCTCGTGGCGTCTCATGGCGGCAGCATCGCCGACAATGGCCGCGTGCTGATTCCTGAAGCCCTAGCGCGAAAGGCGATCTCGACCGCGCCCGAATCGGTTACCCTTTACGGCCGGAACGGCAGGCCCGTCGTGGTCGGTGGAATGAACGTGAATTTCGATCCCGGCTCGGCGGCTATATATATATTGGACTCCCAAACGCGGCAAATCCGTCAGCCGGTCACGCCGGACCTGGTTAGGTTCGCGAGGCTTGTCGACTCGCTGTCGAATATCGACTGCCAGAGCACCGGCATAGTCCCGGCGGACGTTCCCAGGCAGATGGCCGACAGATACAGGGCTTACATTGGCCTTCGCAATTGCGCGAAGCCGATAGTTACCGGCACGTTCTCGGTCGAGGCGTTCGACCCGATGCGCCGGATGCTCGAAGCGGTTGCCGGCGTGGACCATATTCGCCGTCTGACAGTGCCTGACCCGGAAGTGCCGGCGACCGGCTTGGTTTATTC
>Ga0209777_10006581_pt1 | contig 13069 bp, 5 predicted proteins | sample FrelakmetHBP12HB_FD_187147 | JGI IMG/M metagenome (GOLD analysis project Ga0209777, IMG submission 187147) | Freshwater lake sediment microbial communities from the University of Notre Dame, USA, for methane emissions studies -HBP12 HB (SPAdes)... | ecosystem: Environmental > Aquatic >...
CCTCCTTCCTGGCGGGTCTCCCCGCCGTTGCCGGAGAAGGCAATTCCTCTACCTATCTCACGCCGTTAACTGACAAGAATTTCGGGAAGGGCGACGTTCGCAAAAGCCGGCTTTTCCCCTCCCTTCCCCTGCGGGAGCGGGCAGGGTGAGGGATTTTGTGGTCCCCTTCCCCGGCAGGAGGTGGGAAAGGGATGGCTTCTTACGAGAGAACCAATCATGTCCGTTTACCACTAAACCAGCCTACTACGTGTGTACAGTGCGCGGGTTTGGGTGACGAGCCATCATGGCGAAGTTTGATCAGGAGTTGGAGCAACTGTGCACAATCCCCGCATTTGAATGTCTCGCCGCGCGGCGCCACTTCCCAGCTTGCTTGGCCGTGGTGCGGAGGAGCCGTGGCGTCACGCTGATATTGGTGGCCGCGGTGCTCTCCATTCTCGCGGCCATGGCCACAGGTTTCTACGTGCTGATGTTGATGCAGACCCGCTCCGCCGCTCACTACGCGGACGGCGTGCGTGCCGGGATGCTGGGGCAAGCCGGCATAAGTTACGCCTTGTCCCAGTTGCGCGCGCAGGCCTTCCAGAAGCCTGAAGATCCCACCAATGCCTGGTACACGGTGGATTACTTGCACGGGGGGGCCCGCAATATTTCGTACCCTGACAGCCCCTTGCTGCATGACGGAGTGGACCAGGACAAGGATGGCCAGAAGGACAACCCGGAGGAAGCCTTCGCTTATCGCTCTGACCCCGCCTTGCCCAGGCCCTACGGCTACAGCCTGGCCCTGACCAATTCGGCCAGCGTTAACCTCAGCGCCAATGGCCCCAGCGGCTATCCCATTGAAGGCCCCAGCGACCGTTTCAGTCTCAGCGTCTCGGACGCAGCCAGCCGCATCAACCTCAACGCCTGCGACAACCTGGGAGTAGTCCTGGACAACCTCTGCCGCGTCATAGGCCCGCCCCTGGTTGCCGCAAGGCTGGAGGCCTTGCAGCCCCGCCGCTGGTACGTCGAGATGACGGACGCGGGCGATGCTGCCGCATCGCTCTTCGCCCCAGCCGGCGACCTCAACAAGAATGACACTGCCCTGAATATGGACCTGTACTACTCGCTCTCTGATGATGGCGGCAAGCCGCCTCCTCCGCCTCCAGCCACGCCCGGCGCCACCTACCGCCCGATCAGGGGGGCCGATGGCGTCGCCATATATGGCGACGGGTACGCGATCGCCGGTTACCGGAGCCGTCACGGCTTGTTCCGGAATCTGGAAGATGTCAAGAGTGCGCTGACTTATGTGGAGCGCAGCAACCCCGCCAACGGCACTCCTGACCTGCCGCTTGAGCAACTGGAGATTGAGGTGAAATTTGCCGCCCTCCGCGACTACATCACTATCAGCTCCTGGGTTGACACTAACACCGTCTGCGTGGGCAAGTTCGAATGGGTCCACTTCGACACCAGCAAGAACAAAACCTATGCCATTGACCGGGATAAGAGTTGGGTCGCCGACGACTTGACGAACGACCCCCTTAACCTGCGCGGTTCGTTGCGGGGCTGTTATGTTTCCATCATGAACGGGCACGGGGCGGGCCAATTGCGCCGCATCCGCTCCAACGGCATTGACTGGATAGAAGTGGATCCCCCCACCGCGGGCGCTCCCGCCTTCGCAGTCACTCCGGGGCCGGCAAGCTCCTACATGATCGTGGCCAACGAGGATGCTACGTTGGTGGGCGCTGACGGCGGGGACCTCGACTCATATCCCGACAAGCCCCCGCGTCCGGGCACATTGGCTTTTCCCAAGACCAATACGGACCTCAGCAAAGGCTCCTTGGGCACGCTGGTTGACAACCCCAAGATTGACTACTCACTGCACCCGCTGTGCATCCACCGCGCCCCGGTGAACGTGAACACTGCCTCCGACAAGGTGCTGGCTGCTCTGCTGCTGGGTCTTAATGTCCAGCACGGTCATCCGATGGCCCTGGGCACGGATGCCGATGTTGACCAATTGCGCAAGAAATGGAAGCAGGATGATCCCCACAAAGTAGTGCCCTACTTGCTCACGCCCGCCGGACTGAAGCGGCTGCCCGCGGCCTCAGGCATGCCTGTCTATAACCCCAAAGCGCCTCTCCCCCCGGCTGCCAGCAAGTACGATTTCTCGTATCTCAGCAACTACGGGGTGCTAAAGCGCGCCAACTACGGCCTTGACGACCCCTACCTGAACACAGAGGTCAACCCAGTCCTCAACTTGGTGTACCGCATACTTGTCGCCAGGCAGTATGACCCGGCCTTGCAGTACACCGACCTGTCAACCGGCGACCCGACCTCCAGCGCCTCACATGCCACCAACAGGCCGAACTACAAGCGCGGCCCCTTCCTTAATTATGACGACCTTTACTTCCGCGTGGTCAAGCCCTTCGCTCACGAATACCTCAAAGCCGGTTGGGTGGACACTGACGGCGATGGCATCCTGGGGCCGGGTGACACTTACCACCATGCTGATGTCGCGCGCCTGATCATGGCCAATCTCAACTCCAATACGGACATCCTCAAGTTCAACCCCAACATCGAGTGGATAGACCGCTGGGGCCGCAACTTCATTGAGTTGGAGGCGGTGATGATCTACACCAACGATAGGCCTGATGGCGCGGACAACAGTTTCACTAAGGAACCCGGTCCAAAAGTCGCTGATCCCATTACCGCCTCCAGTATCCCCATCTATGCGGCAGCCCCTGACCAATGGAACGGCACTCCACCCCTCAGTTCCTCTAAGCGTGACCCAGCCCAGGTAGGCGGCGGCAACTCTTTCGGCTTCATCCGCGGCGCCTATGTCACCCGCAACTACCGCTACAGGTCTGATGACCTGATTGACAAGACCGATCTGAACCGCTCCACGACCGAGCTTTCCTTCGATTCAAATGGGATCTTCGAGATTACGTCGGTCGGGCAGGTGGTTAAGGGCGGGCAAGTGCTCGCGGAACGCAAGTTCATCGCTTTGGCCAAGGTCTATGACGTTTGGCGTGAGTCCACTCAGGCGCAGTTTGTCCAAGGCAGAATTTCCAAGGCCTGGGGCGACCGCGGCACCTCATGCAGTGGCCAGCTGGCGCGCGATGCCTACAACATTCAAGACCGCCTCGCTTTGACCACGTTGCCTGAGCCGCTTGTGCCGATCGAAGCCAAAATACTGGACGCCAGAGGCAGCCCCAACGCCAAGAACGTGGAGGTTGTGACAGTAGGTGGTCAGCCTTTGGACGCCTACGGCAACCCTCGCAAGAACCCTTACGACACCGGTGTCCCTGGCATCCAGGTCCCGGACATCATCGCCAACCGCGTGTTGCCGGCGAGTTACGATGGCCAGATAGTACTGGCCACCAACACTGCCGCCTTTGATAAGAACGGAGACGAGGATACTTTTCTGGCCACCTTTGATGGTGACCTGGATACAGCCACCTGTATTGACAACGGCCGCGAACAAGCCAAGTGGCCTTCAACGGCCGTCTGGAACAGCTCTAGCGGTCTTTACACTTACGTAACAGACAATACTGGCACCGGCCACAAGCATCGTTGCGTGCACACTGTCGGGTTGCTCGGTGTGCTCAACGATACCAACGTGGACATGGATCCCGGCCTGGCCCCCATCCCGCCATCGTTGGCGGGCACATTTGACCCTACCCGCTGGGTTTACAACTTCAACGGCATCAGCACCTGCCTCCAGGGGCTCAAGCCGGCTGGGGCTGACCCGGACCGCCCCTATTACTGGAACAACGTCACCGTGCAAATGGGCAACCTCAGGACCGATGGCGTCTATCTCACGGCCCCGGGTGTCTCCGGCAATAATGCCACTCTGAAATACGTCTTCGGCCCGGCGCTAACCAAGGGCGATGTTGCCAAGCCTAACTTCCAACCCGATTCCCAGGATGGCAACTGCATTACTATGTGGGCCAAGCCCGCCTGGCACCACAACGACGACCGGCACCATGAATTCTTTAACGCCGGCAATCCGGGGGAATGGAATGTCGCCCGCGGTTGCTTCATCCATAAGTATGGACAATATACCTGGACCTTGAGCGATCTCAGCTCCGGCGCCGGCAACAGCGCCAACCGTTTCAAACTCAACGATCTGGCTGCCTTCTGGGAGCGCGACAGTTCGGCGGCGCCTGGCGGGGAAGACTGGGACTTTGGACCCGCCATCCATGGCGGTTATTCGTATTATTCTGGAGCGGCCCCCAATACTGACCCCGCGAAGGGACCAGTGGAATCCCCAGGCTATCGTGTCCAGCCCTTCCGCTGGCATTTTGTCGGTTGCCGCCAGAACTACCGCTCCAGCAACATAGATGGCGCATCTGAAGGCGACGGCCCGCGCGGACACTGGATGGGCGGAGCAGGCTACGGCGATTGGGAGAGCGAAAAGAACAAGTGTGTCACCACCTATCACGTGCGGCCCTTCATTGACACGCAGTTGACGCCGGAGGGTGAGAAAACCTGGAAGTCCTGGCTGTTCTGGAGCTTCAGATCCGCGGCCGTCGGCGGCCTCACTCACTGTCAAATCGGCGATCCAGGCGTCATTGTTGACGACACAAACCCCAATCTTAGGGACCAAGGCTCGGAGAACGGCTGCTTTGGGCAGGATGTGAAGTGGCCCTGGGCAGACCCACAAGACCCCCTTCCCCCCGCCACTACATCGCACCTGAAAAGTTTTGGCCTCAACAACCTGAACTACGGTAATCTGGCGCCGATCAAGAATGACGGCACCGACAGAAATGGCAGTACTGAGGACGTGATTTGGCATTACCGCCACACCCCGGACGACGGGACTTATGCCGTCATTGATGAGCTCAAGATCTCCAGCAAGGACACCGTTCTCCGTGACGATGGCCCGAAGTGGTGGAATGACCGCGTCACCAGGAACAAGGATGATCCCCTCAAACCTGGCGAGATGTACCTCAGCCGCTACTACCTGCCCCCCCAACCCGGCTCCAAGCTGGCCCCTGCGGCTGGTGGAGCCCCGACGTTCAGCTCCCAGACGCTGCTCCAATCGCTCAAGGGCTTTGACAAAACCAAGAACGGCCAGAACGTCGCGGTGGTGCGCGTCAGTTGGAATGTTTTCACCCCGCGCTTCATGTGCGAGTACAAAGTCCCCGACTCCACACGTATCTTCAAGCGGAAGGAAGTGCTGAGTAACGTTGCGCCCACCGGCCCCTACCAGTTGGGCGCTTGGCCCTACAAGGGGCCCTTCGATTACGTCACATACAACGATTACAAAGAGGATTACAAAGACGTCTCCTCATTCTACAGCGTCAATCGTCCCTCGCCCGCGGATTACCAGAAGTACAACGGCAACAAGACCGGCCTGGCCCAAGCCGGCCGCGGCGTTGAGGTTGAACTCCTGTGCGATAAGGACGGGGCCAACGATAGCGGCGATGAGGTCGTGCTGGGCGGCGCGACATTCACGGACCCAACCAGCCTTAACGTCTTGGGGAAGCAGGACAAGCCCGTGTGGGTGTTGACGCACCAACTCCGCTATCGCGTGCGCTTCCGCTACCCCCGCGATCCCCTGGTTGACGATCCGGCAAACACGGTCACGGGTGTTGATGGCAAGCCCTCCGTGGACACCGCCAACCAGTACCTCCTGGATACACCGGTCTTCGATGACGTCTCCGTCACCTACATTATCCCCCCGCGGATGCTGGAATTAAGGGAGGTCACGGAGTAGAAAGGATCCAAGAATGAACTGGAATGCGTTGACTGCCATTCTTCTCCTGGCCCTTGCCTTGGGGCTTGTCTGCGCGCCGCCGGCATGCGCGGCCGCCGCCAAGGACAAGCCTAAAGAGCCCTCTCCGGAAGAAGAAGAAGCTGAAGCCGCCAAGGAGGACGCGGAGGAAGCCGGGGTTACCGACTTGGCCCAACAGTTGAAGAAATACCAATATGATTTTCATGGCACCTTCCTGCTTCCGGCCGATCCAGACCAGAAGCCGGGCCGTGGCGTGGTCGGGACCTTTGTCACGGACAGATCCGACAAGCACCCTGATCAGACCTACTTGGTGAAGGTTGCGAGCGACGATGTCCTCAAGGTGCTCCTAAAATATGACACAAAGAGAGTGACTGTGCAGGGCAAGCTGCGAAACCAAGCCAGGTACCTGATCGTCAAACTCGTCATTGAGCCTCCGCCGCCTGCTGTTCGCCCGGCTGAACGCCGCCCCCCCGGCAGGCTCTAAACAATGAGGCGATCTTCTCTCATCCCAATTCTCCTCCTCATCAGCGCGGCCTACGCCGCCGAGGCGGTCCGGGTTGAGCCCGCGGGCAACAGGGTAACCGTGTCGCGCGGATCGTTGCTGCTCGTCTTCGACCCGTCCGGCAAAGGCTTCCTCACCTCGGCGAAACTGGGCGAGGCCGAAGTCTGCGCCCCGTCCGCCTGCGGCGGCCTCTTTGCCTCGCTGGCCCTCCCGGCTGAAGGCGCCGGCGCGTTCGAGCCGTTGCGCGGCAAGGAACTAGTCGGCCAGGTGGGGGTGGCGCGCGTGACGGGAAGCAAGGCGGACGCCTCCGGCCAGGTCGAGATTGCAGGCGCTGTGGTCTTTGAGGAAGTCGGCGCAGCCCAGTTCACGGTTCGTGTGACGGTTCCGGAGAACGGCCCCGCCATCGCGGCTTCCGCGGAAATGGAACTGCCCGGCCGGCCGAAGCGCGCTTTCCTGGCCTCTTTCGGCCTGGCGCTCCCCCTGACTCTCACCTTCCAGCCGGACTCCGTGATGAAGTCGCAGGTGGACAGGAAGACGGCCGCGGCGGCGATTCTGCCGCGTGTGGGAACGGATATTCCCGAGATTCGCCGGCTGGTTGCAGACCAGGATCACACCAGCGTTTGGGGACCAATGTTGTGGACGCTGGCGGGGATCAGGCAGGTCACCCCTTCTTCCTGCGAGGTGTGGGAAGCGTGGAGCCTTCAGAACCCGCCCTTCATTCTCCAACATCATTGCGTCCACCCCGGTTGGATGGCCGTTGCGGATAACCGGGTTGCCGTCGCCGCCGGCCTGCCGGGCATCGAGAAGATAGCGCCCAAGGAAATCTACGTAGATAGCCAAACCAAAGTGCTGCGCGTGTGCTTCCAGTCTCCCTACTGCCGCCCCCTGGACTTGTCCTCAGCGCCGGCCAAGCTCTCAGTGGGGCCTGCGTACTTCTTCATTGAGCCTGCGCAAGAGAACACCAGGAACGGAGAGGACTATCACAACGGCAAGAAGCGCCCCGCGCTTGCCGCCGTGGGCGACGCGCTCGCCAAGCTGCCGGCGGCGCAGTGCAACTTCGGCGCCATGAAGTCCCTGCCGCCTGCCCCGCACAAGGACCCGCCGCTGGCTCCGGCCGATCCGGAGTTCGCCGCGCATGAGCCGGCTTCCCCGACGGAAATCGCCATTGGGGTTGACGAACCGTGTGGCGTTGACCTGGACTCTTTCCCTGTCACACGCGGCATACCGCTCAAGCGCGGAGTTCTGACCGATGAGAAAAAGGCTGTGCTCTTCGCTGCGCAAGGCAAGCAGCTCCCCTGCGTATCGAAGACCGTTGCCTTCTGGCCGGACCACAGCATCAAGTGGCTGCTTCTGGATTTCCAGGCGCGGCTGAAAGCCGGAGTGGGCGCGAAACTCACACTCCTGGTCGGCGACAAGGCCGCGCCCGTCGAAGTCTCAAATCCGCTCAAGGTGACGGAAACGCCTGGAAACGTCTTTGTGGAAACCGGGAAGCTTAGAGCCAACTTTGCCAGCCAGGGCGGGAACCTGGGCCTGACGATTGGCCTCGACCTGAAAGGCGATGGCCAGTTCACCACCATTCTCAAGCCTGGAGCCGACGTCTTCGGCTGCTCGTTCAGCCATATTGCGGATTCTGAGCACTACCCTTCGAGGAGCTGGGTTGACCCGGGAGATCCAGATCCGGGCGCGGCGGAGGTGACCGAACTGAAGATCGAAGAACAGTCGCCGCTGCGCGCGGTCGTTCTCGTGCGCGCCAATCTCAAGCATCGTCTGCTCGCCGGAACCATAGACCAGAAGAACCGGCCACAGGTGGGCACGCCGGTAACCCTACGGTTTTATCTCTACGCCAATTCGTCCATGCTGCGCTTGCAGCACACCTTCATGTTCGCCGGCGATGTCAGGTTTGACTTCCTCCGCGAGCTGGGCATCCGCCTGCCGCTTGAGGTCCAAGAGGGCCAGACGGTTTCCACTTCGCTGGATGGCGTGGCCTTCGCGCGTCCCCGTAATGGGGAAGGCGGACTGCTCCAGGAAAACGCGGATTCGGCGCTTGTCTGGCCGGCAACAGGTTGGCAGGACGCCGACGCTACCCACGGACGCCTGGCCGCTGGCTGGTTGGACGTCTCAGGCGAACGCTGGGGTGTCACGGTGGGACTGCGCAACATGCGGGAGATGTTCCCCCAGGAAATTCATGTGGACAACTACGGCATCTGGACACACTTCTATTCCCCCAGGGTCCCGCCGATGGACGTGCGCCGCTACGCCTTCAAGTATGGCGATGGCGAGTCCACCTCCACCGGATTCGGAACGGCCTTTGGCGCATTGAGGTCCCATGAGGCCTGTTGGTTCTTTCATCCCGGCAACGAGAGGGCGGCAAAGGGCGCGCTGCACGTCCAGGCCATGCTCCAGCCGCCGCTGGCGCGCGTGCGTCCGCGCTACGTCGCCGACACTCTGGCCGTGGGGCGCGTGGCCGAACCTGGCGCGGCGGCAAACGACCAGCATTTCGACAACGTTCTTTATCACCTCCCCCGCATGCATCGCCACAACCGCGACTTCTGGCGCTGGTTCGGCTTCTGGGATTTTGGCGATGAAGTCCAGGTCTATGACGCCCATGTGAGGCGCTGGGCCGTGGATGACGGCCGCTACGGCTGGTACAACAACGAGCCGGTCCGCGATTACAACTATCATCTCGCCTTTCTGATGACGGGCAATCGGCGCATCTGGGAGACGGCTGAGGCCATGTCATACCATGTGTTTGAGGTTGACGTGCGGCACGCCAATCCGCAGCCCTTTATGAACGCGGCCGCCAGTCTGGCCAAGCAGTCCTATGAGCACTCGACCACCTCCGGCATTGACATCTGCGGACGCCGCCATAACTGCCAGCACTGGTCGGACGGCTATTTCGGCCCCCGCGTCGGGTCGCCGCCCGGTTTCCGTTTGTGCTACTACCAGAATGGCGACCCGTTGATGCGCGAGTACCTCGAACGCATCCTGGCCGCCGCCATGAAAACCAAGCGCAGTGAATACATGTCGGCGGATGGCGATGAGGCGGTCCTCTGGGCCATGCTCATGGGCTACGAAATGACCCTCGATCAGAAGTACCTCGAACGCATCAATGGCTACGTCAATTGTGAGCTTGAGTTTGCCAAACAGCACAACGGTTTTCCTGCCGCCAAGGCCAACTGGGACTGGGCCTCCAACACTTCAGGCGCCGCGCCCGCCGAGCCCAACGAGGGCCTGTGGATCTGGTCGTTTGGCGGACACTTGGCCTTGATCGAGATTGCCGATGTCTTCCAGAATCCGGCCGTGGACAAGTTCCTGAATGACTGGCTTGTCATGCTCGAAGGCGCCGGCCCCGACCACAAGCGCCGCGAATTGTGGGACAACCAGATAGGCGCTTGCCCCCTGCTGGCACACTATTACCGCACCACGGGTGACAAGCGCGCGCTTGATTGGTTCAAGTACCGCGCCGGTAAGTTCCATTCCTACATCCCCAAGGACGCCCCTGTCGTGGACCTCCCGGCCCGGGAAATGGAGGACGCTCTCCCCGCCTACACCCCCAACGACGGTTACGGCTGGGTCTACACTACGTCCACTTTCTGGTACGTCGGCATCCCCGCCTGGCAGGGCGCGCTGAGGGCACAGGCCGGCAGTGATCAACCACGCCCATAGGGCGTGGATGTTCACAACAAACTCTGAGGGCATGCCGTGCGCCGATACCGATTTGCCTGTGTCGCAGTGGCCGTCTGCGTGGCTCCCGCAGGATGGTCTGCGGATGCCGCATCGCCGTTGGCCGGGACCGCTTCGGCGCAGATGCGGCCCGACAACCTGCAACTGCCCATCGCCGCGGTGGAACGGATGCCGCGCTTGCCCGAACCGCTCGCCGTGCGCGACTGGGCCGCCGTGGCGCGCGCTTACTACACCTTCGTGCTGAACCCCGAAACCGTGCTGGACGGGCGCCATCTGGCAGTCATGGAAGCGGGCGAGGCCGGCTTCCGGATGCCTTCGTTCGTCGGCACAAAACCCGCGGACGAGGCCCTGACCTGCCTTTCCGCCGTCATTGGCGCCAAACTCGCCGGACTCGATCCGCGCCAGCACAACGGCGTTGATTGGGTCCAGGCCGCCAAGGCCTGGTACAGCCCCAGGCTCGGAATCTGCCGCAACCACCGCGGAGACCCAAGCCCCGTGGTTCACACGGACATCTATGGCTACTGGGCCGCCATCCTGGGCCTGGTTATCGCCGCGCAGCACCCGGACGACGCCGAACCGCAAGAACAGGCCCGCACGGCGGTCGCGGCGTTCCTCAAAATCGCTCACGGACTGGGCTGCCCCGGCCAGCCGAATTTCGAGGTGCTCGGCTTCAACTTCGACACGGGCTTGCCCGACGGCCGGAACGAACCGATGAACCGCTTTGGTCACGCGCCCAGCGTCGCCTGGCCGCTGGTTGTCGGCGCAGGGCTAGAGCCCCAAGCCGCCCCCGAGCTCATCGCTTGCGCGCGCGCCGCGTTGCGCTGGCACATCGAGCATCCGGGGCGCTACGAAGTCAGCCACCTGATGGGGCCGCTGGCCGCCGCAAGGCTGAACGCGGAACACGGCGGCGATATTGATCTGGCGCGGATTATGGCCATCTGGTTCGGCGATGGCGATCGCGAGCGGCACTCCTGGCACATCACCGCCGGCACGCGCTGCGGCGGTATCACCTGCGACGGCCTCGATGGCGCCAAGTGGAACGAGAAAGAGCGTTCGTTTCACGCCTTCGCCATGGGCACGCTGCAAGGGCCCGCCTGGCTGCTGCCGGTCGCGCGCTACGATCAGCGGTACGCGCGCGCCATCGCGCGCTACGCGCTTCACGCCGCCAACTCGGCGCGGCTTTTCCAGGGATACGGGCTGGATTGGGACCACCAGGACCACAAGGACTGGAAGGACAAGTGGGATCCGCAGTGCCTGCTCTTTTACGAGGCGCTCACGCCGTGGGATTGGAGTGACCAGCGCGTTTATCGTCCCTATGCCACCGGCGACCCGATTCGACTGGGTTGGGGCTGCCCCAAAGCCGAGCCGAACGAATACTACGCCCAGAAGAAAGAGTGGTTCTCGAAGTCCTGCAACAATCTTGCGCTCTACATGGGCAACCACGTGGGTTTCCTCGGCGGCATAGTCGGGCTCACCGAGGTGCCCGGCGTTCTGCGCTGGGATTGCGTGGCCACGGACTGGTTCCACGCGCCCGCGTATCCCACCAGTCTGTATTACAACCCTTACGAGCAGCCGAAGACGGTGAGTATGCCGTTGCTTAAGCCGTCCGACCTGTACGACCTCGTCACGGGCAGCTTTGTGGCCAGAAACGCGCAGACCGTTTACCGTCTGGCGCTCGCCCCTGATCAGGCTGTCGTCCTAGTCGCGGCGCCGCCGCACGGCAAGGCGGAACGTCGCGGCGCGCAGTTGCTCATTGACGGCGTCGTGGGCGATTACCGTGCCCTCGCGCCCGCCGCGCCTTAACCGATGCCCCCCTCGGAAAAGCGCAAGCTGCGATCAACGCCCGCCTGTCAGACCGCCCCCACCTGCCCGTTGTTCTCTTTGAGGTCCTCGTAAAAACGTGCGTAACTGACAATGATATATGGAAACAGCCATAAAAAACCTATGCCAAGAGTCAGAATACACAATAAACTCCAGCCGAAAAACCGAAAGTCAAGACAGCAAAACTTCCATTTATTTCCACGCATCATCTCTTTGCTTCTGGTGATGGCCTCTAATGGTCCAATCGAATCATTGTCGGCAATAATGTAATATGTCATTGAATAGGAAATTCCTGCGATAATCCCTGGAACGATTAGAAGTAACGACCAGAGAACTACAAATATCCCCTGAAGGAGGTATGCACCTAAGCCGACGCCGAACTTTTGGAAACCGCTGAATATCTGTGCCAGCTTTGCGTCTTGTCTTCTTGAGATAGATAATGCAAAACCTGCAATACCTATGGACATTGAACCACTAATGAGAATGGAAATAATCGAGCCTGCCTTAGGAATATGCCCGATGGCAAACATAACCAGGAAGAACACGAGTGTTGTGCCAGCTCCCAATCCCCATTTTCCCTTAAGGGATTCACGTGCTTGAGCCATCAAGACTTTGTTCTTAGTACTTGAACGCGGGCTCATTCTGTTTCCTTTCTGCTTAGGTCAGAATCGCGGCCTGACAATGTTCAGGCCGCCCCGCCTGACACCCCAAACCCGATATGGAGTGCTGCATAACGCGCCCGCGAATGCGGGGGCGATTCAGGCCTGACTCCCGAGACATCTACCGGACCTTTCAAAGGCGCCATTGTACGGATAAGTCCTCGCCTGGCGAGAGCTTATCCTTGGCGCCAGAGCACCAGGGAATACTAGGGCTTGTCAAGGTGCAGAGGAGGCGAAGCTGGCCCCGGGGGGCCGCGCCAATCCAAAATCGCAGATCCCCCGCCTGTCTTGTGCCGCGGATGGGGCCGCGCGGGCTTTCTGGCACGGCCTCATCCGTGCCAGCCGCGGGTAGCACGGATAAAGCCGCTGGCCTCCGAGCCAATTGAAAATCCAAGATCGTAAATCCCCCTGCTCTTGCATACTCCCGCCTCCAACTGCACAATGCCACCTGTGGCAGGTTGCAGGATGCGTGGGGAAAGGGCGGCCTGCGCGGGGCGCGGCGTTGTACGGTTTGCGAGCCTGGTAAAGCGGCATGACGATCCGATATTACATTCACGCCTGGCAAGGGCTGCTGATGTTTCTGGCCGGCCTGCTGAGTGTCGTGGCCTCCTTCGCCGGTTATGTGCAGTCCGGTGGCGGGGAGGAGTTGTTGCGCCGCGCCTTGGCGGGGTTCACGAAGCATCGCGCTCA
>Ga0209777_10006582_pt1 | contig 13065 bp, 10 predicted proteins | sample FrelakmetHBP12HB_FD_187147 | JGI IMG/M metagenome (GOLD analysis project Ga0209777, IMG submission 187147) | Freshwater lake sediment microbial communities from the University of Notre Dame, USA, for methane emissions studies -HBP12 HB (SPAdes)... | ecosystem: Environmental > Aquatic >...
GGCCGCGCCAAACAGCCGGCGCGGCCACATCCGTGGCACAACACAGGCCGGGGGCACTCCGCCGCTCCAGGCCGGTGATTCACTCGCGGCGCGAGCAATGAAGTTGAAGAAGCGGCGGGACGGACAACAATGAAGCTCCGCCTCGGCGCGGAGGTGCTTGGATAATGGAGACAAATGGACGCCAGCCAATTCCTTGAACGCCTCGCCCACCAGCGTTTCTTCGAGCGGCAGATTCAGCACATCGAGGCCCTGCCGCCACGCCCGCCGACTCATGCGGACGTGCCGGGCGGCCTGCATGCGGCGGTAGCAGGCGCGCTGCTGGCCCAGGGCATCGCCAAGCTGTATGCGCATCAGGCTGAAGCGATTGCCAAGGTCCGCGCGGGGCAAAACGTGGTCGTCGTCACTGGCACGGCCAGCGGCAAGACGCTCTGCTACAACATCCCCGCGGTCGAGGCTTACCTGCGCGACCCGCTGGCCACGGCGCTCTTCATCTATCCCACCAAGGCGCTGACTCAGGACCAGTTGCGCGCCTTGGCGCTCTTCGTGAGCAAGGACAAGAAGCACGCCTTCGTCGCCGGCACATACGACGGCGACACGCCGCAGAACCTGCGCCGCAAGCTGCGCGACGGCGGCAACTTCATCCTCACCAACCCGGACATGCTCAACCAGGGCATCCTGCCGCAGCACGCCCGCTGGAACCGCTTCTTCACGCACCTCAAATACGTGGTGCTTGACGAGGTCCATGCCTACCGCGGCGTATTCGGTTCGCACCTGGCCAATGTGTTGCGGAGGCTGGCGCGCATCTGCAAGCACTACGGCTCCGCGCCGCAGTTCATCTGCTCCTCCGCGACCATCGCCAACCCCCGGGAACATGCTGCGCGCATCACCGGGCAGCCCATGGAACTGGTCACGCAGGACGGCTCACCGCGCGGCCCTAAGCGCTTCGTGATGTGGAACCCGCCGCCAATCGTAGCGCAGGCTTCTAGCCTGCCTCCAATCGTAGCCCAGGCTTCTAGCCTGCCTCCAATCGTAGCGCAGGCTTCTAGCCTGCCTCCAATCGTAGCGCAGGCTTCTAGCCTGCCTCCATCGAAAGGCAGCAGGCAAGATGCCTGCGCTACGTCGCACGTGGCCGCCTTGGCCGGCGGCGACCGCCGCAGTCCCCTATGGGAAGCGGTGCAGTTGCTGGCCGCCCTGGTGCAGGAAGGCGTGCAGACGATTGCCTTCGCCCGGACGCGCCAGCAAGCTGAATTGATCTGCCGCAACACGCGTGAGTTGCTCCGTCCCCGCTCGCCGCGACTGGCTGATTCCATCCGCGCCTATCGCGGCGGCTATCTGCCCGAGGAGCGGCGCGAGATCGAGCGGCAACTGGTCAACCGCGAAATCCTGGGCGTGGCCAGCACCAACGCTCTCGAACTGGGCATAGACATCGGCAGCCTGGACGCCTGCATCCTGGTGGGCTATCCCGGCACCGTGGCCAGCCTCTGGCAGCAAGCCGGTCGCGCGGGGCGCGGGCGTGAGGAAGCCATAGTTTTCCTCGTCGCGCAGAATTCGCCGATAGACCAGTACCTGATGACGCACTGCGGCTACCTCTTCGCGCAGAGCCCTGAGCAGGCCGTGGTGGATCCCGAAAATCCGCACATCGTGGTGGACCACCTGCGCTGTGCCACGCACGAGCTGCCGCTGTCCGCCGAGGAGTTGCCGCTCTTCGGCCCCTATGCCAAGGCCATTTTGGAACTGCTCGAAGAGGACCAGGCTGTGCGCAAGCTCGAAGGCCGCTGGTACTGGGCGCGCACGGACTACCCCGCGGCCAAGGTCAACCTGCGGAATATCGCCGGCGCGGTCTATACCATTCAGGACCAGACGGACGGCGAAAGGGTCATCGGCACGCTCGATGAGCTCTCCGCGCTCAGCCAGTTGCACGACCATGCCGTGTATCTGCACGCCGCCGAGACATATTTCATCCACAAGCTCGATCTCGAAAAGAAAGTCGCCTTCGCCGAGCGCCGCGACCTGGATTACTACACGCAATCCGTGCAGATGTCCCAGATTCGCATTGATCGCGAGGAGGACACGAACTTAACCACAGAGAGCACAGAGGCAAGAGATATAGGTTCTCTCTCTGTGTCCTCTGTGTCCTCTGTGGTGAATAGGCCAATCGAAAATCGAAAATCGAAAATCGAAAATCCTCTGCTTGGTTTTGGGGACGTCACCGTGACGACCACGATCCCCATGTTCCGCAAGATTCGCTTCCATTCGCGCGACAGCCTGGGCTTTGAGAAGCTGGAGCTGCCCCCGCAGCATCTTGAGACCGTGGCGCTGTGGCTGGCGCCGCCGGAACCTGTGCTGGCGCGCATGCGCGAAAAGGGCATGGTCCCCGGCGAGGCCCTCATCGGCCTGGCCAACGTGCTGGTGGAAATGGCGCAGATTTACGTGATGTGCGACGTCCAGGACATCGGCACGACCGTGGACGCCGCGTGCCTGGGCCGCGATGCCGTGTTCCTCTACGACCGCTATCCTGGCGGCATGGGCTATGCGCGGAGCTGCCTCGACCACATCGAGGAAATCCTGAGGGCTTGCCGCACGGTCATCCGCGAATGCGTCTGTGAGGGCGGGTGTCCGTCGTGTGTCGGCGCGGCGCAGCCGGCCTTCGCCCAAACCGATCTCGACAGTTCCGTGCGCGGCCGCATCCCCGACAAGCGCGCCGCCCTCTTCCTCCTGGAGGAACTGACCAGGTAGACGGAAGTCAGAAGGCAGAAGACAGAAGACAGCAGCCAAACAGCAGGTGCTCACCACCGGCCAAGTTCAGTTCACCGCAGAGCCGCAGAGGCACAGAGAACGGCGAATGCGGAATGCCGTATGTGGAGGCCAATAATGATTCATCGTTCATCATTCATCATTCATCATTCATCATTGCTTCGCTGTGGTGGCCGTTCAAACCAAAATCCAAAATCTAAAATCCTGCCGGTCCTTGCGGGCGGGGTTTGTCTGCCCTTGCTTTGTAATCCGCGCTGCGGTAGACACGCACTTTGCCGGAGGCATGCATGCTAACCTACTTTGCTTCTCCTGAGCGCGCTGGAGGCAGCGAGCTGCAGCATGGCATAGACTATGTTAGCGGCAGCCCGCTCATGAGCGGGCTGCTGCGGGCCGCTAACGGGATGTTCGCTGTTCTGAATGAGAACCGGCAGATTCTCGCAATCAACGATTCTTTTCTTCGAATGCTGGGCATTGAGCACCCGGACCAAGCACTGGGCTTGCGTCCCGGTGAGGCCGTCAAATGCATTCACGCTGACGAAATGCCAGGCGGGTGTGGCACGAGCAAGTTCTGCTCCACCTGCGGTGCAGCCATAGCCATTGTCGCCAGTCTGGCCAGTGAAGAGCCTGTCGAAAGGACGTGCGCCATAACCTTCAGGAAGGGAGATAAGCAGGAAGACATGTGCCTGTCCGTGCGTTCTTGCCTGACCACGGTGGGCGACACGCGGTTGATCCTTCTGTATCTGCAAGATATCACCATGGCTCAACGCTGGGCAGCGCTGGGGCGGGTTTTTCTGCACGATCTCAACAACCAGATTTCGTCCCTGCAGATGGCAGCGGAACTGCTGCGCGCGGATGGCACCCCGCCGGCAGGGGAGTTGAGCAAGACCGTAGGCCTCTTGACCAGGCGCCTGGCGGGTGAGGTGAAGCTCCAGCAGGCTCTGTTGCGAGGCGATTCCTGGGAATACCAGCCGGCTCTGCAAGTGTTTCAGGTGGACCAGATTCTGCTGGGGGCACGTGCCATGGCCCTCGCCAACCCCGCGGCCGGCGGCAGAGTGTTGAGCATAACCTCAAAGTTGCCGGGCAAGACTCTCAGGACCGACCCGTTCTTGGTGCTGCGGATTCTAAACAATATGCTGATTAATGCCTTCGAGGCTACCCCTGCCGGCGGGGAAGTCAAACTGTGGGCCACGGCTGATACGGATATGACCACCTTCTGTGTATGGAACCAAGGCCACATTCCCGAGGACGTGGGACGAAGAATATTTCAACGAAACTTCAGCACCAGAGAGGAACCAGGCCGGGGCTTGGGTACCTATAGTATGAGGCTCTTGAGCGAGAAACTCCTGGGTGGAACTGTGTCCTTCACTACCTCAAAGTCTTCCGGCACGGTCTTCCGGCTTGGCTTGCGCGCTTAGCCCGGATTTCTCACCGCAGAGACACAGAGTAAGAAAAGAAGATAGAGAAGAGAGAAAAGAGCTGAGCTGTTCTCGTTCCTCACTTCTCTTTTCTCTCTTCTCTGCATCTCTGTGCCTCTGTGGTGGTTGTTCAATCCAGAATCCAAAATCCAAAATCGGAAATCCTTCCGCGCCCTGAGCGCACCGGTCCCTAACAGCCGAGACCCGCGCCACCCACGAGTAGAGCAAGCAGCGACCGGGCCGAAATCTAAACCGCGGCCACCCGCCACCTTTGCGGACCAGTCATGCGACAGCTTGACACAAGTGTCATACTGGTGCAGAATGTCATGGCGGACTAAGGTGGGCTGGATTCCTGGATTCACACCCGAGGGACTTCTTCCTCAAGGCGATTACGAATCAATGATTCATAACGAAGCCGAATACCAGGAAGCCGTGCAGCGCATCGAGGCTGAACGCAAGCGTCTGAGTGCGCACAGGACGCATTTGAAGGAGAGCGGTCTGACGCCCAACCAGATCAAGCGGGCGCTTGACCCGTTTAAGTCATTCCATCTCCAGCTTGTCGAAGAGGCGAGAAGCTACGAACGGCTCAAGCGCGGTGATATTGGCGAGCTGAACAACCTGCGCGGCCTGGGACGCGCGTTGGTGGCTTCGCGCATCGCCCTTGGCCTGACGCAGCGGGAGCTGGCAAGGCGGCTGGGCATTGACGAGTCTCAGGTTTCTCGTGACGAACGCAACGATTACCACGGCGTCACGGTGGACAGAGCCAGCCGCATCCTGGATGCGTTGGGCGTTGAAGTCGTCAGTGAACTCCACGTTGAGCCTGGTCCCGCGGAATCCAAGTCCAGAGGGCGCGAGTTGGCGAAAGCGTGAGCCCTTCTTGCCACTTGGATGCGGGCCATAGAAGGGGCGCCCCCGTTCAATCCAAAATCCAAAATCGAAAATCCAAAATCCTTCCGCCCCCTGAGCGCACCGGCCCCAAACAGCCGAGACCGCTGCCACCCACGCGAAGAGCAAGCCGCGATCGGCCCTCAAACCTGAACTGCGCCCACCCGCCAGACGTTCAATGTTCGGATTGGATCGAGGCTTGCTGGCTGGTTGCCGTTGGCCCAACCTGCCGCGTCATTTGCTCTCAATTCTATTGCGTATACGCTCTACAGTTCGTTTACAGACCTCAGAAACACAGGCGTTCTTTAGCCCAAGGTCCTCGATTGCCGCAATACATGTGTCATCCCCAATCTCGGCGAGAATGTCCAGAAGCACGGCATTGATACGGGTTGGCGAAGTAATCCAGTATAGACCGGGGATGAGAAACGGAATACACCGGGGGCCAATGAGAATCCAGAGAGGCCGGGTAGCTCGGGATACTGCGCTACCAACAAGTTGCTCTATGTCAGCGTCTGTTGTAATCGCCGGAAGACAAGTCAGGATCTCAGACCATCCCGGAGGTGCTGCAATTTCAGGATTCGAATTGAATGATTCAAGCGAGACTCCCTTGATAGCGGCAAAGCCACCATAGATGTCGGCGTCAAGCGCGAGCCGAGCGAGGTCGTTCGGTTGCAGGCGGGAACGAAGGAATGTAAAATCATACTTCATGATCTTGTCCGCGAGACGCCGTCGTGTCTCCACTTCTGATTTCTTGTAGTCTTCCATCAGTTTAGGGAACCTCTTCTCTCTGAGGGCCGAAATGGAGTCAGCCACTCCAAGACTTTCCAACGCTGATAGTCCGTGGTCCGCCACGTCCAACTCTTGGTTTTCGGCGACTGCTACGAGAGCGTCGATTGCGGCCTTGTCACTGGAATGGGCTATCACCCCGAGGGCATCAGCAGCGGCAGTCACGACTCGATTGTCCTCGTCGCGTAGGGCACCAATCAGTGCGCCAATACTTCCCGTATCTTTGATATTCGCAAGGGCCTTGGAGGACCATATTCGGACATACGGATTCGAGTCGCCAAGGGATTTCGCAAGGGTCCTGGCGGATGAAGGGTTCCTGACTTTACCAAGAGCATTGGCTGCAGCACTTGCAATCAGTGTGTCGCCGGAATCGATGCATTGGATGAGGGCCTTTACTGCTCTCGGGGTGCCAATCCCCGCAAGTTCATCTGCCGCCGTATCCCTCTGCATGTTGAAGTCTCTGCATAACTCTCGTTTTAGTCCCAGAATTCGGAAAAACATGTTGCCTCCCTTCGTGATCCATGTGACTCGGAGAGACGGTGACAGACCACCACTAGCTTCCTCTGTGCACCAGCCGTGGCGCTCAAGCGGATGCCTTCCGGCCTCGTTCCCGCGCGATCCGATCCGAAAGAAAGACCTTCAGCAGCGATTGGTACGGCACATCGCGCGCGTTCGCCAGCGCCTTTAGTTCTTCGAGCATCGTCAGCGGCAACCGCACCGAGATCAGGGCCGTGGATGGCTTCAGCTTTGGCAGGCGCGGTTCCGTGGCCTTCTCCCAGTCGAAATGAGCGCTTACGTCATGTTTGGCCCAGAAGGCTCGTTCAGCATTTTCACTCGGGAACGCCGGTATGACGTTTTTCCTATATGCTTTGGGCATAGAGCCTCCACGGTAGGTGTATATAGAGCAGTTCACGATTGGGTGTATCCTCGCGCATTCGTGGCACGGGCATCTTGCCCGTGTCCACGGCCTGGAAGGCCGTGCCACAAGGCCACAGCCACTCGTGAAGTGCTCTAGCGAGTTGCTACAGACTGTCAACCCACCGGGTGATCAAGCCATCTGGTCAGCAAACGGCAACCCGGCGGGTTGTTCGAGGCTGGCACCGGCACGCGCTGGTTGGCCGCGATTGACGCCTTCACGCACCAATCGGGGTTGCGCTTTCGCGCGATTTCAACGTCAACACCTGCGTTTTCCCCGCGCCTGCTGGCTATCCTTCATCGTTCATCATTCATCCTTCATCGTTCATCGTTCATCGTTCGAGTGCCTTCCCCGCCCCGCCCCGCCGCTCCCGCCTTTCGCCGCCCGCCACTTCCCGCAACTGTTCTCTCTGCACCATGTGCGCTCTCCTCCGAGAATACCGCTTCGCGCCTGGTCTTGTCCTTCTGTCCCTTTCGTCCTTTCCGTCCCTTCCGTTCATTACCAAGAAATAATGATTATTTTAATTCCTTTGCATTCCATGACTTAGGCAGCTTTTGGCCCCCAATACCTCTCTCCGCTCACCAGGCGAAAGGGCCCGTTTTGCGTAGTACATTGGGAAAGGAGACAAGAACCAATGTACAATGCACACCTGTCCTTTGTCATGCGTCCTCTGTCCATCGTCCGTTGCCAGTGGCCAATTGTGAGAAGCAGCCAATTGCTGGCAAATGACCAATGACTAACGACCAGGGACCAATGACCACCATCCGCAAGCTGCTCAAGCAAGAGCGCTTTCAGTACCTTTTGCAGGAACAGCAGAACAACCTGGCCTTCGCGAAAGGGGACACCGAACTCCAGCTCGCCAAGGCCCGCGAACTCGCTGTCGCGCTTCGCGACAACCCGCTCAGGCAGGCGCTGACCACCGCGGCCAGCAAGGTCCATGAAATGGCCAAGAGCAACCCCAGCCCAAGAGGCTTCGAGGTGTACTTCGCTTTCCTCAAGCTCCTGCGCAGCCTGGAACCTAAGATTGATGCAGTTGGCACTGGAGGACAAAAAATGTCACTAGAAAGTTCCAAGTTCTCCATAATAAAGTTGGTAATTCCCGTGGAAAAACTGCTAGTTCCCGTGGAAAAACTGGTAATTCCCGTGGATAAGTTCAATGTTTCCCCTAGAAATGTCCATTCCACCCGGACGGCCATCCCCGTGGCACGGGCATCCTGCCCGTGGCCCGGAATCGCCACCGCTCCTGGCACAGAAACCGCTAGTTTTCCCTACTTTTGCCAGACTTTTAAGGAGTTACATCAATGGTGAAGAAAAAATCGGCATGGCTCATTCCTTACTTGGCCCGATCTCCCGATCACCCGATCTCCCGCTGGCCCGATTCCTGAACTACCCGGCCGCGTCCGGTTGTGTTAGAAGGCAGTGGGCATAAATGAGGGTCACGGAGGCGAAAAAGTGAGCGCAGCATACGTGGAATCTGGGGTCTTTAGGGCGCAGTCCGCACGCCGCGCGGCTTGGGCGCTGTACATGATTGTACTGGTCTCGGGCGCGGTCTTGATGGGCGTGGAGATTGCCGGCGCCAAGATCATGGCCCCGGGGTTTGGCACATCCATCTTTGTCTGGGGCAGCATCATCGGCCTCTTCATGGCCGCCCTGGCTGCGGGTTACTACCTGGGCGGCATGCTGGCCGACAAGCACCCGACCTTCGGCCTGCTGGCGGGCATTGTCAGTGCGGCGGGCGTGCTGACGGTGCTGATCCCGCGCTTCGGGCCGGGGATCTGTGAGACGATTGCGCGCCGCGACCTGGGCCCCGTCTTCGGCCCGCTCTGCGCCGCGGCGGCCGTCTTCTTCCTGCCCAGTTTCCTCATGGGCATGGTTGCACCTTTCGCGGTCAAGCTGAATGCGACTTCGCTGACCGCGCTGGGCGGCGTGGCGGGACGGCTGTACGCGCTCTCCACCTGCGGCTCCATCGCCGGCACGCTCTTCACCACCTTTGTGCTGATTCCGTGGACCGGAGTGAGCAACGTTATGCAGGCCCTGGGCGTGCTGCTCCTGCTGGCGGCGGCGGCGAGCCTGGCGCTCTTCCGCTGGGGCACGGGCAGAGCGGCGGCGCTGGACCGCGGCAACGCCGGCGTCATCGCGCTCCTGGCGCTCGCCTTCGGCGAAGCCTGGCTGGTGTTGCCGGTTGAGCCCAACGTGACCCCGGGCCAGCGCTTGCTGCACTATGAGGATTCCAGCTACCATGAGATCCTGGTGACCGAGGATGTGATGCAGTTGGACTCCGGCAGCGGCGGAACGTTGCTGCCAAGGAAGAATGTGCGGCGCTGGCTGAAGTTTAATGATAACATCGAAAGCGGGATCTTCCCCTATCAGAACGAATACAAGAACGCGGTCAACTACACCGACCTGCTGCATTTGCCTCTCATCTGGGTGAACAACCCGCTGCCCAAGAGAGTCCTGGTGGTCGGCGGCGGCGGCGGCGTGATCCCCACCCAGTATTCCACCTGGTACGGCACTCAGGTGGACGTGGCGGAGCTTGACCCGGCGGTCGAGCGCATCGCCAAGGCCTACTTCCAGGTTCCCAAGACGGATAAGATCAGCTTCCACATTGGCGACGGCCGGCAAACTCTGCGCAGGGACTTGCCGGATCATGCCTATGACATCGTCTTCCTGGACGCGTATTCCTCCGGCGGGCAGATTCCGTTTCATCTGATGACCTGGGAGTTCCTGGCCGAGGCCAAGGCGAAACTCAACGACCGCGGCGTGCTCATCACCAATATCATCTCCGGCGTGAAGAACGGCAGCACCACGCGCGAGCCGCGGCCCGCCGACCTGTTCCTCGCCGAGTACAAGACGCTCCGGGCCAGCCGCGCCGATGTGACCGGCGACGCCAACGCGGACAAGATGCCCCTCTTCAGCCAACTCTACGTCTTCCCCAAGATCTGGCCCAAACATCCGATGACCGGCGAAGCCTTTGAGGAATACCGCAACGTGATTGTCATCGCCACCCGCGATGAAAAGGCGCTGACCATCGAGCAACTGTCGGACAGGCTGAAGCCGCTGCTCGAACCCAGCAAGCCGGTCATCAAAGCGCCTGGCCTGCCGTGGCACGTGGACCATATGTACAAGGGGCCAGGCCAGGACGAACTGAAGACGATCCCAGTCCTGCGGGACGATTACGCGCCAGTGGACACGATGTACCGCGCAGTCAAGAAGGATGAGTACATGCGCTCTATCTCGGAAGACTGGGACTAACCCGGATTTCTCACCGCAGAGGAGGCAGAGGAACACAGAGGGGAACTAAAGTAGGTGGTAGGTGAAAGGTGGTAGGTGGTAGGTGGGATACAGCATGGGCAGATGCTATCTACCACCTACCTCTTTTCCTCTGCGCACTCTGCGTCCTCTGCGGTGAATAAGTGGTGAGAAACGCAGGTTAACAGACGCTCAACACTTCCGCGTCAGCGAAGATTACTCGGCGGCCTTGTTCGTCATGGACTGCCAGCCGTCCTTGGTCGTCCAACCCGAGGAAGCAGCCCTTGACCATGCCGCCCCCCCTCACCCCTTGTGGCCCTCCTTCTCTTCCCCCCTGGGGAGAGGGTAGGGTGAGGGGCGCTTGGACTCTGAGAGTGCGGTAAGGAGACCACCACTGGCGGAGCTGGTCTTCCAGGCGCTGTTTCAGCGCGGGGCTCGCCTCAGGGCTATAGAGCTCAAGCAAGTGCTGCTCCAGCCGCTCCAGAGTGGCGCGGAAGACTTCCTTCCGGGCGCAAGGCTTCCCGGTCTCCAGCAGAATGCTCGTGGGCGGCGTCCTGGCCTGCGCCGGCAGATCGGCGGCGCGCTGGTTGAGATTGAGGCCAATGCCAATCACTACGTAGCCGCGGTCGGTCCGCCCTCCGCCTTGTCCGGCTGGAACCGCGCTTTCGCACAGGATGCCGCCGAGTTTCCGCCAGCCTGGGGCGGCGGCGCAAGGCAGCACCACATCGTTCGGCCATTTCGCCGCCAGCTTCAAGCCGCATACCGTACCGATGGCTTCCGCGCTGGCCAAGCCCGTGACCAGTGGAATCCAGCCGGGGGCCGCTGGATCAGCTCCCTCTCCTTGTGGGAGAAAGGGCAGGGCGAGGTGGCCGTTTCCCTCTCCCTGCGGGGGAAAGGGCTGGGCGAGGGGGGCCAGTGCCTCCGGCCGGACGATGACACTGAAGAGCAGCCCCAGGCCCGCGGGACAATCCCATTTTCGGCCCCGCCGGCCGCGGCCGGCATCCTGGACTTCGGCGCTGAAGACCTGGCCATGCGGCGCGCCCTCGCGCGCGGCCCGCAAAGCCAGGTCGTTGGTCGAAGCGACGCGCTGGCGGTGGTCAATCCATTTTCCGATCCGCGCCGTGCGCAGTCCTTCTATGAAGGCACGGAGTTCCTTGTCTGATCCGAATAAGCTCATTGGGGCCTGTTGAAGCCGCCTGGTATCACCTCCACTGCCGGCTCCGGGACTCCTGTCGCAGGCGGCGGGCTCGCAACCGCGGCCTGGACGCCGCGATAGAGGCAGACCATGGCGATGCCGAAGCAGATCGGCCAGTAAGTGAACAGCGGGGCCCGTATGGTCACGCCCGCAAGGAAAATGAGGGTGTCCAGGAGAATCACCGGCGTCACGGCAATCACCGCCATACGCAGGACCGCCGAGTATCCCAATGATCCCCGCAAGCTTGACACGAAGATTGTGCCGATGGCCGCGTAGAGCAGAGCCTGGATGACCCGGTAGGCAAACGAGAAAGGCAGCGCGCAAAGGAAAAGGAGCGGGCAAGCCCATTTGACCACCATGTCCACCCAGGATCCGAGGAGACTCTTGTTCACACTCAAGTCCTTCACCTTGGACAAGTCCACGGTCTGGGTCTCGGTCTCACTCTTGCGGATGACCAGAGCCGAGCTGGTGAGCAGAATCTTGGCCGGCGTATTGTCGAGCGACGTGTACTTGCCGGTGGTGTCCAGGATGGCAATGGGTTGCCCATTCTCGAGGTTGATGATGTAAGGCTGCTCAACATCCGCCGAGACTTTGCCGTCCTTGATCGTGATGGCAGGCATCTTCTCTAAAATGGCCGGCACGTTCTGGTCAATGAAACTGGTGAGCATCAGGTTGAGTTTCACCACGAATAGAAGCCAGGAGAGCAGGAGCAGCACGAAGAGGTAACCGAAGCATGTCCCACGCCAGTTCAAGGCCACGTCGCGGTAAAGGGCCTTGGAGCAGAACATGTAGAACGGATGGAAAAAGCCGAACTGTTTCATGGTTACCTCTCCACAAACACTTCTATGTCGCTGGCCTGCCTCTCAGTACGCCTCGCTCATCAACACGCGCCCTGCGCTGGGCTGGCAGGTCAGGATGCACTGCCCCGGACCTGCGGCGCCGGGCGGCGCCTGGCCTTCCAGCGGGAGGTTGCGGATGCTGGTCGCATACTTCCGCGCCATCTGGTCTTCGTCCTCGCTCGAGCCGGCCCAATGCACCCAGGCAAAGCCGCCCCCTTCCTCCTTGAAGAACTTCTCGAATTCCGGCAGGGAATCTATCACGCGGGTCCGTTTTTCGCGGAGCGCCCTGGCCCGCTCAAAGAGCTGCTGCTGCATCTCCGCCAGGACAGCTTTGACTTTGGCGAGCGCCTCGGCGCGCGGCAGAAACGACTTCCTTCTTTGCATTGCCTTTCTCCACAATTCGGTACCGCGAATCGCGTTGTAATCCACGTCTTGCAATTGTGGGTCCCAAATGAACCGACGCACGACGCATAACGATCCTTGCTCCAAGTCCCTCGGGCCTATCTCGATGCGCAGCGGCACGCCGCGCATCTCCCAGTCGTAGTACTTCGCGCCCGGAGCAATGCCCTCGCGGCGGTCAACCTGGACCCCCAGCCCTTGCGCCTTCAGTTCGGCCTCGACTTTGTCGGCCTCAGCGCAGACGCGCGCCTTCTCGTCGTCGCTCTTGTAGATAGGCACGATGACTACCTGAATGCTGGCCAGCTTGGGCGGCAGGACCAGGCCTGTGTCGTCGGAGTGCGTCATGATCAGCGCGCCGACCAGCCGAGTTGAGACGCCCCAACTCGTGGCGTATACCAACTCGCGCTGGCCCTGCTTGTTCTGGAACGTGACATCGAAGGCCCGGGCGAAGTTCTGGCCCAGATAATGGCTGGTGCCGGACTGCAAGGCCTTGCCGTCCTGCATCATGGCCTCAATGGAGAAGGTCTCGACCGCGCCGGCGAAGCGTTCGGCGGGGGTTTTCTTCCCGCGGATGACAGGCATGGCCATCACGTTCTCGGCGAAGTCGCGGTAGACCTCCAGAATGCG